>JACCDR010826202.1_pt1 | contig 50447 bp, 60 predicted proteins | sample 7446431 | NCBI WGS metagenome assembly JACCDR01 (sample SAMN15323443, study PRJNA562643) | freshwater metagenome | isolation source: river surface water | place: USA:Blue River Watershed | collected 2017-08-17 | reverse complement strand
TATCCCGCTCTTTCACTTTGAACTTAGGAGGGAGGACAGTAATGTCCTTGAACCCCGTAAGAGTAAGTTCTGCTGCTAGACTCTTGGGAGAGTACCCCCAGTGATGACAATGCAGTTCGTCCTTCAGGCCCGGATTCCCGTAGAATCCCCACATCCCGAAGTTATCCGCCCCTCCTGCAAGGAAGAACTGTGCGCATTTCTGAAGATCAGGACACTCCAGAATGAGCTTCCCTCCGGGGACCAGTACCCTTCGCCACTCAAACAGCAGAGGCTGTACTTCCCATTTGTAGAAGTGCTCAATTACATGGACAGCAATGATCTCCTCTACGCTGTTATCCTCTGCGAATTCCAGTTTTCGTATGTCACAGACGATCTCAGCGTTAGGAGCGAGGTCAACACCCGTGTACCCCTCCAGTTTCTTGTTACCACAGCCTAGATTAAGTTTCATCCTTGAACACCTTTGCCCATTGTTTCGTCACAGCCTCCGGAGAGTACTTCCACTCAATCCACTTCTGGATAAGCCCCATCTCCTCCTCAAAGCTCCGACTCGTGAAGTACCGTACCCCCTCCTCCAAGGATCCTTTAGAGAGATCGAAGATACAGTCCGTTTGGATTTCCTGTACAGAGGGGATAGGATCCGTACACACGCAGAGACCGCTCCAGAGGGCTTCTAGGACGCGATTAGCACTCTTGGCATCCTTACCCTGCCTGTACGGGAGAACAGCGATTGTAGAGCGTTGTGCGGCTTCCTCGATAATGTCCTTGTGCCACTGAGTCCACTTAAGCCACGGACGGTTGAAGTGCTCTGGTGGCTCCAGCCGGGAGGGTACAATGACTTCCAGTGGAAGCTGAACGTCCTTGGGATACACATCGTACAGTCCTTGGATGTTCATCTTTTGTCCGTACCACAAAAGGCGAGGCTCGCCTTGTTTGTACTCGCCACGGGGGCTGAGCACCGGATCAGGGATTACGACAGCATCACGGCCTGTAGCCTCCTTGACACGGGCAGCCATTGCTTCTGAATTCACAGTGATCGTATCTGCGATACTGCACATCGCGTTGTAGTGCTCAGGCATTGTGTCGAAATGATCGTCACAGATATCGTACAGTACCCGTTGACCCCGGAGCTTACAGAAGCGAGCATAGGATACATCGTTGGAAGTCCAGTGCTTAGAGAACAGGACTACCTTAGCGTACTCGTGTGCTTTGTTAGAGATCGTGGGGTACACACCGTGCTTGTGGAGGTGCATAGCCGGTTCTTGGATCCGGTACCGAAAGGAAGCAATACCGTCATGCCCAGTAGTTACGTACGATAGGTTCATATTACCTCAATATTGAAAAATTTTGAATTCGTCATTAAATACAGCGGCCATCCAAGCCCTTTCAGAGTTGCTCATAGTTGTGTGAGCCACATTGGTAACCTGCTCTTTTTTCCATTGTATAACGGCTGCTATATGCTCTATATTTTCGGATTGTTCTAAAAGCCACGCAGCAAAAACTACTGGTGTAGTAGGGACACCTTTTAGCATACAAATTTTACTATCTCTCATTTGAATTTCCTGATGTAGTTCTTCAGATCTTGGGACACGGTACGGATAACTCGTTCCCACGGCTCATCGTTGTTCTGATGGTACTGGACAACTGTGTTGTAGAACGGGTTCAGTTTGTCCTTGAGACCGTACCTCCAAGCATGACCGTGAGGAGTGAGAGTCCAGCACATATGCCCCATAGAGCCACAGACATGAACCATGCTGGTATTGACACAGATGATGAGGTCACAGGCAGCAGCAAGGGCTACACTGTGCTCGTAGTCGAAGTTCTGGACTACATCCGGCCAGTGGTGTACCACGAGATCCTTCTCTTTGTACAGCCTACCTACTTCCAGTTCTGCCCCAGCATCGGGGTACTCCAAGGACACGAACAGCGCATCCTGCGAGATCAGAGGGGAAAGCTCCTGAAGAGAGATACTCCGGAGATCCACCCGGGTCTTCTTCTTACCGCCAGTCCAAGCTATACCGATTACGGGCTGCTGTGCTTTGTCCTCGTGCTCCTTGAAGCTCTTGAGGATCCCTTTGTACTTCTGGACAAGCTCCTCCTTGGGTTTGAGCCAGCCTGAGTACTTACCACGGGAATTGAAGTAAAAGCGAGGGAGACTCCCCATCCCATCCTTGTAGTCCACCGGGATGTGCTGATTCCATTCAGGAGTCTCCTTGGACTTCCGAGTTGGGAAGATCCCAAGGATATTAGGGTTATTGACGCTACGCTGGATCATGGTACACAGGCGGGGGTGTACATCCAGAACTACCTTAGTGTTAGGATTAGCCTCCAAGAAGGCCAACGTGAACTGCATGAACAAGAGTTCATCCCCGATCCCTTGCTCACCGTGAAGGACAATAGTCTTCCCAGCCAAGTCCTCACCATCCCAGAACCGTGCTTCAAGGCCATCCTTGTCCTTGTAGGAGCGGATAATCCGATCCCCTGTGAAGAACCCCTGAGCATAGAAGTTGAATCCTTCTTCGTACTCCTTGTTCTCCAGAAGCAGCAGTCCGAGGTTCCAGCGTCCTTGCTTGTGGGTCGCATCCTGCGCTAGACACATCCTACCGTACGGGATCCCCTTAGTGGGTTCCCCCTCGTTTACCCAGAGAGCACACAGGTTAGCCAGTACATCAGGATGAGCCTCGATGCTCAGAGCTTTCTCAAAAGCCTCCCTAGCTTTGTCATTGTAGTGCTCATTACGGTAAGCAGCCCCTAGATTGTTGAAGATCTCAATCCGGGGGTCAGCTTCCTTGCTGAGAGGATCCAAGAGCTTAATCGCCAGAGAGTTCCTGTTAGTCTGAAGATACAGAGTTGCTAGCTGGTACACAACCTGCCTGTTCTCAATATCTGTGTTCAGTAGCTCAATGTAGATATTCTCACAGGTCTGTACGTGCTGAGCAGCAACCTGCGGATCGAACTGCCCCTTCAGTGCCGTCATCTGGATGAATGCCTGATGGTGCATGGACGCCTCGTAGAGCGCCTTATCGAAGTCTTGGATCATTTGCCCTCCTTGGCTTAGTTCTTCCGTTCTTACTTCTTTCGCTTTGCTGCGCTGGGCTTATCCGGTGGATTACGTACCGGCATGGACGAAGTAGCTCTGTTTACCGTACTGAGACCTTTAGAGGTTTGACCAGAGACCTTACCTGCGTAGTCAGCTACAGCCGTACCTGCTCGTTTGGCTACGTTCGTAGTACTCAAGGCTGCACCTACTGCAAGGCCCGCTCCTACTGCTCGACCAAGAGGAGAAGCCATAGCCACAGAGGCTACCTTCTTGGCTACCCCCATTGCCGTCTTCTTCGGTCCCATCTTGATATTCAGAGAGGGAGAACGAGGATTAGCCCGTACTGCTTGCTGTGCCGCCTTGGCACGATTCCCAGCAGAGCGGTTAACTGCCTTCTGAGCTTGAGGGTTAAGAGTCTTACCAGAAGTGCTAGTATTCTTAACTACAGGCTCAGTGCCTCCCATGGTACGCCCCGGAGTGGCTGGACGCCCTTTGTTCGGATCCACTGGAAGCTTCTGTACGTCCTTACCCCAACCATCAGTCTTGTAGTTCATAGAACTGTTCTTAACTCGTGCCATATTCCCTCCTTTGAGAATGCAGAAATAGTACCATAGTATACCAGAAAGTACGTAATGGTAAAAAGTCTCATTGTCAAGAAATATTGGAGATTTTGTCGGGGTGCGATGCACAGTAGAAGGCACCCCCTGTCCCCCGGGGTGGCGGGCCTCGGCTGCACCAAGATGGTGCTAGCTGCCCCAAAAGAGTGCATTTGAACTAAAAACAAACCGTCTAGCTGGTTTTTAATCTTCGCTAGGATTCAAACATCGATTCTAAGGCCTCTCTAAGGCTCTGTGGGACGCGCAAGCATGGGGGGGATGCCTCGGCATGGGTCCAGCCTAGCGCGGCTTATACGCGTTCCTAGGGGCCTCACAGCGTGTGTGCCTGTCGCCAGCCTGCTAGGTGTTGCCAGTGCACTGTGGCACACTAGTGGCGTGTTACACCGCCTACTGGCTTACACGGGGAGAGAGACACGGGGAGAGATAGATAAGATACTGATATATTATTAAGTAATAGAATATAGAGTAATATAATATCTTAGATGAATAGTAATATATCTTAGATAGATAGTATGTCTGAGTAAGTAGAGATACGCCTAGCGGCTGATCAGGTCATTGCACTGGTAGGATGATACCTACCTACCGTATGCAAGTGATAACCATTCTCATTAGAGCATTGTGTTGCTGGTAGTTGCATGGTGGAGAGAGCAGGACTAGAATGCACGGGCGGGGGATGCCCCGTACCATTAACTGACTGAGGAATCATGTTATGAACATCCGACCCTCTCTGATCCAAAAGATGGCCCTCTCGCGTGAAGGACTAAAACCCGCACGAGTTGATGCGATGCCTGCCCGTACCAGCAAGCAAGAAGCGAAGATTGCATCCGCCCGCACTACCAATCGTGCCAGCGTGAAGAAAGCGCGGAAGGTTGCGGATAGCGCCGTGAATCAGGGCATGAATGACAGTCGATTTGGGCGCGTGCTCTCTGATTGGAGCGTGACGCCTCAGGGTCTGCCGCAGAATGCGGATGCCTTGGCTGCTCTGCTCGCGGCCCGTGGCTATGATCCTGCAATCGCTGCTGTGCTGAGCGAGAACCCCGACAAGGCGCATAGTCTGCCGGAGCAAGTCTTTTCTGTAGGCTCTTCGAATGACCTCGCCGAACTGGTCGATAGCATGGTGGATGCGCTGGCGGATGATGAAGGCCAATCGGTATCCAATCTGCGCCATTGGGATCAACCCGCTGTGTACGTAAGCCAGAACAGACTAGGCCAATGGTCGAGTGTGAATCTGCATGGCGTGTACAAACGGCATTGGGTCATGATCAGCGGCACTTGGGAGCGTGTTAACTCTTACTTGGATACTGCCGGTTACGAGCGCCATTGCAAGCGCAGCACTGAGTTTTATCGGTATTTCGGAATCGAATGGACCTACGACACCAAAAACAAGCGTGTACGAGGCCGTACGGCGGCGTTTAAGGCGCTAGCAGAGGAAGGGCAGCACGTATCTACGGGTGCTGTTGATCGCAAGCGAGAGGCGCTTACAAAGCGTGTACGCATGGGCCGCGACAAGCTCGCTGCACTGCGCGCTAATGCCGCACGTTGGAGCAAGGGTCAACAGTAACCCGCTACTCTCCCGCCACTAGGGGCAGCCGCCGTGCTGCCCCTTTTTTTGCCTGCGATTCCTGCCCTATCGAATGATGATACCTCCAACCAAGGCGAGCGCGGAATGAGAATCATTCTCATTTGAAAATTGTTCGGTATGTTATGAGGGCAGCGCTTCACGGCGCGGTGCTCTCCCGCCCGCTACCCCATAGCACGGCGGCGCACAGTCGGCTTACTGGATGGCATCGCCGTCCGGCCTAGCGCACAAGCGCGGGCCAACCTGTATAGGAGTAAGCATTCATGGACACCATGAACATCGACTGGAAGAAAGAGGAAAAGGTGAAGTGGGAGACTGCCGTGGAGCGTGCGGTAACTGCCTTGGGTAACGCCAAGGTGGCGATCCAAATCGCGGCGGTGGCGCTGCTGATCCGGCTGGCGAAGGGCAAAGGTGCCGAATGGGCCGAGATCAATGACTTCGTGGAGGCGCTGGAAGGCGCTAACCGCAAGTCGCTGGTCGAGTGGTTCAAGAAGTACGGTTACTTGTCCGTAGACAAACAGGGTTTCACGGGCTGTCTGGACCGAGCGGCGATTGCCAAAACGCTCGATCTGGCGAAGGCGAAGCCGTGGTACTCGGTAGCCGGTGACAAGCCGTTTGCGGATTTCAATGTATTCGATGCAGTGCTGCAACAATTCAGCACGGCAGAGAAGAAACTGAAGGGAGCCAAAACGGATGCGGATAAGGCGAAGATCGTGCATGATCCCGTATTCGCACAGAAGGTGCGCGCGATCATCGCGGAAATGCGCCCCGCTGCCTGATCCTCGTGGGGACAAGGAAGTCCCCCTATCCAGTAAGCCGATTGAAGGGGGAGGAAGTCTGATTCGTCAGGCTTTCTCTTTTTCTTTCTGGAGATATTCGGATTCACGTAGTATCGTCATGGAGGCGCTGCCTCAGCCAAATAACCCGCCATTCTGGCGGAATACAGGAGAACTGAAATGAACACTGATGCGATCAACGCTGCTCTGGATTCCTTCTACCGCAACAAGTCCGTGTTCATGGACACGTCGAAAAAGCCGTACAAGGGCGAACTGATCGGCTGGAAACTCCACGCCGACGGCGGTGTCATCGGTATCCTGATGTATGTCGGTTCGGAACACCGCGCGATGGTTATCACCACGCCCATCGTTTCGATGCAGGAGGGGCTGCTGGAAACGGAGAACTCGCTTTACGGTCTCTGCTAAGAGAGAGTATACCGCGCATATCCTGCTGGTACTGTGCTGAGTACAGCAGGAGTAGCCCTACGGGGTTACTCTTAGTGTGCTTACTATCTCTGGAGATTCAGACTATGAAGTGCAAGCACGAGTTCAAGACAGGTAAAGCTCTTGTGAATCTTGCTACCAATGATGGACGCAACACGGATATGGATCAAGTCCGTTGTGGCGAAGGTCTGTACTCGCACCAAAGCAAAGCACGTACCGTAGAAGTGCACAAGTGCATCCACTGCGGCCATTCCATTCCTCTTGATCGGGAGCAATTCGTATGATGGGACGAAAGATCATCAAAGGAATACGTGTAGGTCCGGGCGGAATGCGCTGCCCGTGCTGCTTTCCTCCTCCCTCATCTCGTGAGAGGCGGTATGAGTTCAAGAGGGCAAGAAGGAAAGAGAAACAACAGGAAATGAAACTGCAAATGGAGGAGATGTATGGCTGAACTGCCAGAGAATATGTTTCTATTGCTCTTGTACATAGGGGGACTGTGCTCCCTCTTGGCTATTGGTGGTAGTGTCGAATACCTTTGGAAATACTGGAAGGAGTAAACATGAGCACATTCGATAGGCTGTACGTAATGGATACGTACTCTGCTAGTGCAATGGCACGTACTATCGCACAGGAGGCAGGGCTTCGATTCGAATTCCACGATGATCCTGATAACGATAGTGCATTCACCAATCCCATTACCAAGACTCTGCATGTACAGCGCCCTAAGTGGCAGTGGACTGAGGGCCAGTTCATGTCGTGGTTCGGTAAGGTCTTGCATGAGATCGGACACTGGCGTGGTGAATTCCGCGGTGACATGCTGTACTTCACTGAGAAAGGTGTGGACTGCACGAATACACTGTACGGGCGCCTTATCAATATCCTCATGGATTTCAGACAGAACCAACAGTGGCGCTTTGAGTACGAGGGCGCTGATGAGGCAATCGAGCATATGTGTGTAACATCCGCAGATCAAGGTATTGTTCACGCATCAAAAGACAAGGATAAGATGGACGAGAGGACTACACTGCTAGCTCATGTCTTTAGTTGGATTTACGGGTGCTACAGTGTGTTCCATAAAAGGATGATACCTGCCTCGATGGCATGGGATAACCATTTCCCACAGTCCAAGCTTGCTCGATACACAGACGAGCTATTCGCTATGTCCTGTCCTGAGGATATCGAAACCCTCGCTAAGAAGATTCTGAATGAGAATGAGCAAGAGCAGGAAGTCAAGGATCAGGAGGAGAGGGAGAAACAACACAAAGAGGGTAAGGAGAAAGGAGAGAAAGAGGGAGAAGGTAAGGGTAAAGGTGAGCTGACAGAAGCCCAGAAGAAGATTCTGGAGAAGATGATGCCGGATGCTCATGATCCTGATAAGCGTGGTAAGCCATCCGGACAGCACGAATTGATCGACAAACCCGGGGACTACATTCCCCATAAGGAGCACAAGGTATTCATTCTGGCGAAAGGAGAAAAGCCGCGATGAGTGATTTTATCAAACGATCTAGGAAAGAAATGGGTTCCGCTGTAAGTCTGAGTAATCAGATTCGGAGTCTCATTCAGATTCGTACACAGTTCCATTGGGAGAAAGGGAGATACAGCGGTCGTATTCACGGTGCTCATCTGCCATTCGTATCTGTAGGCAAGGAGAATGTGTTCAAGAAAAAGAATGTCCCTCTTGTTGTGACTGATGCTGTGTTCTCTTTCCTTGGGGATGCAAGTGGCAGTATGTCCTACAAGTTCCATTACCTAGCTGCTGCCTATGGCATGGTGAACGAGGCAATCAAGCCATTGGGTGTACCGTTTGAACTCCTGTGTTTCTCTGAGAGGTTCGGTGGCGATCCTTGGTTCTTTGTAGTCAAGGGATACAACGAGAATATCAGCACGGATGAGATACTGGAACGTATGGCTGTAGTATCCAAGTACCTGCAAGACAATCCGGATGGAGAAGCTCTGCTCTGGGCGTACTCACGCCTGCGTGTACGCAGGGAGAAGAAGAAGATTCTTGTTGTGCTCAGCGATGGTCTCCCTGAGACAAAAGCAAAAGGTGACGCTAGCGCACACTTGAAATACATTTGTCAAGAGCTAGAGAAGCGTATTACTTTGTACGGAATAGGACTCCAGACTGACGCTGTTGAGAACTATTATAAGAACAACTACAAAGTATCCAACGGCCATGACCTAGAGACTATGTTCTTAAATTTAGTTAAGAAGGAGTTACTGGTATGAAGTACAACAAAGGAGATATTGTATTCATTACGGATACGCATCCTTACTGGGGAGAAGCTACGCATTGTGTATCTAGGTGCTGTGCCACAGAAGTACTTCACTTCTACGAAGAAGAAAAGAGAATTCCGATTGTACTGCACACCAATGGTGCTTGGTTCCCATTGAAATTCCTATTGGTGAATGATGTAACGTACTCGCACTTCACTGATACAGAGGCACCTATTCAATTGGATTCAATCTATAACAAAGGAACTTCCTATATCTCGTACTTTTATATGAGTGAACCACTCAAGACTGAATTGAAGGTAGTTGGAAACTACTTAACAACTGATTGCGGTGAGCTTGATTCTATTGTTAACCTAGAAGGAGAGTATGCTATGAGCGCATGGACTGATGAGTTGGTATCTGAAATCGTATCCGGTATTGATGAACTGGAGGAGTTGACTATGCCGAAGAAGTCTGAGGCACCAGAGATTCCTGTTGTTCTCATGAAGGCTACCCTTCCCGAAGGATGCAAGTGGTTCTCTGAAGTGTTCGGATGGGAACCCAAGAAGGACTTTCCTGTCACTATCTTCTCGGGATACGAGCACGTACCTGAGTTCGATCCACTGTACAAGTTCCCCCGTCAGGTGACGGAGATGCTTGTGCGTAACATGGAGATGGGGCAGGCAGGCGCTATGACCGGGATGCCCGGCACTGGCAAGACAAAATGGGCAGAGAACGTAGCTGCACTTACTGGTCGGCCGTTCCTCCGCATCCACTACAACATGAACCTTGAGCCTGAGCATATCCTCGGTAAGACTGGTCTCAAGAAAGGCGAGACTAAGTTCGTAGAGGGTGACCTCCCGAAGTTCATCCGTATGCCTGCGATCATACTGCACGATGAGTGGACTCGTGCCTGTGCTGGCATTGGCCTCGCTATCTTCCAGTCTCACCTTGAGGATGGAAGTGTCAAGTTGGAGGATTCAGACTTGGGTGAGAAGCGAGTACATGCCCACCCCAATCTGTGTATCTTCATGGCTGACAATACTCTGGGTCTTGGAGATAACCTCGACAAGTTCGCATCCGCTAATGTGCAGGACACCAGCACGATCAACCGTATCGGTGTGACTGCACGCTTTGAGTACCTCAGTGAAGCGGATCAGACTGATCTGGTACAGAAGTACGCGCCTTCGATGACTAAGGCACAGGCGAATAAGCTTGCGAAGTTCGCTATCCTGTGTCAGAGTGCGTACGAGAAAGGCGATGTGCCTCTTGTGTTCTCGATGCGTAACCTTCAGGTGGTGTCCAAGCTGGCTGAAGATACTGGTGACATTAAGGAAGCCATTCAGTACAACTTCCTGAATGCACTTGACAAGACCTCGGCTGCAACCGTAGCCGGTTTCATGAAGACTGTTGGTATCTAAGGAGATTACCATGAGCAAGATTAAAATTATTTACGAAGACGATGTAGTAGACGCTTTGCTGAAATCTACTGGCACTGTGCAGAAGCAGGTACGTGGGTACATTCAGTACTACCTTGACAGAAGCTTTTCAAAGGAAGAAATTGCCAGCGCAATCGCTGGCAGCATTGTTGGTGCTTATAAGCATAAGGCAGAGTTGGACTCTTCTCTTACCCGAAAGGAAATCAACAACGTAATCAACGATATCTCCCGTATCTGTCGGCAGGAACTCGGGTACAGTATCGTTAACACTAAGCGCAAGGCTGGTGACTGGGTGTACGAAGCAATCAAGTACGTACACAATCCTGAGAAGGTAACTCGGGTACGTACAACTCCTGCTGCAAGCGATACTTATACCTTCATCTCGGACGAGGCTCCTACTATTTATACAATACCTACGACTGCTACTAAGTTAATGGAGAAAATGCAAGCCTACTTCCCTGACTCTGAACTTCCAGAGTTCACTAAGCTGTACATCCAGTACGTACGTAGCAAGGCTAACAAGGAGGCTGCGTAATGGACACTTGTAACTGGTGTAAGGCAGTTATTAAATATGGGCATGAAGAAGATTGCCCGATTGAAGAGATCGAACGCCTGCGCGCAGAAGTCAGGCACGAGCGCAACCTACGGCGAATAGCAGAGCAAACCGTGATGGCGGCAGCGATAAACGACGCCAAAAAACTACGCGCCGAGCTTGAGCGCGAGCGGGCTGATGCTGTGCCGCCCGAGGTTTTGCATCTGCTGCGCTTCATGTGCGCGACATGGGTAGAGGTTGACGATTGGGCATACGAGCACGTAGGCGGCAAAGCCCTGATGCATTACCCCGTGATTCAGGGGACACGAAACCAGATTCTACTGCGAAGAATCGGGCGGCAGCCGTTCGATCAGACAGCAATCCGAACCGCTATGACGTACATGCAAGAGGCCGCGCTCAGCGGCGGGGAGGAAAAGCATGAACGACTCTGATATACTCATTGATCCGGATGGTATGTCTGTATCCCAAGTAGCTAAGGCAATGGGCATTAGTGAACGCAGGGTACAGCAGATCGAGAGGGCTGCTCTTGCTAAGCTTCGCAAGGACTTCAAGGCGAAGGGAATCAAGGCAGAGGATCTCATGGATGTAAGGAGAATTGTCAGTGAAGTACAAAAAACAGGATATCGAATTCGACGTATCGTATGACTACTACAACAAAGAGGATGTGATCCTTATTGATCTAGGTGATAAGGATTCCATCTACCTGTATCGTGACCAACTGCTAGCTATGCTAGAGGAACTCAACAAAGCGGAGGATTCCCGATGACTATTACTGCACCGGCTTGGTTCATGTACACGGTGACGCTGTACCTTGTATGGAATGCTTGGACTGCATACAAGACTATGCGTGCTAAGCAACGCGAGGCTCTGATTACTGAGTACATTGCCCGTAATCTTGATAACGTCGAGGCTGTTACTGTACAGAAGCACAGTATTAAGGAGGAGTAATGGGTAGAGTAGTCCGTCGAGAGGCTTGCCCTAAGTGCAGGGAAGCAGGGATGGACAGTAAGGGAGATAACCTCGCTGTCTATGACGATGGAAGTACGTACTGCCATGCTGGTCATGGCCGAATAGGAGGTCGGATGAAGTCTGAAGAACCAGAGAAGTACCCAGTATCTGGCTTGAGTCTCTCGGATTGTATGGCATTCCCTATCGCTGGGGATGCTAAGCGGAAGCTCAAGCCTGAGACAATCAAGGCGTTCAATCTCAGGGCTGTGTACGATGAGACTACAGGTGAATGCAAGCGTGTGTACTACGAGTACACTGATGCGGATCATAAGCCAACGGGGTACAAGATTCGTAACCTTCCCAAGAAGTTCAGTGTAGCTGGTAAGATACAGGGCTTGTACGGCAAGCAAGCTGCATTCGGTGGTAAGGGATTGTTCATTACTGAAGGAGAAGAAGATGCTCACGCAATCCATAGCCTGCTTCTTAGCAGCACTCGCTATGCTGGTTACGACGTGGTTTCTATCCCCAATGGTGCTAACATCGAAGGCAAGCTTGATGCAGCTATTCTTGCTGACGAGTCTTTTATCCGCCGCTATGGCACAGTTTACCTTGCTCTTGATAATGACCTGCCGGGGCGTGCAACTCGGGAACGGTTGGCTGGTTGGCTCTCTCTGTTTGTACCTAATATCTATCTGGTTGACTTCCCACTAAAGGATGCATCCGAATGCTGGATGGCAGGCGATCTGGTGGGAATGCAGGGAGGTATCATCAATGCCAAAGTGTTCACGCCTGACGGCATCATTAACGGTGCCGACATATCCATTGAAGATATGCTTCGACCTAAGCCTGCGGGCTTCAGCACTCCGTTTCCTGACTTCGATAACAAGCACAAAGGACTCCGGAAAGGTGAAATAATTACAATATGCGCTGGTTCTGGTGTAGGGAAATCGACGCTTGTCAAGGAATTAGGCTTTCATTTGGTAACTAATCACAAATTGAAAGTGTGTCATATTGCACTAGAGAACGTCGTAGAAGAGATTGCAGCATCGTACGTAGCTATGTACAATGACGTTCCTGTGCCTCGCTTCATGTCAGATCCTGACTGCATACCACGCGCTAAGGTTGAGGAAGCTATGGACGCAACTGTCCGTAACATGTACTTCTTCAAGCACTTCGGAAGTATTGACACTAAGAAGTTCCAAGAGAAACTGATGTACTACGCCCGTATAGGCGTGGACTTCATCATACTTGACCACTTGAGTATGGTTATCTCTGGCTCTGAGGATCAGAATGAGCGCAAGCAGATTGACAAGGTAATGACTGACCTCGCCACGATGGTCGTAGAAACAGGCGTTGGGCTGATTAACGTAGTCCACCTGAAGCGCAAGGAAACAGGCAAAGAGAAGGGTTTCAACGAAGGCGGGAGTATCTCACTCTCTGACCTACGTGGAAGTGCCGCTCTAGAGCAACTCTCGTGGTCTGTGGTGGGTCTTGAGCGTAACCAGCAGGCAGATGACGGGTCAGAGGATTACAGCCTTATACGCGTTCTCAAGAACCGTACATGGGGCTTTTTAGGTAAGGGTGGGAGAGTGCGGTACAGTCACGAGACTGGACGTATGCTCCCCGTAGCAGAACTAACGGAGGAAGTACACAGTGTTCATGAAGAAGCAGAGGTTGTCGAAGCGGGGGAAGCACCTTCTACCGCGACTAAGGAACCTAGTAGCGAAGCACTCTCGCCATCAGGCATCCACTCATTCATCGAAGAAGAATGTCTTAAGGCATCAAGCTAAAATCCAGCTAAAATCTGAAATTCAGACTAAGGAGTAAATCATGTGGGACATTGCTTTCTTCGATCTTGAGACTGAGATGCTCCCTGACAAAGAATTAGCGGAGCTAGGGCCGCAGGGAATCAAGGAGATCAAGGTATTCTGGGCAACTGGACGTTGCGGTACTTTTACCACGCACTACGTTGCAGGTACTGATATTTATTCACCACGACCGGCGGCAGTAGATATACTGACCCACACTAGTGGCACAGTGCGCTCCTTCCTCGATCAAGCTAACGCTGAAGGTGCTACACTGGTAGGACACAACATCATTCGTTTTGATATACCTATTATTAAGAATCTATTAGGTATAGATATATATAAAGAGTACCCTAATATTACAATAAGAGATACTCTTATATACTCCCGTCTTGTTCATCCCTCCCGTGTACAGCACTCGCTGGAGTCATGGGCTGGTGCATTCTGTAAGACTAAGCTGGACTTCGATAACCTAGTGGAACGATGCAAGAGCGATGTGTTGATTACCGAGGATCTCTGGTACCACCTTCAGAACTATCCTGATCGGCTCAAGAATCCTATCGAGCTAGAGCACGAGGTAGCTCGTGTCGTTGCTCAGCAGGTACAGGATGGCGTAGCGTTCAATCGACATGGAGCACTGGGACTCCTACATGACCTGAACGGGGATATCGGTAGCATCCGTGATGAGGTAATTGCTCTCAAGATTCTTACGCATATCCCTGAGAGTCAGTGGAAGTGGCCGCCCAAGATGCAGTTCAAAAAGGACGGTACTCTCTCCTCGCATATGGAGAGGTACTTGGATGAGCACGGCGCTAAGTGGAATCCCGAGACTAGGCACGTTGAAGTTCCAACTCTCGGCGCAGAAAAACTTATGGATTGGTACCCTGTACCTCTTTTAGCTCCTTTGGTTACTCGTAAGGTCTTTGACCTGAGTTCAACTGATGAAATCAAGCGTGTACTTATCTACGCTGGCTGGAAGCCTACGCTCTGGAACTACAAGAAGGACAAGAGCGGCAGGGTATCGCATCCACTGGAGAAGACTTCCTGTAAACTGTACGATGAAAACAAGAAGCTCTGTCCTAATCTTCTTATCCTCGCAGAGACTCTCCCTTGGGTATCCAAGATCGTTGAGTACTTAAGTCTGAAGAATCGGAGATCCGTTCTGTGCTCTGATGACCACAAGAATGGATGGATAAATAACATGCGTGTGAACTCCGAGGATCTTATTAACTCCGATGCTGACAGTGTTGGTACTCGTACGTACAGGTTCAAGCACAAGGTAGTAGCGAATGTACCTCGTGTTACTTCTCGGTACGGTAAGGAAATGCGTGGACTCTTTGTACCTCGTGCCGATAACCGTGTCTTTGTTGGTTGGGATGCCAAGGCTCTTGAGGCTCGTATCGAGGCGCACTACACGTACCCGTACGATGGTGGTGCTTACGCTAAGGAACTTCTTGAGGGAGATATCCACACTAAGAATCAGATGAACCTTGGACTCCCTACCAGAGACAAAGCTAAGACGTTCAAGTACGCTGTGACCTACGGCGCTCGTCCAGCTAAGCTGGCACGTACCTTCGATTGGGATACCAAGGAAGCTGAGGTTAAGTACGATGCCTTCTGGGGTACTAACAAAGCCCTAGCTGATCTCAAGGATACCGTGGAGAAGGCTTGGGAGGCACGTGGACACTTGGTTGCTATTGATGGACACACTCTGATGGTCGAGCACAAGCATACGTGCTTGAACACAGTATTCCAGTCCGCTGGGGCTATCCTGATGAAGTACGCTATGGTCATAGCTGACAAGATGATCCATGCTGAAGGGTTGGATGCTATTGGTGTTATTCGTTACCACGATGAGGAGCAATGGGATGTACTAAATATTCACGCTGAACGTGTTGCAGAGATAGGCCGGAAGAGTATTATACTCGCTGGCAAGTACCTTAAATTGAAAGTCCCAATGGATGCTGACGTAAAGATCGGGCGTTCTTGGGCAGAGACTCACTAAGAGGATACAGAAATGGAAAGCATCAAAGGAACTGTGACTGATCGTACTCCGTACAACATCACGATTGAGGGTAACAAGTACGGAGCATTCAAGGGTAAGGGTCTGGAAGATATCCAGATCGGTGACGCAGTACAACTGCTCTGGGACTTCGATAAGACTGGCGTGTACCGTAATATCAAAGGTACTCCGAAGATTATCTCTAAGGTTACTGGCACTAGCGGCCCTGTTACTTCTGGCTTTGCTGCCAAGCCTACTTGGACTCCTGCTCCTAAGAGTACTCTGGGTATTGAACTCGGACATGCTGCTAACCTCGCTATGGACATGACTCTCCGTGTTTACGGTGGTATAGACGTTGGTACTCCGGACTTCTACAAGTTCTTTGCCAATCATACCGAGAAGGTATTCCAGATCATGAAGAAACTCCGTGAGGCTCATGAGAAAGGTGCAGTACCTGAAGCTCTTGTTGAATCCCGTACCATTTCAGAAGAACCTCAGTTCTGAGGAGGCTGTATGCCGGACTTCAAGCTCTTGATTATCGACGCGGATAGTATTGTGTACCGTTGTGGTTTCGCAGCAGAGTTCGAGGAACTCTCTCATGCACTCCACAACGTGGACACTACTCTGAATAGTATCTGTACTAGACTGAAGTGCTTCAATACAGAGGTGTACCTAAAAGGAGAGGGGAACTTCAGGGATGAAATCAAGACACTGACTGAGAAAGTATACAAGGGTACACGGACGGCAAGGAAGCCCCTGTACTACGATGAGATACGAGAGCACATGCAGAGGAAGCACGGTGCTGTACTTGTTAACGGTATGGAAGCTGATGACAAGTGCAGTATCCGTCTCTGGGAATCCGACGAGAGTGTATGCCTTGTCTCCTTGGATAAGGACTTGGATAACACCCCGGGCTGGCATTACAACTTCGTTAACCCAAAGAAAGATCTGTACTACGTGGATATCCACACGGCGAACAGGAACTTCTTGTGTCAGATGCTAGAGGGTGACAGGGTGGATAACATCTCTGGTCTTCCAGACATATCTCTGGTTACACGAGTACAGATGAACCTTCCTCAGTGCAAAGGAGTAGGTAAAGTAACAATCAAGAAGCTCTGTGAGTTCTTCCCTAATAACAGGGATCTTCTAGCTGTAGTTACTGCGTTGTACCACGAGTACTACACTGCTTATGGTTATAGTGACGTACAGATAGAGAAGGAGTTCTTTGCACAAGCTGATCTGCTGTATATGTCAAGAGCTAGCCTAAAAGATGAGCGCGTACCTTTCCGACTACCAGACGATTTCATGGATCTGGTTGACGATGGGTACAGATGCATTAATGCGGTTACTGAGAGTCTAGTTAAAATTTTCTAGGAGGGCAGCGTGATGGACATCGTGACGATACTGCGCGCCGAAAGCGCCAAGTGGGAAACGCTCTACGCCGAAGCGATGGAGCAACTGCGAGAGCGGAGCGCCGAGCTTGAGGAATCGCAGTCCGAGCGCATGGAGCAGGCGAGACTGCTTGGCATGAGCGGCGAGCGGGAGCTTGCACTCCGCGCCGAGCTTGAGCGCGAGCGGGCGAAGGTGATGGCACTGGAATCCGATCTGGAAAAAGCAGAGAACACCATCAACGATTTAGCACCATGAATCCCGCCAAAGTGGCGGGATATTTGGCGGGATAAACGGAGACGAGGCCGCGCTGGCGGCGAAGGAGGAAGGCAATGTCTGATAGACAGATCATTTGCGAAATTATTAGTGAGATGCTGGACAACCAAAAAGAATACGGCATTTATCCGACAACCCGCGCCTACGACAAGCTGGAGGCGCACTACGCTTCAATTCGCATAGAGCTTGAGCAGGAGTTTACTGCGAAGTTCGTGGAAGCACTGCGTGCAACCAGTGCCTACGCCGCAGGCCGTCTGGCCGAGCGGGAGGAGTGCGCGAAGGTGTGCGAGGAACTCGCAAAAGACCATGGATGGAACTACCACATGCCAAGTGTTGGGCGCGAACTGGCAGCAGCAATCCGAGCGAGGAACGAAACATGATCGAAGGAAACAAACCAATTATTCCGCAGGGGTTCTCAAGCATTGGCCTCACCAAGCGCGAACTGTTTGCGGCGATGGCTATGCAGGGGATGCTTGCCAATGGGGCGACATATGGTAATCACGAAGAGTTTGCAACGTGGAGCGTCAAGAGCGCAGACGCCCTGCTCGCTGAACTGGCGAAGGAGAATCAGCAATGAGCGATCCGAAGTGGATGCCGATTGAGAGCGCGCCGAAGGATGGCACACCAATCATCGTGTGCAGTCCGTGGCGTCATGTTTGGTGCAATGTGAAGTGGGTCAAGCGCCCGCGTGCTGGTGAACGGTGGGAGCATTTCTCGCTTGGGGCGCTGCGCTTCAATCCCACCTACTGGATGCCGCTGCCAGAGCCGCCGGAGGTACAAGATGACTAAGTACGAAGGTAGCCCTTGTAAGAAGTGTGGAGAGACTGTACGCTATATCTCCTCTAAGAGATGCGTAGCTTGTCAAGCAAAGGACAATGAGAATAGGTACAATGCAATGAAGTCTGAACTCAAAGAGTTGAGAAAACAACTTGCTGCTATTAATCAGGAAGTATACACAGCAATACAAACAGGCAACTACTAATTGAAAACCTCTGAGATACGGGAGTACCGCAATGCTCAACTGGAGAGACAGGGTTATCTATGTCCTCTGTGTCACCGTAGTATACAAGTGGATGAAGCGGCACTTGACCACTGCCATAAGACTGGGCTGGTACGTCTTGTGCTGCATCGCTGGTGCAATGCTGTTCTGGGTCGCGTTGAGAACTGGGCTGGAAGGTCTGGCATCAATGGTGTTGCCTTCCTATCCAATACCGTAGAGTACCTTAGCTCTGTGCATTCAGACATAAAGCACCCTACTCACGGTAAGAAGCGTCGAAGGAAGAAAGTAGTTCGTACAACTAGGAGGAAGAAATGAGCACACTGTACATCGTGGATACGCCGCAGGCTCTGTACTACAGTACCTCTAAGCTTGAGGCTACGTACAAGCACGTGGAGTTCTCTTACAAGGACAAGGCACGCTACAAGGAGGTGCAGCAGAGCAAGTACGTTCTCCCTGACAAGAAACTCTGTATCAATCTGGATAAGTAGGAGGCTGTATGAAACTTGAAATTGATCTTGAAGATACTTGGTCATATGAGGAATCCATTGCTACAGCAATAAAACAAGCTGTCGAGCAAGAAGTAGGTAAAGAAATCCGAAAGCTAGTAAAAGCTACAGTAGAAGAGAATCAAACTGCAATAAAAGAAGTCGCCCTTCTTTACGCAAAGAGATGTATTGCTTCAGCAGTTAAGGATCTTAAATAGGAGATAAACATGGCTGACATTACTATGTGTGAAGGAGACCACTGTCCTGTAAAGGACAACTGCTACCGTTACACTGCACCTGTGAATGAGTACATGCAGTCGTACTTCGTAGTTACTCCTTGGGATACTCAAGGCATGAAGTGCTCTATGTACTGGCCTCTGGAGATCAAGAAGGTACAGGATGAAGCACGGAGTACAGCATGAAGATAATCGTTATACCTGATACACAGGTCAAGGCTGGTGTTCCTATGGATCACCTAGAAGCTCTGGGTAATTACATCATGGACAAGAAGCCTGATGTAGTTGTGCATCTCGGTGACCACTTCGACATGCCATCTCTTGCACAGCATAACTCTAAGGGTCATATCGTGTACGAGGGAGCACGTATGATGAGCGACCTAGAGGCAGGGTGGGAGGGTATGGAGCGCCTCCTAAGCCCTCTCCAAGCTCACCAAAGGATGCGTAAGAGGAACAAGAAAGGTCAGTACAACCCACGGAGGATCTTCTGTTATGGGAATCACGAGAACCGCAGAGATCGGCTCATTGCTCAGGAACCCTTCCTATCCGGAGCCTTACCTGACTACTCTTTGGATGTTCGATACGGATGGGAATGTTACCCTTTCTTGCTTCCTGTTCGGATCGAAAGTGTCAACTTCTGTCACTACGCTCAAGGTGGAAGCATGGGAAGACCTATCTCTCGCGCCCATCTCATTGCCGTAAAGAAGCACGAGTCATGGATCGTAGGACACCAGCAAACATTCGATTACTACGTATCCCCGCATGTAAAGACTGATGGCTCCCGTGTACAGTGCATCATTGCTGGCTCCTTCTATGAACACGAGGAGGACTACATGCAGGTACAAGGTAACCAGCACTGGCGAGGAGCACTGATGCTCACAGAAGTACGTAACGGATCCTTTGATCTTGTTACTCTATCGTTGAACTACCTCAAGGAGAACTGGATATGAAGCCTGAAGATGAGTACGATATCGAAGATGAAGAGGAGCTTGAGCGTCTTGACGCTGAAGAGGAACTGGACTTTGATGATGATGTAGAGGACTGCTGGCCTCCGTACGAGGATGACGAATGAGCAAGTACAGTCGATTTATTAAAGGTACTGAGATTGATGTATACGATATCCTTCTTGCGTACCAAGTAACGCATCCTGCTATACAGCACGCTATCAAGAAACTTCTAATGCCCGGACAGCGTGGCGACAAGAACTTTACTACAGATGTGGTAGAAGCTATGCAGGCTCTTGGTCGAGCAGTTGAAATGGAAGCAGAGATGGAGGGAGATTAATGTCTGAGAAGTCAGCCTTTAGGAATACATTCGGTGAGCGTATCTTCAAGGGCAAGTACGCTCTTACTCCTGAACAAACATGGGAGGAGAAAGCACAGGATATCGTTCATGATGTAACCTCTAACCTCTTCAAGCCTGACCATCAAGCTGCACTTGTGCAGTACATCAGTGCTATGAAGTTCATACCCGGAGGTCGTTATGTGTACTACGCAGGAAGGCAAGCCCGCTTCTACAACAACTGCTACCTCCTCAAAGGAGAAGAGGACACCCGTGAAGAATGGGGCCGTCTTCTTCGCCGCGCTTCGGATTGTCTCATGTCTGGAGGTGGTATTGGTGTTGACTATAGTGTATTCCGTTGTAAGGATTCTCCTCTGGGACGTACCGGAGGTAAAGCCTCTGGCCCAATCCCACTCATGTGTAGCATCAACGAGGTCGGGCGGAACGTTATGCAGGGTGGATCCCGAAGATCCGCTATATATGCATCGCTGAACTGGAGGCACTGTGATGCAGAGGAGTTCCTAAAGGTCAAGAACTGGCATGACCAACGTGTACACGAGGGGTACTCTCTGGCTGATGCTAAGCGGGATAACTTCAATTACCATGCTCCTCTGGACATGACTAACATCTCTCTGAACTACGACGATGCTTTCTTGGATGCTATCCAGCAAGGCTACCTCCCTGAGACCTTTATCCAGAACTGCCTGCAAGCCTGTAGCACAGGGGAGCCGGGGTTCTCCTTTAACTTCGGAGACAAAGAGAATGAAACGCTACGTAACGCGTGTACTGAAGTGTCTTCTGCTGATGATTCCGATGTGTGCAACCTTGGTAGTGTTAACCTTGGTCGCATTGCTACCTTGGAAGAATTCAGGGACGTCGTTCGCCTTGCGGCTGGATTCCTTGTATGCGGAACTATTACTGCGGAACTGCCGTACAAAAAGGTCTACGAGATTCGCAAGAAGAATCGTCGCTTGGGTCTCGGACTCATGGGGATTCATGAATGGCTTCTGAAGCGAGGCTACAAGTATGAGATGGTTCCTGAACTTCGTCAGTGGCTTGAGGTTTACAGGGAGGAGTCAGAGCGAGCAGCAAATAGCCTCTGTGATCGTCTTAGCATATCTCGCCCAGTTGCTTACCGTGCTATCGCTCCCACTGGAAGTATCGGTATTCTTGCTGGAACTACTACTGGCATTGAGCCTCTGTTTGCTGTGGCTTACAAGCGTAGATACTTAGTAAACGGTACTAACTGGAAGTACGAGTACGTTGTGGATGCTACAGCCGAGGCTCTTATCCATGAAGGCATTGCTCCTGAGAGCATCGAGACTGCTATCGACCTCGTGCCTAACTTTGAGAGGCGTATTCAGTTCCAAGCTGATGTACAGGATTACGTGGATATGTGTATCTCTAGCACGATCAATCTACCTGCATGGGGTGATCCTCTTAACAACCCTGATACTGTACGTCCTTTTGCTAATGTACTTGCTAAGTATGCTCACAGGCTTCGGGGCTTTACTTGCTATCCTGATAATGCAAGAGGAGGTCAACCACTTGAGAGCATCTCTTACACGGAGGCAATGAAACATAAGGGCGTTGTGTTCAACGATAATGAAGAAACTTGCCGAGGAGGTATTTGCGGCCTATGACTGTGACAAAGTTCCCAAAAGAAAAGAGGGATAACCCAGAGGTTGTCCCTATACTTTACTTCCATGACTGTCAGATAGGAGGGAGTCTATGCTTTAAGTTCCTGATCCATGAAGAGGACAGTATCGTATACGCAGTGTGTACGGACTGTGGTGACAAGATGACTATGCAGGATTTACTTCAAGGAGATATTTATGACTACGAAGATTAAGGCACCGAAGGTACCCAAGCCGCCGAAGGCTAAGAGCATCAAGAAGCACACGGTGTTCGATGCGATCAGTACTAACCTTGTAGCTGTGAGTGTAGCTGAAGGGGCTGTGGATCTCGTTCTTACTCAGTACGGTAAGAGTGTATCTCTTACTTGCGGTACTTGGTACAGCGCTGGTGAGCGGGCCGAAGAGATCAAGAAGGCTCGTACCGTCATTGAGTACCTTGAGATCTACATCAAAGGTATTCAGGATCTGAAAGAGGAGTAAGAAAAAGGGGGCTTCGGCCCCCTTGCATTTATGCTGAGTGCTATGGAGGGTATACGGTTCGATTCCGTTTAAGTTTGGAACTGGAGCGACGGCTCGCCGGTGGTTCGATTCCACCCACTCAGCACTACTTCTGTCCCTCATGCTCTAGACTGTAGTGGTTCCCATCAGCGAACCTCCCACCCCAACGGCACAACTCGTGCTGCTTCTCCCACCACTCCCCTATCTCCTTGTGATCCTCGGTACTACCGAGTAACTTCCCATCCTTAAATAGATTCAGATCAATAGCGAGCTTGTTCTTATGGGCTGAGCGAGGATGCCCGTAGCCCATCTTCACGCCTACCTCTCCGTGTACGCGCGGATCCCTGAAGAGATCACCCCCACGTATCTGATATCCCAGACTTAGGATATGGTTCAGGAGTCCCGGTAGCAGGGACATGAACAGTTCTTGTTTCTCACCTAGCTTCATCTTCTCCTCCTGCGGCTGCTGCTCCACCTATTGCCATTGGTACTATGGTTCCCATTAGGCTCGTGTACTCCAGATGGAATGCTGCGTTCTTGTGTCGTAGATTCCTTTTCGGGTTGAGTACTATATAGGAAATGCTGTCAGCATCCTCTACATCATTTATATAGGGCACATGTGTGTATCCGCTTCTTTCAAGATCAAGGGCTATAGCTTTAGCCGTAGCTTTTCTTCGTATAACAGTCAAGGCTGATAAAGCAGCTTCTCGTTGTTCTCTTGGCGCACTATGATTGTCTAGTACCTCGTTTATTTTTCTGTAGTTAGGATCAGCATTAAGTAAAGAACTTACTTTGGTTTTGATCCATGGTTCCTCACTCATTTTTCTTAGAAAATCCTTAAAACTGTTTTCAGTCCAAGGTTCATTTCTATAGTTTAAATACGGTTTGTCGTTATTAAATTTTAATTCCAAAGAGTGACCCGGAGGAACATAAGGCTCTTCTTCTCCAACTCTTTTTATATCTTCTGCAACAACTGCAATATCTGTTTCATCAAAACCCATTATCCTCGCTCTATCTCTGGCAGCGGCTTTTGTCCCAACATGAACACCAAGACTATCCCATATAGAAGGCGTAGTCCTTTTAAGGTCAAATTGCTTGAATTCTTCTGGAGCCATTGTAAAATGAAACGCCTCTCCTTGGAACTTATCAGCTAGAGGGCCGGGTTCCTTTGCAGGTAGAAGCTTCGACATAGGTACTCTGTTAGGAGATACAACAGGAGCTACTTCAGCAGCAGTCTCTGCTGTCTTTACAGCTACCTCCGCTGCCTGTGCAGCATCAGCAACCTTAGCTCCAGTCTTAATAAGCCGTGTCATTCCTACAATAGCAGGCATTACTTCTTCTCAGGTGGAGCATTCACGAGACCAGCAAGGTCGAAGCCCAAGAGATGTGCAGCCCATGCTGCGGAGGAAACTCCGGACTCCTTACCTGTGTACTTCTCCATTGCCATAATGGCTCGCACAGTGTGGTTCATCTGAAGAACCAGGCCTTCTGCTGCTCTCTTATCAGGAGGAGTAAGAGCAGTGGAGTCCACGGTGAACTGTCCCATACGAGAATCCCACCCCAGTGCCTGCTCTATCTCTGGCTTCTTGCTGAGTTGCTGGATTACCCCTGCACCGTAGTTCTGTCCGAAGTTAACGAACTCCGAGGCTACTGCTCGACCTTTCTCTGGAGACTCCGCATCAATACTTGGGAAGACTTCAGCAAGACCCGGAGCTACTTCCTCCGTAAGAGTACGTACGCCTTTAGCATCATTGAGATTAGGCACCATAGTCAGAAAAGTATTAGCATAAGCAAGAGGACGCTGTTTGAATTCCGAGAGAACAGTAGTCCCCGGCTTAGCTTCCTTAAGCCAGTTAAGTTGTACTTCAGAAAGATTCTTAAGCTGGTCGGGTGCTACGCCTCCAGTCCTACCTGCCGCTACTTCTCCAAGAGTTCTAAGTACAGCCGCATCTATTTTATTTTGAGTCCCGTCAGGAAGATTATAAGAAGCACGCTGAATAACAGGCTCTAATAGTGCATCTCCGAATTGACTACGTGCAGCAAAGATATCAGGACTACTCATCTGGAAGTCCCTACGCATCTGTTCAAATACACGCTGTCCAGTCGAAGTCCAACTCATATCCCCAGAGAAGTTACTGAAGAAGCCCTCGATCTCTGCGTTAATAGTCTCACGGAATGCACTGGCATCCTCATTATCAAGGTACGAATTAGCAAGGGAGCCACTAGCCTGCACACGGAGTTGATCCGCGTACTGTCGAGCTTGCTCAGTAATAATTCGGATCTTTGCTGCATCTCCTTTAGCTTCCGCTAGCTGCTTACCAAAGCGGATTTGCATATCCCCAAGAACAGGCATCCAATCCTTTACAAGCTGGAACCTATTATCTTTACTCTCTTTCTTGAGTTCCCTTTCTTCAAGAAGAAGAGCTGATTCTCTCTCAGTGCGAGCCTCTCCTCTAATAGCACGAGCTTCATTTCGCTGAGCACGAAGAGCTTCTTCTTTTTTTAGTAAGTCATCGCGCTTTGCACGTTGCTCAGCTTGAGTCCTCTTAAGATAGCCAAGATTATTAATAGCCATCTTAGTTTCAATACGCTGCTCTTGAGTCATATTTTCGGGGGGTTGAGGAAGCTCGTATCCGTACTCAGCGGACTTATCGTACAGGTACTTGACTTCCTTATCAGCAGCAGAGCCACCAGCAGCTTTCTCTGCCATAGCCTTAGTCTCAATCTGAGACAGAACATCAATAGTCGCAGCGTAATCACCAAGGACTTTCTTCCCTACCTCACGATAGTTATCTGCAAGCCAAGGACGCTTAGTAATAGCATCCATCTGTTGCCGCTCCAGTCGAAGCGCAATACGCTGGGCAGTAGTCCTACCGGATTGAGCACTGGCTTGAAGAGCACGCTGAGTAGTGGATTCAAACTGCTTAAGCTCAGCATCTGTAGTAGGAACATCGAAAGCGTTCTTAGTAGTAACACCCGTCTCCTGCTGTACTATGTCTGTAACACCAGCCTTGAATTCTTCTTCCTTGGACTTAGCGTAGATATTGTACCCACCTTCCACAGCCCCAGCAAAGATCTTTAGGGCATTAGCCTGCCAAGGATCCGATACCCCTTGCTTAACAGTTACGTTGTTAGCAGTCTCGTAGTTGCCAACAGCGTCAGCACCGTACCTAGTAGTCGCCATGTTATTCCCTCATATCCGCTTTGTAAGGAAGCCCTTCGTTCTTCGCTCGCATTACTTCCCTGTCCATTCCTGCCATGTTCAAGCCTTTCTGGAACGCTTTCTCCAAGATATCCGGCTCCAAGGACTGACCGTGTATATCTATGGCTTGCTGTATCTTCTGGAAGTCATCGAACCGTTCTTCGTTCACAGCACGGTTACCTTCCTCTAGCATCCTACTAAAGATCTTGGCGTTATCGTCAATCAGTTGATTACGAATCTTGCTGTAGTGGTAGTCATCAAAGGAACGCCACTCTTCTTTAGGTGGTACACCTACCAGAGAGAGGAACCAAGGATAATCCACATTCTCCGCAATAGTACTACCGTTACGATCTACAAGGACTTGGCTCCTAGCAAGGAGATAAGCTTTGTTCACGTTAGAAGCACTCTTGATGGCGCTAGCAAAGATAGCCCATGCACTCTTCTCAGGTACGTACTCTACCCCTGCCTCTCCCATCTTAAAGGCTTCAGCCAGTCCTATCTTAGCCCCTAGCTTAACCATGTCGTACACGGCTCCACCAGCCCGTTTAGCAGCTTCTAGAGGTGCACCCCCGTACACCCCAAGGGGGGACTTCTCGTTCCCCACAAGGCTTTGTATGAAGCGTCCGGGGAAGTCACCAGCACCGATCAAGGGAGCCAGAGCTACATCCTCTCCGAGTACAGCACCCACTAGCTCGTTACCTATACCCAGCATTAGAGCATCGTAAGTCTGTTCATCCAGACGTTGACCTGTTGATTCCTCGTACATCGGAGCAATCTCGTGCATCATCTGCGGGCCAAGAGGTACACCGTAGGAACCCCACATAAAGGTATTACCGAAGATGAAGTTGAACCTCTCTGCCTGAGTGAACTCCCGGTTCAACCCAAGGAACACCTCAGCGTACTTAACAGGATACTGCATGAACTTAGTGAACGTCCCGATAGCCGGGTTACGCTGCCACCAAGTCTCCATGCCGCTCATCATGTTAAGGGTGTACTTGTTAGTGTTGCTCTGGATGTACTGCCTATAGCCCACAGAACCTTTAGCGAACTTCTTGAGATCCACTAGTTCTTGGGCTTCTCGCCTTGCGATACCGAAGGCAACGATACGCCCCCACCGTTCCATCTCGTAGAAAGGCTGGCGACCCGCGTACTTAACTGCATCGTAAGTACGGCTAGCTCCACGAGCTAGAGCACTGGAGGTTGCACTCACTCTAGCAGAGGAGCCAATACCTGCGTTATCCAAGAGAGCATTAGATCTACCTACGATATGAATGCCGCTCTTCCGGTAGTCCTCAATCATCTCAAGGAACTCCCCGGGCTTCCAGCCGAGAGTCTTCTGCCCGAGCTTAGAACTCATTACCTTGTCCATAGTCTTAGCTAGGACAGGATCGAAGTCCATTATGGACATAATTCGCAGAGGAATAAGATCCCGTACAGCAGCAGCACCCTTGATCGGATGAAGCATTACAGCCGTACCAATCGCAGAAGCCTGAAGCGTAAGCTGAGCGAAGTTCATGAAGCCCATGTAGGCATCGAAGGTGAAGCTCTGAAGGGCTTGCATTGCCTGTGTCTCAGTTGCAATTCGTCCAGTACGGATGGCTTCAAAGCGGTTCTTACCCCACTGGCTAGCAATAGCTTGACCTATGCGGCTCTTGGTCTGAGCAAGCCAGATATCCGTACTCGTAGGATGCTCTAGCATACGGAGAACGTACTGCCTCTGGGACTCAGAGAGCTTTCGGATCTTCTCCATCTTAGGAGTATTAGGCTGGTTCCACTTGCCGTACTTCAGGAGTTCATCAGGCTGAGGCAGAGCTACATCCGCAGTGTAGTACTTACCAAAAGAAGCGTACCAGTTCCCTGCGCTCTGGATAGCGAAATCCTTCCAAGCTGCTTGTTTTACTGCCTCGTTTAGTTCCTTACTAAGAGTCTCAAAAGGATCACGGAACGCTGCCTCTCTACCAATAGTAGGATCATTAAGGATCTCTCCACGCTGGGAGTAATACAACCGTCCTTTCTGCTGGTACATCTGGAGCCGCTCTTGACGAGGCCCAGCATCCCTAAGCATGGACTCTTTATCGAACACATGCTGGAATGGTTCATTCGGGTCTAGCTTACCTGCATCGTACATCTCGTCCAGCTTATCAAGATCGAATTCAGGAGCTTGGATCGAGAGTTCTTTCTCTGCCTTCAAACGAATCTTAGCCAGTGAAGAAGCCTTAGCTCCCTTGGTGGTGATTAACTGCCGTGACTCACGGAACTCCTTGTAGATCCTCCTAGCCTTCTCCAGAGTCTCAATACGCTTAACAGCATCAGCTTCAGTAGGTACAGTCTCAAAGGTACGAGCAGAAGTACGCACACGAGTACCCGCTACCTCTTGCATAATGTCCTGCTTAATGAACCAGACATTAGCGTACTCCCGTGCTCCACCCTCTCGGTAACCCAGTACACGAGTAGGCAGACCATTGGAGATACTGTCCGTGTCCTTAGCAAAGACATGCGTAATCTCAGTCCCACTGCGGTTCACATTACCATCGAGAGAGAACAAAGACCAACCCTTCTTGGCTGTAAGTTCAGACTTACCAACTACTGTACCATCGGGCATAAGGATCTTAGAGAAGTCCGCAATAGCGTGAGGAGCAGCTACACGGTTCCCCAAACCAGAACCCATAGAGTGATTACGGAACGTCCACTCATTGACACCACGAGCCATCAGTCCTTTACGAACAGCTTCGTTACGGAGTTCGTACGCTGTGTCAGAAGCCATGCGATTAGCGAAGTACGCAAGCCGCTCCTTATCAGTAGGCAACCGCCCATTGATCTCATAGTAATGGTAATCGAACTCACGGATGTTAAGCCAGCGGCCTTGAACATCAGGATCCGCCCGAGAAGGAAGAGTCTTCCCCTTGTTGATTACTTTGGCTACGGCTTCAGCTTCTACTTTGTTAAGATTCCGGACAGGCTCAAGCATTCTGTCAAAGATCTCCGAGAGCTTAGCTCTCTCCAGTGCAGCACTCTTGCCTCTCATTGTAAGAGACATAGCTACATCCACAGCAGGAGTTACTACCTTCCTACCTACAAATTTAACTGGAGTGGTAATCAATCGGCCAAGAGAAGTCTTATCCAGAACATTAGCAATGCCCGAATTAAAAGCTCTGGACTCACCGAAGAGGGACTTGTCGTACAGTCCGTACTCGTTGATGTTACGGGTAGCTTGGAGGACATAACCCGGGCGACGAGGCCCGACCTCTACTGGATCCAGTGGCAGAACTGTGTACTTACCTTCGTACAGTTTTTTGTTAGCAGCATTAGCCGCTTCCTCTGTAGCAAAAGGAAGGCCCTTTGTGTTACCGATCTTGTACCTCATAACAGGGTTATTACCATCGTAGTCAATAACCCAACCGAGGTACTTCTTACCGAACTCCTCCTTACCTTTAATTGCTATCTTAGCAGCTTGCTCCGGAGTAGGATCCACACGGGTTACAATAAGACGATCCTCTAGAGCAGCATCGCTCATTACACCCAGTCTAGTCAACTGCTGTTTAACCCAAGGATTGATATCCGCATCATCAGGTACAAGGGACAGCACGTTCTTAAGCAGACTAGAAGGAGCTTTGCCTTCTGCTGCTAGAGCAGTCTGTCGTACGATAGAAGTATTAGCAAGCTTAACTCCACGCGAAGCTAGCGCAGCATTCCTAGCGGCCATAAGAGGAGTAGCAACAATACTACCAATGTCTAAGTAGTTAAAGAAGTTCAGTACGCCTTCTTTATTCAGAGTAGCGTCAAAGAAGGATTCCGGATCATAGATATCCGGCAAGGGATTACTCATTCCATCAGAGAACTCTTTGATGTTCCTCAAACGGAGAAGCTCAGGATTCTCATCCTGCCCTGCAAAGAAGTTCTCGTACATAGCAATCTGCCATGCCAAAGGATTTTCTTGCAACAGAGGATCATCCACCAGTTTCTCTTTCAATCCAGTTATAATAGAGTTCACTAGTTCAAGACGTAGCGAATACGGCATATTAGGATCAAAGATCTTAGCGGCTCTGGCTGCTGCTTCTGTACCTGACTTGTAACCTTGTAGACCTTCCCTTTCAGTGGAGAGAAGCATCGGCACCATCATCTCCATCATGTCAGGATTACCATCCATCCCCATGTTTACTACGGCACCGCGAGATCCGCTAAAGAAAGGAGTCCTGATGTGTTTACGAGATTCTGCTGCCACAGCAGCCATCTCTTGTGCTTGTTGGAGACCATTAACCATTGCCAGAATAAGAGCACGGTCATTTATCTCAGTGCTCTGTTGAGCAGAAGTCTTCTCTGCCTCGTACTGATCGTAAGAAGGATCAGCAACCATATCAGCTTGTGCAGCTTCAGAAGCAAGAACCTCAGTAACGAACTCGTACGGAATAGGTTCTACCTGCCCCTTGAGTACGGACTTAGCTGTAGCTACATCTCCGCCTTCAATAGCTTTCTTGAGGATATCCGGAAGCTCTAGAGGATCCTGAAGCTTAGTCTTGTAGTACAGTTGCTCACGGAGAAGGGACTCGTTTCCATCCTTAATCTGACGTTTCAGATCTTCGTACACAGCAGGATCAGTCTCATCCTGAGCTACGAAGTACTGAGTCGTAAGGAAGTCCGCCCTGTTCTCGGACATAGTGGGAGCCGGAGGAGGAGGTGCCTCCAGATCCACAGGAGCCGGGATTACAGAAGGATCAATGTTGTACGCAGGAAGAGCCATTAGACTTTACCTGCGAAGTTCGCACCAGTAGCAAAAATATTCGATGCAGTACCCCACATCTGAGCTTTGTCCTGCTTATTGATAATGCTCTGAGCAAGATTGGATTGGTTCTGAGCGTGTTGTGCTAGACTTCCTTGCCAACCCTGAGCCGTTGCTCCTTGCGTAGCTCCGGATCCCATAGCTCCAGCCTCACCAGATGAGCCTTTACCTCCAGCATTCTGGGACTGTACTGCGATCATAGCAGAAGCAATCCTCTGCTGCCGGAGAGTCTGTCGAGCTTCCTTCTTGTTCCTTTCAATCTCCATAGTAGTCTGAGCACGATTAGCATCCTTCTGATCCTGAGCCGCCTCGTGCTGAGCCTTAGCTCCCATCGCAGCCGAACCAACACTAGCTACCGTAGCCACCGCCATTAAAGTAATCGGATCAAATCCCATTTTCCTCTCCAAATTTATACAAAGTATGACTATCGCCTTGCTCATCGAAAGCTACGAGATCCGTAGGATGAAAGTTCAGCATACGCATAAACTTTTCTTGCTTTTCATCCAGCCACGTAGCGTACATATTCCCTTGGTACTCATAGTACAAAGACCATGCTTCTTCTAAAAGCTTCTCGTAAACGCGTGCGTTCCATTTGTACACGTTAATGTGGAACACCAGTTCACCAGTTAAGCATCTAGTAAAAGTTACTTGATAGTCTGCTGTATCTCGTACTACCTGCCTCATGGTTCCTTCTGCATCCCCATCTCTATGTTCCAGCCAAGCAACTGGAGATCACAGCCTTCCTCTGTGCGGAACTTAATGCTTAGTGCTCGACCATTACCTCTGAGCTTATTACGCGTGCTGATTACTGAGTACCCGTATGAGATAGTATCCGAAGCATCGTTCACGTAGTACGGTTGACGGTAACGGTACGCTTGGAACTCAGAAGTCCATCGACCCGAATCATCAGTTGTACACCATTCCCACCGAGCTTGTACCATGCAGGAGCTAGGATTCACAGCGGAGTACGAAGCACTAGCCGAAGGCGTAGCCTCCGCAGCAGCAGTACCGAATACCCGGGGGATACCCTCAGTCCTCTTGCAATGCACGGTAAGCCAAGGAGCGAACTTCTTCCTTGCTGTGTCTCCACCAGTTACGTACCCAGTGATAAGGAAAGCAGGAGCATCCATGCCGATTGTATCGTAGCTTTTCCAGTCCTTGTACTCAGTCTGGTTGAAAGCTGCTACAGTGAAAGCCCAAGTGTCCTCAGAAGGAACAGCAACACTGTACTTGTAGTCAGCACCATTAGGCAAGCGACTCTGAGGAGGAATAGGAATGTAGCCCGTAGGATACGGATAGTACGTACTCCCAAGAGGCTCAAAAGTGTTCTTGTAGAAAGCAGGGAGAGTCATGTCCAGTACGAGTTCCCTATCGTAGTTATAAGGATGCACTGGATCAAAGGTCTCTTGGTACAACCACCGAGCTTGTTGCTTCACATCGTAGTAGAACGCAGAGCAGAACTTCTTGGAGTTATACGGGATGCTATTGTAGAACGTCTGGATAGTAGTCTCGGTCAGGGACTGTGGAGCAAGGCGTCCTGCCGTGATTACCTGCGTACTACCCTCAGCGGAGATCATAAAGATCCCATTACGACTCCAGTAAATGATCGAGGACTCCGTAATTACAACTGAACTTTCAGACAAGAGACCGTTGTTAGTAATGAAGTCCGTTTGGTACTCAGTAGCAGTGAAGCCACGATCCCCACCAGAGATACTCCATACACCATTGTCAGCAAAGACCAGAAGCGCATGACCGAAAGGAATAAGCAGCTTGATGTTCACCGCATTAGGGAACTGGATGTACCCGCCGTCCGTGTCAATAAGATCAGAGATATCCTCTGCCGTAGGATCCGCTTCTTGATAACACTTAGAGATATCCACATGGTTATCCACAAGCTGAGAGAACAGAACAAAGCTCCCTACGTGCGGACTCCTGTCATCCCCTCCAGTCTCACCAGCAGAGCAGCAGTACCAGATCCTTCCTGCGTACGAAGCTGTGGCCTTGATTCCTCCAGTGCTTTGATCCGTAGGAATGCTGCTAGTGAAGTCCATTCCTCGGCTATTACCAGCAGCAGAGTCCTCGTTGTACTTGTCAATCCTCCCTTGACTCCGGTTAAAGAGATCAATGATGTAATGGCCCTTGGCAGCAGGAGTGTTACCCGCGATTACGTTCTGGAGAGCAAAGGGGTAGTACGCTCTGCGCCCATTGGTCAGCGCAGTCATAGCAGTAAAGATTACATCCGCATTGCTGGGGAACATACTGATACGAGCGTACGTAAGAGAGACAGGATCATTGACCCCACCTCTATCCATCTCATTAGGATTCTCTACTACTTCCTCTGAGCAGAAGAACTCAGCAGGCCAGCCTTGGTTGTACAGATTGTACGCATGAAGCCCTGTGAGCGTCGTGGGGCGTTGATCCACAGCGTACCCATCGTCTACCCCCCAGAAGTCCCGAACGCTTATACGGCTCTCTGTGACGGTGTACGAGCCTGTGAATGCTTCGATCTTCCGAATGATCTGATCTCCTACAATGGTAATCAGTTCACCTTGGATACTAGCAAAAGAGAAGCGTACATTAGTCGTAGCAGTCAGACTTATAGGCCCACCAAAGAGGATACTCTTGGATACAGCAGTCTCATCCGCATCGAAGATGTACAGGCGATTACCGAACTGATGCACCACGTAGTTAGTGTTAGGATCCTCTCCTACGTTCTCCCAGAGGTAATTAGAGATAGCCCTAGCCGTAGTACTTACATCAATGACCGTAGTAATCAAAGAGTACGAACTCTCAAAGTCCAGACCAAGGCGGCGCAGCCGAGTACCATCCCTGTTCAGAACGAAGTTCTCCTCATCAAGAGAAGCTCCTTCGGGGAAGTTCAACGGGCTAGCCTCAGTGATAAGGCCAGCCGTCCACTTCGTTACATCAAGCGGTTGTCGCTGCGTTCTTGCGAGCATAGTCCTTCCGTCGTTGTCTTTCCGATACGTTCAATGCGCGGGATCGAACCATCGCTTGAAATGCTTCTAGCTGCCTATGGGCAACTGCGTAGGAGTTCCAGAGACCTTTGAGTTCATTAGGAACAGGGCCGTGTGTATTCTTGAAGATCCAGTAGCGTCCTTGCTGAATGATTTCCATGCTTAACCTTTCTCAAAAAGCGGATTCTTCTGCCCTCCAGTGAAGGCTTTCCTCCGACCATAATTAGGGTACTTGACCCCACCGTGAGTACGCCAAGCCTTACGGCTCAGCCAGCGTTCCTGCCTCTTGGCTTTCTGCTCCGCTTTCTCATTAGCTGCTTGACGCAATTCATAGAATGCAGTGCTCTTAGCTTCCTCTACGAGACTAGGGAATGCTTCAGAAGGAAGGTCAGGAATGGATTCATCCAGAGGAGACCACGTGGGTTCCTTGACACCCCAGCAGGAGTTCTTGGAAGTCTGGAGTACATCATCCACATCGGAGTCGAACGAGTCACAGATGATCTGCGAGTCATCGAAGGTAGTCCAGTACTGCGGAGGTTGATCGTTCCGGATATTAAGTTTCATACCCGAGAGAGTAACGATCTGGATGTTTGTAGCACTTGACTCGCGTGCTGCACAGTAGTCGAAGAACTCCTCCGGCTGGATGTACTTCAGAGTCTCGTACTTATCCTTGGTGTCAGTGGACTTCCGTTTGTTGTACTTGATCCACTTGAGTTCCTTGATAGTCTCAGGAAGAGTAAGAGAACTAGGGTAGTCCTCATCCGCAAGGGATTCACAGTTAAAGGCAGTATGAAGGTGCGGCCAGTTACGGTTCACCATCATCTCTAGATAAGTGCTCTTTACAATCTGAGCTACTTGTTGGGACTCAATCGTGTCGTTAATGCTGTTAACACTATCGCCATCCATCGAGTTCATTATGTCTTGAACAATCTCCAGAAGAGTTAGCCGCATAAATGTCTCACATAAAAAAGGGGGCGTTCAGGCACCTACCGGCATCTGAAGCCCCCAATAGGCTTACCTTCTTATTGTAGTCCTAGCTCAGACCGCCAGACATTCAATAACAAAGCGACCGGCACCGGAGTTGATCGACCCCGAGGTAACGCCAACCACAAGGGTCTGCGTCGCCGTGATCCCGGTAATGAACTTACCAAGGAGGGTAGCCGTACCAAAGCCGACACCTACTGCCGTACCAGTAAGCTCCGCACAGTCCGTCGAGAACGAACCTTGGAAGCCAACCGCCAGACCAGCCGAAGTACCCGACAGCGACAGAGCCGTCTCAACCTCAACCCAAGCACGGAGCGGCAGCATATTTTTTACAATAAGCTTAGCACCTACCGAGTCACTGTTGATAAGATCCGCCGACCAGTCCAGCACGAGGGTCTTCAGTGGGCCTTTACTGTGGTAAGAGCCTTGAGCACCATCGGGAAGACTAATCGGGCCATAACGGGTATTAACCCCAAGACCAGCACTATTTTCACGAGCCATGATTTTCTCTCCTCATTCCGTGTGGGTAGCAGAGGTAACAACAACGCCAAGCGTATCAAGACGCTGAGCACCCAGACCCCAACGAGCCGTAGTCAGGAATTCATCACGCTGACGATCCTTGTTCCGCTCACCCTCTACCTTCGGAGGCTGACGCCATGCCGACATAATGGGCTTGCAGTTATCGTCCGCAATACACATGAAGAGGTTAGCTACGCAGCCCACGCTGGCCGTTGCCGAACCATCCACATCCGTACCCGAAGCTACTGCCGGAAGCAGGTTGCTCGTCCAGATATCCCAACCGTGAAGTCGCATAACGAACTGGTGCTCGTTGTTGAAGCCGTTCTCCATTACGGACTGATAAGCCGGATGGCGATCAAGCTGGCTGGTAAGGACAACCTTCTTCTGGAAGGTAGCCGCTACAACCGGATCCACAATCGCAATACGACCGAACTGAGGTACGTTGGCCTTATCAAAGCCGAGACGCATCTCAATCAGGTTATCCTCATCCATCGTCCAGTTAGTACCCAGACCACGGCGACGGTGTGCGAAACCGTTTACGTTGTTCGGGCTAGCTGCCGTCTGAGCACCGTACGCTGCCGAAAGGAAGCGCGACTCAAATCGCTGTTGGATAGCACGGGTTGCCTCTTGAGCACGAGCCGCCATCAGTGCTTCGATCTGCGAACCATCTTGACGCAGTACGTCAGTAACGTACCAAGCATCGCCAACATAGTCAGTGATCGAGAGCGTGATGGTGTTGGTCTCAATCGGGTTGTAGATAAGAGGGCTATCCTCTTCTACTTCCTGAATGGTAGCCGTACCAATCGTTTTGATATTCAGCGTAGTCCCGTTACCGAAGTCCGATACATCCCGATAGAAGGTTTGCGGAAGGATCGCGGTAGGCAGGGTACGGAGAATGAACTGCGAGTACTGTTGCGCTTCGATGAACGCAGTGCTGTTACTCGTATAGTTAGACATTTAGTTCTCCTTAAAGTCCCATTTGTTTATTTACTTCCTCTCGGATCTGCCGCATGAAACCTACGACTTCCTTGGTAGGAGCACCCCACATGAGGTTCGCAGGAGCCTGAGCGGCTTGCTGTTGAGGAGTAAGAGCCTGTGTGTTAACCGTCCCATTGACGGCAGGAGTACCCTTTGGTTCCACATTGAAGTACTTCAACACAGCATTAGGAGCCTTAGCTGCCAGAGCACCCAACTCCGCTACCGAGAGACCCAGTTCTTTGGACTGTTTCTCAAGGGCTTCATCGAGTTTCTCACCGAACTTGCTCTTCAGCGTATTCAGTACCGACATACGGTTAGCGGTTGCTTTCTCTTCCTGCTGTGTACGACTCAACGTGTTCCGTACGAGGTTCTCCAAATCCTCCTGCTTCAGTCCTGCGGGCTGGTCTGCCTGCGGCTTCTGCGTAAGGTTCTCCTGCATAAGAGCCTTCAGTGTTTCGACCTGCTCAGCGATACGCTTGAGTTCAGAGTTCTCCGCTTCCAGTGTAGCGATATGCTTCTGTGCGTGAGAGGCTCCAATGAGCGCATCCTTCACCGTGCCGTACTTAGGCTTGCCTTCAGGATTGGTAATCGTTGCAAGGATGTCTGAGAAGTCAGAGTTTGCATTGGCTACCGGCGTTGCTGCTTCAGGGGTTACTTGCGCAGCGGCTTGGGGGTCTCCCAAGAATTCTTGTTCCGACATATTTACTCCTTTATGTCAATAATGCTAATAGTCTCTCTCAAAGCCCGGATGTAACCGGACGCATCGCCCTGCAAGGCTACATAAGCTGGGGACTCATAGCACTTCGGGTCATTCCTTTGACCATCTCTTTCTCTTATTTTATCTTCTAAGATCTTGGTCAGAATCTCGAAAGCTCGTTCAGCAGTCAGGATCTGGATCCTGCGCTCCTCTTTTAATTCCTCGTCCTTAATACCCTTGAACCATACAGTCTTCATCGCAGGCCACCTATGCGGCCACCGGACTTCCGGTTAGCGTGACGCGAGATAACTCGCCGGTTGGACTGGCTATTGGAGCCACCTTGGGACAGAGGACGCTTGTGATCCACATCCTTGCCATCTCCCTTACGGACATGGCCCTTACGCTCTGCCTCCCGGCGGGCTTGGTTCCTAGCCGCTCGGTTCTTTTTCTGCTCTGGCTGAGCGTTGTATTCTCGCTTCTTCCTAGAAGCTTCCTTAGCGTTAGACTTGTATTCGCCTTTCTTAGCCATTGTATCTCCTGATTTTACATCATGGGTTGACTATTGTCAAGCGCCATAGCCGCTGCATCCTGCTCTACGGACTTCTCTTGAAGCTGGTTAATCAACTGCTGAGTCTCTGCCATCTCATGGATACCGATGTTCTCAGCCACCAGTTGGTACCGTTCCAGACCAAAAAGATCCTCTACCAGACGAGCGAGTTGCTTACCAGAGAAGTGGTTCCGGATAAGCTCAAAGGCAGGGCTGGAGGTCAGACCTTGGATGTTCTGTACCAGTTGCTGCTGTGCAAAGAAGTGCCTCGCCCCTACAGGTCGGAGTTTCCCTTGTGCAGTAATGTCCTCTTTGGTAACTGACATAAAGATCTCAGCATCGAAATCGTCATCGAATACCCGGAGCGTATCCGTAACGTCGAGGTTCCTGCGAGTGACTTCAAGCATCGAATTAAGGATAGGCTCCAGAAGCTCAGTCTCAAAGTTCTGAACCTTCTCTTTGAATATCCGACCGGCTGCGCTTTCAAGCGCCTGTACCTCGTAAGCCGTCTTCTCGCCCGGGGTTCTAATTCCCATTGCTTGTTTTGGAGCACCCGCGTAGTCCTCCATCTTCTGTTCGTAGATCGCTATCTGCGTATCGGACTGAAGGGCAGTCGTGTCCGGCACAAGCATCTCCACATCCCCATCGTCATCAATGTGGATCTCCTCCCCCGGTGCCCAGTTGAACTCCTCTACGCTCCCTTTGATCTTCAGAGGTGGGTACGCAATAATGTCAAATACATCCGCCTTAAGGTTCTCAAGGTGGTCAATACGGTACTGCATACCAACGAGGTTATGAAGCGGTCCCATAGCGTACAGGTTATCAGGACGCAGCCTCCAACCCACATGCGCCTTGGTTCCCTTCGGAAGCCACGATTCCAGAGGCTCCTTACGAACTACCTTGACTCGATCAATAACCGTGATGACATGATTACGAAGAAGTACATCCTTATCCGAGTCGTAGATATCTCCTTCGAACTCCAGAAGCTCTACGTACGGAGACATGTAGTACTCCTGTAGATTACCGAAGCCATCGATGTTGTACCCCTCTGCTTTGTTGAAGTCCTCTACGGAGTACATACCCGAACGAATGTTACGGCGGAAGGCAATGCGATCCGCAATCGCTTCAGTGATCCACTTCTTCTCCGGGAAGTCCTCGGCCAGTGCCTTGAGTTCCCCGATGTTCATGATCCTCCGGATGATCTTAGGCGTGTTAACGAAAGCGTTAGCTACAGGGTTAATCACGATATCCATAGGAGATATACGCACAACCTTCGGGCCTACGTACCCGGGAACAACCTCTCCTGTGATCTGATCCACCTTGGTTTCAGATACCCACTCTACATCCGCAAAAGCATTACCGTAATCAATATAGTCATAGATAAGCTGAGAGATAAGAGTACGAAAGCCACCCAACCTCGTCTTATTCTGCATATAAGATTCAATAGCTTCTCGCTTCGCCTTGACTGCATCATCGAGTGTGTACCCTTCCCACTTCAACCATTGATCGTTAGGAAACAAAGCTGCCATGTAGTTAGCGTGTAAGTTGTCTCGGATCTGCGTAAGCTTCGGGATAGTCGTACTATTACGCCAAGGCAGAGCACGATTAGAAGTCTTGGATGTATCCGTAGCGAACAGGTAGTTCCTTAGTTCCTTCTGTTCCTCGATCCAAGGCTTACGTTGATTATCGAAGGTCTGCCACATGGAGTAAATCTGACCAGCCAGATTCTCCGGAGTCAGAGCTTGTTGTAGTTGTGCTACTGTGCCTGCCATCTTTACCTCGTGTTAAACGTGCTGCCGTATCCACCGAACCTCTTGTTATAAGAGGACTGGAAATCGTACACGTTCTTCTTAGTCTCTCCCCTCGACCGGGGCTTCTGAGCAATCTCTACTATACTCGCCAAGCAATCCACGATATCGTCATGAGGAGGACGAGCCAGAAGGATCTCTTCCTCCAGTACAGGGATGTACCCTCCACGATAATGCCAAATGGACTGCTGAGCGTACCTCGGCTCCAGTGTTGCAGCAATGCGTTCTTCCTTACTGCCTTGGTGCCTAGACGGGCGGAACTCATCCACCTTCAGAATAATACCGTTCTCCTTGAAGCGAGTCCTTAGATCATTGACAATCACAGCCTGAGCTACGGTAACGTCTGCTCTGAGCTTACGGAAGTCCCACTTGTTTTGCAAGGCGACGATTCGCTCGTAGTACTCGGAGATCTTATCTGACTTAAATCTGTCAATGTCAAGCACATAAATGTCATTCGATTCGTCCAATCCAATGACCACAATGGCAGTGTAATCGGACTTCTTTGACAGCGAGAAAGCGAAGTCCACGCCTGCATAGATGTTCAACCTCTTCTCTTTGAAGTACCACTGACCTCCTTGCTGCTTAAGGAACTTCTGGTCGTAGTACTGGAACTTAGAACGATCCACTCGGTTAGAGTCCGGATCATTAGGGTTGTTGTAGTACTGAGCGTAGAACTGTGTCTTGTCTGAGTACTCAGCGTAGATACGGGCTAGAATCTTGCGGTCGAAGCCGAACTTCTTACCATCAGGTCGAGTCTCACGAGGCCAGAGGAATACCCCGTCGATCTCTACTACCTCTTCCATGATCTCCCAGATCTTCGTGTATCCGGTTATGTCATCGTTCTCAGCGTGTATAGCTTCCTCTTGTTCCATCCAGATAGAGTACTGGTCAGCAGGGTGGTACCGAGTACCAGCAGCTTTAATCATCCCACCAGCGTTCTTGATCGAGGACATTTGGGACATAGCCGAAGCAGTCTTCCTCCGTCCTTCCTCTGTGTACGCATTATCAGGAACTACAATGTCATCAGCTACTACAATATCAGCGTGCCATCCGGTCGTGTTAGTCGTAAGACCCGCAGTCCGGATAGTGTTGTCTCGGATCATTTCCTTCTTACGGAGAGGGTGGTCCACGTTGATTGCCGTGGTGCTCCACTTACTCCGTTTACCCTCGTCCCTGTCCAGCATCTCAGGCCAGTACCTACGGTACTCAGTCGAGTCCAGAATGCACTTAATAGCGTACAACTGATCCTCTGCAAGCTGAGCCGTAGCCGAGATGTACAGAATAGTAATCTCAGGATGCTTAGTGATCCACCACGCACACCATACAGCGAGACAGTGGGACTTCATGTGTCCCCGGGGAAGCATCAGAAGCTGGTTCAAGTCATGCCCTGATTTCTCAAGGAACTTGAATACCCGCTCGTGTAACTCCCCGTACAGGCGTTGAGGATTAGTCAGCTTCGCAAAGGTATACAGACTATCCTCTGCTAACGCCCGTATCTCAGTTCTGCTCATCAGAAGATCCGCGCAAGAATCGTAGCTACACTTTCTGAACCGAATACAGCCAGAGCTAGAACAGCTACAGCTAGAGTCAGTCTGTTGAGATTAGCAGCTACCTGCTTGTTAACTTCATAACAGTCGCTCAAGTGTTTACCAAGAGTAGCAGAGAGGCTTTCAATCTGTCCCCTCATATGCCCAAATTCCTGCGGATCCACATCACTCATGTCCATCCCTTACTTCTTGACAAGTACGTTAGCACCAAGTCCAAGTGCGGCACCAATCTGGATCAAAAGCGTACCCGTACCCGGAGGGATCTTACCCGGAAATACAGCTTCCGCTGCCATGACAATACTAGGGACTCCAAGCAGGAACGTAACCAGTTTGTTACGAGTGCTGCGCTTACGGGGTTTGAATTCCTTCTTCTCTTCCATTATTGTTCTCCTTATGCGACTTTCTGAAGGATCAAGTGTGATCCTGCTTTTACATGGATATTGCTTCCATTTACTTCGGAGGTCACCTTGAGTTGGAGATCTCCTGAGTTCGTTACAACTAGTATTCCTGAGTACACAACAAGACAGTTAGCACTAACAGTATCTACACCAACCGTGAAAGAGGACTTAGTATTAAGAACCCTCTCGCCTTTACCTTCTACGATACCCGCTGTTTGCGAGGACTGCACTTGGTCAGCTACACCGGTAGCTGCCGCTCCACCCGTGGATACGAAGTTAGACATTGCCACAAAGTGTCCGGGCGATGCTCCCGTGTGGTTCACTCTTATACCAATACCTGTAGTTGTTGCAGCGGATTGGTATATTACGTTATACGAGAAATTCCATGTACCGGAACCAACAGCAAGAGTAGCGAACATCACAGTATCCGAATTACTCTGCGAAGCTATTTGATCCGCAGCAAGAGTCTGGTACGTAATATAGGCTGCTGCTGAGCAAGTAGCTGTATTGAACCGCTCTATGTACGGGGTAGCTCCTGCAATAGCCTGCCAAGTACTGTCCCCTCGTAGGTACGTGGTGTTATCCGCTGTACCTGATCCAAGCCTTGCCGTAGCAATTGTCCCACTATTTATCTCAGAAGCTGCATGGTTATGCGTAGCAGAAGACCAACCGATGGGAGTCCATTCTCCAGTGCCTCTTAAGAAAGAAGCAGTGGATGCAGAGAGACTACCTAGGAGAGTTCGACTGAATACTCCAGAGGTAACGTCACTTGCAGCATGAACGTGGGTTGCCGAAGCCCAGCCTGCGTTAACAACTCCTTGCCATTGGGCAGAGGTTAAATGGTAGTACTCATTTGTAGTACCACCCAAGAGATTAGTCAGGGCTTGGTGGGAACTCATACTCCCATCAGCAGACCCCGAAGGGGTAGCCCAGCTTCCATCACCTCTAAGGAACGTAGTACTCGTAGCCGTTCCGGATCCAAGCAGAGATACATCGAATCTTCCACCTACGATCTGCCCTGCGGAGAGCGTAAGCGTTGCAGATGCCTTGGAGTCCAGAGCAGTCTGAAGTCCAGTTACATCACTAATAGTGTGTACGTGAGTTACGCTAGCCTTACCATCGAGAGTAGTCTGTAGGTTAGTAACCTGCGCTATCGTGTGTACGTGCGTTGCACTTGCTTTCGCATCAAGGATGCTCCACAGCGAAGCAATGTCCGAGATGGAGTGTGCGTGCGTGGCCGATGCCCAGTCTCCTGCAATCGCTCTAGCCCACTGAGCAGAAGTAAGGTGGTAGTACTCTGCTGTAGTTCCACCTTGAAGACCCAGCAAAGCTGCGTGGTCAGACATAGAACCATCAGCACTTCCACTAACAGCAGCCCAAGAGCCATCTCCCCGTAGGAAGGTAGTTACCGTAGCAGTACCAGAACCCAGCCGTGCTGGATTAAAGATCCCACTGGTTATATCTCCAGTAGAATGCACATGACTGTAGGTTACAGTTCCACCTACGGGTACAGCCCAGACGAGATCCCCTCGCAGAAAGACCGTAGTGTCAGCAGTACCAGAGGCAAGGAAAGTAGTACGATACGGAATAGGAGCCTGAGAACGGTTCTGCCGTATCTCAGATCTCGTAATACCTATACCTTTCTTCCTACCCCTTGAAGTCATTTTACCCGACGCAACCCCAGCCTTTCCATATCCCCAGCTACCTCATCCTCAACACGCTCAGCGTGCTTCTTGGCTTCCTTGGTACGCTTGTCGTTCTTCTCAGCCCATCCCCTTTCAGCAAGCCAGCGTTGAGCTTGGAAGGAGTCCTTCTGCTTAGCGATCTGGATCATTGCCCCAGCTTGGAGCTTAACCTCCAGAGTCTCCTTCCACTCCCCTACTTCCTTCTTAGCATAGAACGCGAACTGAAGTTTCTTCCACTTGCGGTACCCGCCCTTTACGAACTCCTCTGCGAAGTAGTACCCCTGCGGGTCACCGTACTCGATGAACTTACTACGCCAGAAATCCTTCTGCTTACGTTGAAAGGGACGGAAGTCCAGATCCCGGGAGATCTTAAGAGTCTCGTCCACCTCTTCAGCAAAGAGTTCAGTTTCTTCTTCAAGCAACGACATGGGCATTAATCCTAAAGGTTGAGCCACCAGTACCACTAGCCGTAGTTACCCGGGCATTCACAATAATGTTAGTTGCATCCACGGATTCAATCCGGCAGAAAGCAATAACACAATCCGATACGTTAGTCTGCTTTACCAGACTTACAGAGCACTTGGTAATATCCGGAGTAGTGCTAAGAGCGTGGGCAAGAGTCGTAGTCCTCTCTCCCGTGGAGTCCAGAGCAAGGTTACCCGTCTGCACCCAGTTCTCCGTTACGTAGCCACCGAGATTACTGATACGAGTACCAGAACCGTTATCGACTACGTTGCCTCCACCATTACCAGTGACAAAGCCGCCGATGATCTGAGTACCCGAGGCACTAGAAGTAGTACGGAAACCTACACTGTTGTCGATAGAGACACACCCAATCATCTGAGCGTTGTTAGAGGTTATGTAGAAACCGTGCTCAGCGTTGTTGTTGGCCTCGCAGCCAATGAATCGGATGTTCCTAGCAATGCCAGTCTCAAAACCTTTACCACTACCACTACGAGCAAAGCAGTTAATGAAAGTCGAGTTATCGGCAGTACCAGTAGCGGATTCATCCAGTTCCGAATCCAAAGAGAAGCCAGCAGTACGCGCACTCTCTACAGTGACTCCAGAGATCTTCGCGTTACCTTGAATTACCTTGACACCTTTGGTCCCGCCTGTCGTGTAACCGTTAGAGACTGCTACGTTCCGAGCATTAATAGCAACAGCAATACCAGCGGTAGCAGAAGTAAGATCAATATTGAAGTTCGCCAGCGAACCTCCGTGACCTCCCAAACCGTTATCCGACCCGAGTTCCCCGTTTCTGAATCGTACTCCCGTTGCATACGTAGCTGCCGGATTCCTGATAAAGATGTTATTCAGCGTAGCCGGACCACGTATATCAATGGCTGCTTTCGCTGTATCCGAGGTTTCCTCGTTCCAGTACTCCACAAGGACGTTGTTGAACTTGATGCTGTCGTTAGCGTCCTCGACGTTCTTGATATCCACGCCATCCTTGTCTGTGTGATGAATGTGGACATTAGAGATATTGATGTTCTTGTTCGTACCCGCTTGGATACCGATACCGTAGCCGTTAGCGTACTTGATCTCTACATCATCAATGGTTACGTTCTCAGCACCGCCAAGACGCAGACCGTGACCAGAACCGCCAGTAGTCTTGTTACCGTGGATAGTAAGACCCGAGATCGTTACATTAGAGATACCGGAGTCAATCAGAACTACGTGCGCCGTAGCACTCAGTTCTTTCTTAAGGATACTAGCGCCTCTACCTGCGCCTTCAAGGCTGACATTGGATACAAGGGTAATAGCGCCGACTGCGCCATTGTAGCCCGAGACCATGTAAGTACCCGGAGGAAAGAAGACAGAGCCGCCCAGAGTCCCGGCAGCAATGATCGCCGTGTTAATAGCGGTTACATCCGCAGCAGAGCCATTGCCTTTAGCTCCGAAAGCTTTGACGTTAAAGCCGTATTCGGACGTATCCGAGACAGTGATGACGTTGCTTGCACTGTCATCCACAGAGACAAGAGTGCTGGGGTATGAAGCCAAATCCTGCGTAGGTACGAAAGTAGGAGTTTGTATTACCACGTTACGTACCAAGCGTCCTACAGTGTAAGGAGCTACAGAGGTATTAGCGTGAAGACGGGAGTTCCGGATATTCACGTTCATGATCGCGGCACCCGTAATGGATTCCGTGACTGTGAGTTCTACGTGCCTACGAATACTGTTAGCCGATCCCCTGAATCCGTTGTTCAGGATCTCGATTCCGTCAGCATTCTTAATTAGGATATCCGTGTAGACACCAGCATCAGTAGGCAGTGCTTCACCTACGGATACTTCATCGTCAGTTTCATCTTCTTCGTTCAGAAGCGTACAGTACATTAGGTTATTGTGTACTATACCGAACTTGACCCCTTGAAGACTCATACCAATAAATTGACTATTGATATGGTTATCCTCAATCACAATTTGAGGCTGGCGCGTTCTAACTTTGTTAATATAGAGACCAGTGTCCGGCCCGACAATATTGCACTGACGAATACGACCACCTTCGGGTTTAGAAGACGAGCAGTTGTAGTAAATACCGTATTCAGCGCCACCTACCCAGAACTCTTCACCGCGAGAAGTAAAACCCACGTTGACTCCAGAAATGGAAGCCGAGCCTGAAAGAGTAGCAGAAGTGTTGTAAGTAAAACTCAAAGGCGTAGGAATAGAACTTATTACAAAACGCCCATCAAAGAGATTGTCAGCGCGGACTCGTACGTTGATTGAAGTGCTGAGAGTGTACGAATGCGTTTCAACAGTAGTAATAGTAACAAGCGTACTACCATTATTACGCTGAGCCAGAGCAATACGCCGCTTAGTGGAATCCTTCGGACTGGCGTTGATACGGGTACCCTGAACAAGAGGATCCCAGCATTCCGAAATATCCAAGAGCTTATCAGCTTTGGTAGGAGTTAACTGTCCAGCAGAGATATTGCACTCTCGGATCTGAGGACGGTATACGCCAGTTACCTTGAGACCTACACTAAATGCGTACGAGCTAGAAATGAAGTCCTTCGGAGTAAAGGACATGTCCTCTGCAACGAACATATAGCGGGCTTCACCCGCACCACGGACAGGGCGGTAGTACTCAAAGCCGGTACCCGCTGCATCCTGATACGGCTCAATTGCGAAGCTGTACAAGTGGCAAGGATTCTTCTTACCGTACGAGTTGATCTTGATCCCACCCGTGGAGTTCCCTACGAGAACCCTAGCCGTTTGGTTAGAGTCTCCAAAGAGAACAATTGGGATGTTGCTTGCAGTATCCGAGAGATCCAGTACCACCTGCGAGCTAAGAAGGTACTCGCCTTCAGGGATGTACAAAGCGCCGCCACCTTGATCCCGGAGGTACTCAAGAGCGTCCAAGAACTCAGCCGAAGCGTCAGTGCTTCCGTCGTTAGGGGCATCGAAGTTAGCAAGGGAGACAAAAGGCGTAACCGTCCCCATCGTAGAGAGATTACCTACGTTAAGGATCCGATACCCGTTCATGTCGATATCGTTGTGCATCGCATTAGCTTCCCCAGAGGGGTTATTGCGATACAGTACCTTGTCTTGGAACTCAGCTTCGATATCGTCAAAGTTAGCGTTCAGCCTAGCTGCGCTACCGTGACCAGAGGTTATATTCCCGAGGGATAGTTTAGCCATGTCTGTTTGTGTACTCCCGCTCAAAGCGATTAATCATGTTATTCAGAGTTCCCGTGTAACCAAGGCTACGAAGCCAGTTAAACAGTGCTCTGTTAAGAGGGCCAGTGTATCCTGCGTCCGTCAGGTACTTCTTGATACGGACTCCAATACTGCCTGTATAGTTCTGAGAATAGAACCACTGGAAGATGTTATGATCCGAAGTAGCTACAATGCTTCCAGCGGATCCAGCGTTGATGCTGTAATTAGCCGTAGTACCGTACGCCGAGGTGGACTCGTCCCAGAAGAGGTACTTCACATGCAAGCTAGCGGAGTCCCCACCACTGAAGACCGTTACGTGTCCATCAGTAGAGACCGTGACACTGTAAGAGAGAGTCGCGCCATTTCGGTACGCCCATTCACTGAAGACTACAATATCCCCAGTAACAACCTCTGGCGTTTGACCAAAGGCCATAGACGGGGTATTAGAGATATCCGGAGAGGACATGACAGTGAACTTCCAACCCTGTGCCGGTTGTACCGAGACAGAAAAGGTCGTAGTGCCGAACAGCATCGAGGCTTGAGTGCCTACCTTGATGTTGTTAGCGATGAAGTCCGGAAAGGTCAGCTTGATCGAAGTAGAGCTAGAGGCAGAAGCCACCGTACAAGCTATACCTTTAATGGTTACAACTGTACCTGCACTAAGACCAGTACCTACTACTGGCGAATCCGTTTCTTGGCTCTGTACTTCGTTATCCGACGAGACAGAGGTAATCGCTATGCCGCTAGCCGTTAGACCTTGTACAGCATAAGCAAAGGGCAGCATACTCCCGGCTGTCTCAATTCCCCACTCACCTCCGGGTGAAGTCGTAGTATCCGACTTAGAGGCTTCAATCGTGGTGAACGATACACCTCCAAGGGCTTCAAAGTTAGTCGCTAGTGATCGGCGGTTGCTGAAAGCTGCGGGAAAGTTTGTGACCGTAGGAGAAGCAGAGTTATAACTAGTCAGAAGACCAGCAACGAAGAGCGTGTCCTTACCTGCGCCCCAAGAAGGAGCGACAGTAACCAAGGACATGGATTTCGTTGATACACTAGAACTAATAGCCGTACCAAAGGAGACCCCGCCTGTAGCACCTTTGTATATGATGAACCGAATAATGGATTCGTTGTTTGCTACACTGAACGAGAGCGTCTTGCCGGATTCATTGCCGTCTGCAATCTTGGACATAAGGGTAAGACCTTGAGATCCAGCAGCAAGAGAGGTAATGTGGGTAAAGCTGAGAGAGGCTTCACGTTGAGGGGCAGTACTACCGTCCCAACCCATGATGAGAACAAGGTGGTCAGAGACCGAGATCCCTGCCGGAATAGTGAACTTAACTACCGTAGTAGCTGTATACGTCTGATCGGTAACAGAGTACGTTGTAGGAAATGTCATTAACTGCCAGCCTTTCTAGGTGTTATTAGTGCAGGAGCTTCAATAACTTTCTCGGTTACCAGATCCGTTGAAGTCCCATCAGTACTTGTGTTTATGTACACAGGTACGTAGTCAGCAGAAGTCTGTCCGGGGTTATCGCTTCCAGTATAAGAAGTACGAATGGACACACGCGGGTTACTCCTCGTGCTGCTTGCGCTCAAGGAGTAATAATCGTTATTCCTGAACGTAGTCCGGATACCTCCCCATGCGTGAATAGGTCTGCTGTTGTTAGCAATAGCATCTGCACCGGGATAGATCTTGTTCCGCTGGAATAGCGTATCTTGGATATTGAAGATCACAAGAGCATTGAAAAATTCCGGGCCAGTCGCGTACCAGTTATTACCAGTCCAGTCCGTAGCTCCAAGGACGTTGTTGTCCACAATTACATAACGAGTACTCAGGTTCCCGTTAGTCTCATCTCCCGCCATCATTATCCGAGTGGGATACCACGCCCCGGATTGTACAATAGAAGCCGTAGTACTGGTATCTACGGATGCAGCAGAAATCTGCTGCGCTCGTACGGTAAGATTAGTTTTACCCGTAAAGGCAGGATCGTTGTACCCAGTAACGTAGTTATTACGGAAGTTGCCTACGTAGCAAGCCTTAACCCGAATACCGTGTTCTTTGCACTCCGAGACATAGTTTCCTGCGAAGTGGATATTATGTCCGTACATAAAGAACGTCTGGGCTGCACTATTAGCAGTTCCAGAAAGATCGTTATCTTGGATAAAGATGTTCTTGGGATTACGCCAGACCTGATTAAGAAGACCTGTGTCGTTATCGTGCAGGCTTCCAAAAGTATCGTCAGCAGAGGATCCGAAGTTCGTAACTGGTTTTCCGCGCATATCGCAATCAACGACTGTAATGTCGGATGCGAAGTACGTACACTGAACTTGAGCTTTGAGACCCTTAACCGAGATATTGTACGGGAAGCCCGGGTACAGGTTACCCGAAGAACTAGAAAGGCCAGCCGCTATATTCACCCCAGTACCTGCCGTAAAGACAGGAGCGTCCGTAGCAGAACCCCACTCTCCGATCAGGACTCCCGAGACAGGAGTAGCAGTAGCCGAAGAGAAGTTATTAACTACAGGGATGACAATCGAGGATCCGAAGGTCTGTCCTTTCTTGAACAAGTACCTCGTGTTCACTGCCGCAGTCATTGTGGTAGACCACGTACGCGGAGTTGCCCCCGGGTAGGTTGCTTGGTCATCGGAGCCATCAGTACTGTAAAGAATAGTACTAGCCCCAGCGTACACCGTATTTGGGTCTTGGACAATAACCGTAATTGTACGATCAGCCGTATGGCTTCCATCGTCCCCTCGTACAGTAACATTAAAAGTACCCGGAGTCTTAAAGACATGGCCCACAACGGGGCCACCGAGGTAATTAGCTTTGTTAGTGTTGTTACCGTACCTGAAGGAGCCAGCATTTGCAGTAGCGGAGTACCCAAAGTCCCAGTGGTAACCAACTTCGTTGAAAGAGTTCTTTTCGCCTGAGACAGTTCTTGTTGCGTTGAACATTACTCCGAAAGGAGCAGGCCCAGTAATAGTCCCAGAGTTAGATACAGATTGATCCCAGCCAGAAGCAACAACATGCAATGCCAAACCGGGAAGGTCTCCAAGAGGATAACGGGAGTACAAGTTCCCATCGTAGCAGTTAATTAACTGGACGGACTTGTCGATTGCATTGATTGTCAAGTTAGCCCTTCTTTAACGTACTTCATGGCATGGAATTGATCCCACCATTCCTGAGCGTACTCCGTTTCAGCGTAGTCCTTGAAGTACGGCCCACCTTCTGTGTAGTGAACCGCTTTAACATCTCGCTTGTACGGATAGTGGCCTACTAGCCAATTCCACTCTAGAGGAAGGGATCCAATATTTTCGTCATGTGTCCACTTGAACTGGTGTAGCTCCAATCCCGGAGCACCATTAATGTACTCAGGCGTCAGCATTCGACTATCCTTGTGAGCACAATTGAACAGCATGAGGCTCGACCAGCATTTCTTATCGTACACAGTCTGTTCAGTCCCGAGGTACTTCGTTCCTTCGTGAAAGGACTCGGCAGGATGCTGGCATACCTGAACAGCCTTGGTTTCATCTCTGAGAAACCAGAGTTCTGCAATATCCCCCATGAAGAGGAAGTCGCAGTCCACGAATATACCATACCCTTGGTAGTTTTGCAAGTACGGAACAAGGAAACGTGTAAAGCTGAATTCATTGGACTGCTTAGGGTGCCGAGGGCGGGTCAGAGGCAGTTGTGTACGCTTTAAGGGTACAATCTGTACTGGTACCGTGCTTCGCTCAAGAATACTGTCAGCGCAAGTCCAGAAAGCCCCGGACTCTACAGCGTCGTAACCGATATAGACTGGAATCACATCAAATCTCCTTCTTTCGACCGGACAGAAGCACAAGAACCTTCCCGTTAATATGAGAAGTAAGGTTAACTTTCTCGGGTTCCGTGGTTTGATTGGTGAAATCCACCAAAGGGAACAGGAGTTTCAGTCCATCCGGTGTGAATCTGAAGTAATCCGAAGGATAAGCATGGATCCGCCACTGAAAAGGGGCAGAAACAAGCAGCAGACCCCCCGGTTTAAGGATATTCTGTAGATTCTCAGCGACTACCCACGGTTTCTTGCAGTGCTCAAGCGTAGAAAAGGACACTACAACGTCCACTGGCTCAATTTCTAAGGGTTCCTCTAGGTTCCAAAGGAGATCCACATGCTTCCCCGGCTGCATATCGACCCCAATGTGCTCCTTTGCCTTCATTGAAGCCCGAATCTTGGCTGAACTCTCGTGCGCTGTACCAGTCTCAAGGACTCGCAGCGTGTCGTACGGCCCATGTTGGGCCAGCCATATCCCTTCTCCACCTGTTGACATTACTTGATTGCCTCCAATCGCATATCCCGCTCTTTCACTTTGAACTTAGGAGGGAGGACAGTAATGTCCTTGAACCCCGTAAGAGTAAGTTCTGCTGCTAGACTCTTGGGAGAGTACCCCCAGTGATGACAATGCAGTTCGTCCTTCAG
>JACCDR010980126.1_pt1 | contig 50465 bp, 45 predicted proteins | sample 7446431 | NCBI WGS metagenome assembly JACCDR01 (sample SAMN15323443, study PRJNA562643) | freshwater metagenome | isolation source: river surface water | place: USA:Blue River Watershed | collected 2017-08-17 | reverse complement strand
GCGCTGCCGGACAGCTTCTCGACCAGCAGCACATGCAACTGCCGCGCATCGGCGCGCAGCACTTCGAAGCCCAGCCGGCCGATGCGGAACTGTTCGCCTTTGCGCGGCATGCGCCCGAGGTGATTCGTGACCACGCCGCCGACGGTATCGGCGTCGCCGCTCGGCAATTCGGTGCCGAGCGTTGCGTTGAACTGGTCGACTTCGGTCAGCGCCTTCACGCGCCAGCGCGGGCCGGTGCTGCCGTCCTTGACCGGCAGGATGTTGTCCTCTTCCTCGTCGAAGTCGTATTCGTCCTCGATGTCGCCGACGATTTGCTCGAGCACATCTTCGATGGTGATCAGGCCGGCCACGCCGCCGTATTCGTCGACGACGATCGCAATGTGGTTGCGGTTGGCGCGGAAGTCGCGCAGCAGCACGTTCAGGCGCTTCGATTCCGGGATGAACACGGCCGGGCGCAGCATGTCGCGCACTTCAAAGGATTCTTCCGCGTAGTAGCGCAGCAGGTCTTTCGCGAGCAGGATGCCGACCACCTTGTCGCGGTCGCCGTCGACGGCCGGGAAGCGCGAATGCGCGGTCTCGAGCACCATCGGCAGCCACTCGTCGATCGGCTTGGCGAGATCGACCACGTCCATCTGCGAGCGCGGGATCATGATGTCGCGCGCGGCGAGGTCGGATACTTGAAATACTCCCTCGATCATCGACATTGCGTCGGCGTCGAGCAGGTTGCGCTCCTGTGCGTCATGCAGCAGGTCGAGCAGTTCGGCGCGGTTTTCGGGTTCGGGGGAGATCAGTGCGGTCAGTCGCTCGAACAGGGACCGGTGAGGCTTGTGTTCCGGACGACTGCCGGGGGGATAGTCTTGCATTTGGCGCAAAGCCGTAGTTCAGGAAAGGACAGCATACCGCAAAAGGATGACAGGTCTGCCAATTTGCGGGGCTCGGGTTCCGGCGCGGGCTTGCCGCGCCGAAATGTCATTGCCGTCGATGCCGGCGTGTCGGTTCAGGCGGAATAGGGGTCCGGAAATCCCAGTTCGCCGAGGATTTCCGTTTCCAGGCCCTCCATCTCCGCCGCCTCTTCGTCGTCTTCGTGGTCATAGCCCTGCGCATGCAGCACGCCATGAACGACCAGGTGCGCCGCATGCTGCACCACCGGCAGGCCGCGTTCGGCCGCTTCCTTCAGCAGCACGTCGACGCACAGCACGATGTCGGCCTGCACCACGTCATCTTCCGCGACCTCTTCGCCATCCGCATAGGCGAAGGTCAGCACATTGGTCGCATAGTCCTTGCCGCGATAGTCGCGGTTCAGCTCGCGGCCTTCGTCCTCGCCGACGAAGCGGATCGTGAATTCGGCCGGTGCAAATTGCGCCGCCTGCACCCAGCGGCGGATGTCCTTGCGCGGGACGTCGTCGGCCAGCCGCTTGTCGGCGTACTGGACGGAAAGGGACAGTTTATTTTTTGCCGGCATCGCGCGGGGCGGCCGCAGCGGCCGCGGTTTGGGCTGCGTCATACGCATCGACGATGCGCGCGACCAGCGGGTGACGAACCACATCGGCGCTGGTAAAGCGGGTGAACGCGATGCCGCGCACCGAGTCCAGCACCTTCATCGCATCGACCAGGCCGCTCTTCTGGCCGCGCTGCAGGTCGATTTGCGTGACGTCGCCGGTGACCACGGCCTTGCTGCCGAAGCCTATGCGGGTGAGGAACATCTTCATCTGCTCGGGCGTGGTGTTCTGCGCTTCGTCGAGGATGATGAATGCATGGTTCAGCGTGCGCCCGCGCATGTAGGCCAGCGGTGCGATCTCGATCGCCTGCTTCTCGAACATTTTCTGCGTGCGGTCGAAGCCGAGCAGGTCGTACAGCGCGTCATACAACGGGCGCAGGTAAGGGTCGACTTTCTGCGCGAGGTCGCCTGGCAGAAAGCCGAGCCGCTCGCCCGCCTCGACTGCCGGTCGCGTCAGCACGATGCGGCGCACCGCGTCGCGCTCGAGCGCATCGACTGCGCAGGCCACGGCCAGATAGGTCTTGCCGGTGCCGGCCGGGCCGATGCCGAAGGTCACGTCATGCTCGAGGATGCTCTTCAGGTACTGGCTCTGGTGCGGCGTGCGTCCGCGCAGGTCGCTGCGGCGCGTCTTCAGCACCGGGCTGTCCGGCGATTCCTCGTGGTTCTTTGCAAGGATGGCCGGCTTGTCCGCGCCGGCCGTGGTCGCGCGCTGCTCGACCAGCGCCAGCTGCACGTCCTCGATCGAGATCGGGCGGTCCGCTTCCGCATAGAAGCGCTCGAGCAGTTCAATCGCCCTGGCGGCGTTCGCACCGTCGGCGATGAATTTTTCGCCGCGCCGGAACAGCGTGACGTCGAGCGCTGCGGCAATCTGCCGCAGGTTTTCATCTACGGGGCCGCACAGGTTGGCCAGCCGGCCATTGTCGACGGGGTCGGGGGCGAAATGTTTGGTGGCAGTGTTTTTCAAATCCTGATGCCTACTGTTGGATGACGATCTCGCCACGCAGCGAGAACGGATGGCTTTCGGTGATGGTGACATCGACGAACTGGCCGATCAGGCGGCCGGCATTCGGGCCGCCATCGAAGTTGACGACGCGGTTGTTTTCGCTGCGCCCTTGCAGCTCTTGCGGATCGCGCTTTGACGGCCCCTCGACCAGCACGCGCTGCACGCTGCCGCGCATCGCATCGGAATACCGGCGCGTGTTGTCGGCGATGACTTTCTGCAGCCGCTGCAGGCGCGCGAGCTTGACCTCGTGCGGCGTGTCATCCGGCAGGTTGGCCGCCGGCGTTCCGGGGCGCGGGCTGAAGATGAACGAGAAGCTGTTGTCGTAGCCGATGTCGTCGACCAGCTTCATCAGCGCATCGAAATCGCGCTCGGTCTCGCCTGGGAAACCGACGATGAAGTCCGACGAGATCGTGATGTCCGGGCGCACTTCGCGCAGCCGGCGGATGATGGACTTGTATTCGAGCGACGTGTAGCCGCGCTTCATCGCCGCCAGGATGGCGTCCGAGCCGTGCTGCGCGGGCAGGTACAGGTGGTTCACCAGCTTCGGCACCTTCGCATAGGTGTCGATCAGCCGCTGCGTGAATTCCTTCGGGTGGCTGGTCACGTAGCGGATCCGCTCGATGCCTTCGAACTCGGCGATGTATTCGATCAGCAGCGCGAAGTCGGCGGTTTCGCCGTCGGCCATCTTGCCGCGGTAGGCATTCACGTTCTGGCCCAGCAGCGTGATCTCGCGCACGCCCTGCGACGCCAGTTGCGCAACCTCGGTCAGCACGTCGTCGAAGCGGCGCGACACCTCTTCGCCGCGCGTATACGGCACCACGCAATAGCTGCAGTACTTGCTGCAGCCTTCCATGATCGACACGAACGCGCTGGCGCCCTCGACGCGTGCCGGCGGCAGGTGGTCGAATTTCTCGATCTCGGGGAAGCTGATGTCGACCTGCGGCCGGCCGGTGGCGCGGCGCTTTTCCAGCAGGTCCGGCAGCCGGTGCAGCGTCTGCGGGCCGAACACCACGTCAACGAAAGGCGCGCGATGCACGATGGCCTTGCCCTCCTGCGATGCCACGCAACCGCCGACGCCGATCACCAGCTGCGGGTTTTTCTTCTTCAGGTCGCGTACGCGACCGAGGTCGGAAAACACCTTTTCCTGCGCCTTCTCGCGCACCGAGCAGGTATTGAACAGGATGATGTCGGCGTCCTCGGGCGTGTCCGTGCGGACGACTTCCTCGGCGATGTTGAGCACGTCCGCCATTTTGTCCGAGTCGTACTCGTTCATCTGGCAGCCGAAGGTCTTGATGAAAAGTTTCTTGGTCATCGGGATGGGGCGGAGGACCGGCGACGGTCCGCAAATGCGGGCAGGCGACGGCGGAAGCCATCCTGCGCAAGGGAACGATGATTATATCAAGGGGGCGGTTTTGCCTTCTGCGCTTGCTGCGCCAGCGGAACGAGCGGGCGAATCGGCCATGGCGCCGCGAAGCGTGGCCGGCGCCGCCCGCTTGTTACATTTTGAAAATTGAGAAAAATCAATTCGCGGAAGATTGGCGCAGTTATCGACGGATTTCCTCTTGATAACGCAAATTGTGTGCTGCTAAGGTGGTCTTTGCCCGGGCAACACGATCGACTTAGGAGATTGCAATGAAAAAAAGCGGAACCCGAAACAATGATGATCTGATCGGAACGCTGGATGCCGACCGGATGAACGCCGGCAACGGCAATGATTCCCTGTATGGCGACGACGGCGATGACTGGCTCTCAGGCGCCAATGGAAGGGATACGATTTGGGGTGGCCTCGGCGCCGATACGTTGTTCGGCGGTGGCGGCAATGACGAACTCGACGGCGAGGACGGCAATGACCTGCTCAAGGGCAGCGGCGGCAACGACAGCCTGAACGGCGGCCTCGGCGACGACAAGCTCAGTGGCGATGGCGGCAACGATCTGCTGTTTGGCGACGACGGCAATGACCAGCTGATCGGCAGCGGCGGCAATGACAGCCTGAACGGCGGCATCGGCGACGACGTGCTGCGCGGCCTCGGCGGCAGCGACGTGCTTGACGGCGGGCTTGGCAGTGACGACCTGTACGGCGGCGGCGGTCGCGATACCTTCATGATCGACAGCGACGATGCGGTGGATACCATCCACGGCTTCCAGAGCGGGCTCGACACGATCGTCATCGACAGCGGCGTCTACGGGGCACCGACCGGCACCGGCAACCTGAGCTTCTCGAAGGACGGCAACGGCGTCGGCCATCTTTACTATGACGCCGACGGCACCGAGAACCCCGGCGTGGCCGTCGAGGTGGTCGGCATCCAGGGGGGCACCGTCAACCTGGCGACCGATGTCACCATCGCCTGACACACCAGCCTGAACAGCAGGCCCGCACGCCGGATGCTCCGGTTTGCGGGCCTGTGTCCTTTCATCGGTTTGATATGGCTGCGGCCGGTTTTTCCGGCAGTGTCGCAGCGGTGGAAAAATAACTTCAAATTGCGGGGCTTAATTCATTTTTAATAACCGGGTTATTTGCCCCAAAATCCGATGGTCATTTGTTAAAATCGTCAAACCATAAAATATCGGGCGGACAAAATGGCCAGATTGTCTTTGCAAGACCAGTTCACCAAATTGCAGAAGCAGAAGTCCGAAATCGATAAACTGCAGGCGATGATTTTCGACAAAGAGGCAAGGAAAAGCCTCGCGAAAATCATTGCCGTTATCGAAAAGGCGGTGGCTCTTGCGCACGGCATTGCGCAGCATCAGGTGGCCGGCAAAGGAGCAGCAGGTGCCGCAAACCGGCGCGGCCGCAAGCCCGGAGCCAGCAAGCTGGCGGGCCGGAAAATAGCACCGAAATACCGCAACCCGAAGGACAAGGAGCAGACCTGGACCGGCCGCGGCCGCATGCCGCTGTGGGCTGCGGAACTGCATGCGGCCGGCCGGCTGGGGCGGGCACTCATCAAGGATTAAGTTGTTCAGCCGGCCGTTAGCCGGCGCTTTTCGTGCTGCCGATAATTTTCAATCGTATGCCAAATCAAGCTTCGGGCGTATTCCGATAATCATGCACGCGCCGGGTTTCTGGCGTGGTGAATATTCCACCGAATTTTATCGGACTCAGTAACTGATTATTCCAGAGATTAACTTCCGGTAGGGAATGAATCGTTTCCCGCGCATGCTTTTCGGGTCAATGAATGGCGCCGGTTTCGCGGCGACGGGCAATCCGGGCGCAAGCAGGCGATCCGGATTGTCGGCAAAATAGCGGCAAATGGCGCTGTGGCAATGAGCCGGCGCCTGCTGCCGAACGGCTTTGGCCAGCTGGCGCGCACGGTATTCATTCTCAGGAGTCATTCAATGCTTGCACGGTATTTCCTCTTCGCCGCACTTTTTGTCACGGCCGCTGCACGGGCGCAGCTGCCGCCGCCATCGCCCATCCCGAAGGATGGCGATTGCCCGTCCGGCTATGCTGCCGAAGGCGCATCCTGCGCACCGGGCAAGGCTGCAAAATTCGTGATCGCGAAGTCCGGCGACTGTCCGGAAGCCTATGAGGCCGAGGGCAATTACTGCGTTGCCACGGTTGCGGCGAAACTGGCGATTCGCCGGGCAGCGATGAGCTGCCCTTCCGGTTTTGAGTCTACCGGCAACTACTGCGTGTCCGTCAAATAAGCGTACCCGCGCCGCCGGTAAAGGCGGCGGCGCGTGCTGCTCCAGCCTTACAGCGCTTGTGCGACCGATGCCGACAGCGAGGTGGTGGGTCGGCCGATCAGCTTCGACAATTGCCGGTTGTCGTCAAACAGTGCGTCCTGCGACGCACCGGTGTCCCACCCGGCAATTGCGGCGGCCAAACCCTCCGGTAGTCCAAAGCCCGCCAGTGCGGCCGCATAGTTCGATTCCGGCAGGTTCTTGTATGGAATGGCCTTGCCCGTCTGCCGCGAAATTTCGGCGGCGAGATCCGCCAGCGTGTAGGCGGCGTCGCCCGCCAGCTCGTAGGTCTTGCCCGCGTGCCCCGCGCTGACCAGCACGGTTGCGGCCGCTTCCGCGTAATCCGCGCGCGCGGCTGACGAAATCCGTCCATCGCCGGCACTGCCGATGAAGGCGCCGCCGGCCACGGCAGCCTTGACCGATCCGGTGTAGTTCTCGGTGTACCAGCCGTTGCGCAGGATGGTGTACGACAGGCCGGACGATTTCAGCAGGCGCTCGGTTTCCACATGTTCGGCTGCCAGGCTCAGCGGCGAACTGTCCGCGTGCAGCAGGCTGGTATAGACAATGCGCTTCACGCCGGCGGCCTTCGCTGCGTCAATCACATGCCGGTGCTGCGCCGTTCGCTGGCCAATCTCGCTGGAGGAAATCAGCAGCAGGGTGTCAATGCCCTGCAGCGCCGCGGTGAGCGAGTCGGGGGCGGCATAGTCGGCCTGGCGGATGGCGATCCCGAGGTCTGCCGCCTTGGCCGGCGTGCGGGCAAGGCCGACCAGCGTGGCCGGATCGGTCAGGGTTTTGAGCTTTTGGATGACGAGCCGGCCGAGTTGGCCGGAGGCGCCGGTGATGGCAACAGTCATGGCAATTTTTCCGGTGAAGTGGTTGGGAAATGCAATGTACAATGCAAACTAACTTTTAGTAAGTACGCACAGGAATGTAAGTGTCATGACGCCAGCCCAAGCGCACGCCGATTCGTCGTCTTCCCTTTCCGAGCTCGTCCAGCGCGGCAACCTGCTCGCGCAGGCCTGTCCTTCGCGTGAAGTGCTCAAGCATGTCACCAGCCGCTGGGGCGTGCTGATACTGATCGTTCTCGAAGGCGGTACGCATCGCTTCAGCGAGCTGCGCCGCAAGATCGGGGGCGTCAGCGAGCGCATGCTTGCGCAAAGCCTGCAGTGGCTTGAGGGTGACGGCCTGATTTTGCGGATAGCCCATGAAGTCGTGCCGCCGCATGTGGAATACAGCCTGACGCCGCTGGGCCGGGAGGCGGCGGAAAAGGTGCGCGGACTGGTAGACTGGATCGAACTCAACCTGCCGCAGATCACGGCGTCCGCCCGCTCGGGCAAGGCCTGACGCGTGCTGCGGCGCAATCGCTGCAAAATGTTTTCAAATTTATAATTACATGCTAGCCTGAAAGCGGAATCCGTCTCGCGCCCCTTGCCCCCTCGTGCGGCCTCGCACCTCTTCGGGAGAAGCGCCATGCAGACCATCGCACCGTCCGCCGTCGGCGAAGCTGTCCCTCCATTTCATGCAGGAGCCCGGATCCGGTCGATCCTGGTCGGGTCGATCGGCAACCTGATCGAGTGGTACGACGTGTATGCGTATGCCGCCTTTGCGCTGTATTTCGCTCCTTCGTTCTTCCCGTCCGCAGACCCGGTCGCGCAACAGTTGTCAGTGGCCGCCGTTTTCGCCGCCGCATTCATCGTCCGTCCGCTGGGCAGCCTGATGTTTTGCTGGGCGGCCGATCGCTACGGACGACGCAGGCCATTGCTGGTGTCGGTCTTGCTGATGTGCGCGGGCTCCCTGCTGATCGCCCTGTGCCCGACCCATGCGCAGATCGGGGCGTGGGCGCCGGCCATCCTTGTCGTCGCGCGCGTCCTGCAAGGGCTGAGCCAGGGCGGTGAATATGGCACGAGCGCGACCTATCTCGCCGAAATGGCAGATCCGCAGCATCGGGGTTTTTATTCCGGCGTCTGGTTCACCACGCTGCTTGGCGGCCAGCTGGCGGCCATCCTGCTGTTACTGGTGCTGCAGAGACTGGTGCTCACGCCGGACGAACTGCGGACCTGGGGCTGGCGGATTCCGTTCTTTATTGGCGCGGCGCTGTCACTGTATGCGCTGACCATGCGGCGCAATATGCAGGAGACCGGGCATTTTCATGCGGCCAGGACGGCAGGCGCCTTGTCAGCCTCTTGGAAAACGCTGATGGCGCACTGGCGCGAGATGTTGCTGGTCGTAGGCATTTCCATCGGCGGGACCAGTGCGTTTTATACCTACACCACCTACATGCAGAAATTCCTGAAGCTGTCGTCCGGCTTCGATGACGCGCAGGTCACCGTGATTGTCCTCGGCTATCTGGTGTTTGCGCTGGTGCTGCAACCGTTGTACGGCGCCTTGTCCGACCGGATCGGCAGGAAGCCGCTGCTGCTGTGGTTTGGCATCGCCGGCGTGTTCGGCACTTACCCGCTGCTGGCCTTTCTCGCACACGCGCGCAGTCCGTGGCTGGCTTTCGTCCTCCTCTGTGCGGCGTGGGCTGTCGTGTCCGGTTATACCGCGATGACCTGCATCGTCAAGGCCGAATTGTTTCCCACCTCGGTACGTGCGCTCGGCGTCGGCGTGCCTTATGCGCTGACCGTGTCGGTCTTTGGCGGCTCGGTCGACGCGGTCGCGCTGGCCTTCAAGCGGGCCGGCATCGAGAGCGGATTTTATTGGTACGCGACCGCATGCATTTTCGTGTCGCTGATTGCATTCGCCTGCCGTCCGGATACGAAAGCCAGATCGCGCATGGAGCAGCATTCCTGATCCTGCCGCCGCGGCTGCCCTGGTTGGGATACGTTACAAAATTCATCAATGCATTGATTTTCCTTAAGGCGTGAACTCGTTTCAACGGTAATTTGTTTTCCTGGAAGAAGCCGCCGCCTTCCGCATGCCCCATAACTGCCATGGAGGCTTTCATGAAGATTTCCGCTCATCTCCCGACGCCGGTTGCGTCCGTCTCGCTGGGTATCGCCGCAATCGTCGCAGCGATGGCTTTCCCCGCCGCCGCGCACGATGACGGCGAAGAAGCCTACCGTGGCAATGAACGACTGGGTCATGTGGAATTCCCGGTCGCTTGCAATCCGAAGGCGCAGGCCGAATTCAATCGTGGCATGGCGCTGTTCCATTCATTCTGGTTCACGCCGGCGATCAAATCTTTCCGGGGCGTGCTCGCGAATGACCCGGGCTGTGCAATGGCCCATTGGGGGATTGCCTTCATGTCGCTGGGTAACCCGTTTGCCTGGCCCGCGAACCCGAAGGCTGTCGAGAGTGGCGCCGCAGCGCTGGCAGAAGCGGAGCGCATGGGTGTGAAGACGGAGCGCGAACGCGACTACATCGCGGCGCTGGCCGTGTATTACCGCAACCGCGACAGCGAGCCGCACCGTGCGCGCGCGGTCGCGTTGCAGAAGGCTTTCGAGTCGCTGGCAGCGCGTTACCCGGACGATGACGAGGCGCAGATCCTGCATGCGCTGCTGCTGGATGCAACCGCGCTGCCCACTGACAAGACCTTCGCGAACCAGAAGCGCGCAGCGGCCATACTCGAACCGCTGTTCCGCAAGCACCCCGATCATCCGGGCGTCGCGCATTACCTGATACATACCTACGATTACGCTGAGCTCGCGGAGAAGGGCTTGTCTTCCGCGCGCGTATATGCGGACATTGCGCCATCGGTGCCGCATGCGTTGCACATGCCGTCCCACATTTATTCGCGCGTCGGGCTGTGGCCGGAAATGGTCGAGGGAAACCGGCGCTCCTACCTTGCCGCAAAAGCCGAACTTGAAAACTCCAGCATGGGTGTCGGCACCTACGACGCGCTGCATGCCATGGATTACATGGCCTTTGGCGAATTGCAGCAGGCGCGCGACGAAGAGGCAGGCAAGATCGTGCGCGAAACCGCCGGACTGCAAAAGGTGAACGTCGAGAACTTCCCCGCGGCGTATGCATTCGCCGCCATACCCTCGCGCTATGCGCTCGAGCGCCGCGACTGGAAGCAGGCTGCCGCACTCAAGCTGAGCCCTCCCGGGCTGGCGTGGGAAAAATTTCCGCAGGCTGAATCCGTCCTCGTGTTCAGTCGTGCCCTTGGTGCGGCCCGGCTCGGCATGGCCGGTCCGGCAAGGCAGGACCTGAAACGGCTGGAGGAATTGAAGGCAGCGATGGTGGCCGCCAACATCGCGTACTGGCCGTCCCAGACCGATTTTCAGATCAGGGCCATCGCGGCCTGGATTGCGCTGGCCGAGAACCAGCCGTCGCAGGCGCTGGAATTGATGCGCCAGGCGGCCGACATGGAAGACGCCAGTGACAAGCATCCGGTCACCCCGGGCAACGTGGTCCCTTCCCGGCTGTTGCTGGGCGAGATGCTGCTGGAGCTGAAAAGGCCGGCGGAGGCCCTGGTCGAACTGAAGCGGTCGCTCGCACGTGATCCCAACCGGTACCAGACGATCGCCGCTGCTGCCCGTGCCGCCCGGGCCGCGGGCGACACGAGCGCGGCCAGCCGGTATTACGCCGAACTCGTCAGGCTCGGCGAGAAGGCGCAGGCGCGGCGTCCGGAACTGGCCGAGGCGCGCGATTTTCTACGTCAATGAGCGCAGGCGAGGCCGCCAGGGCGGCCTCCTGCCGGGTGCGTGATCCATCATCGCGGGAATTGCGCGGGACTTACCCCGGTATTTGCGGTTTTGCGCCGGCAGCACTCACCTACAATCCGAGGATCCATGATCCGCAATTCCGACCACGCGATGGCACAGCCAGCCAATGAAAGCCTGCGACTGGCGACGCTGCAGGCGCTGAAAATCCTCGATACGCCAGCCGAAGAGCGCTTCGACCGGTTGACCCGCCTTGCGCGCAAGCTGTTCGACATGCCGGTGGCGGCCGTGACCCTGGTCGACCTGAACCAGGTCTGGTTCAAATCCTGCGTCGGCACCGACGTGCGCTCCGTTCCACGGGACATCTCGTTCTGCACGCATGCACTGACCGAAGGCGAAGTGCTGCTGATCCCGGATACCTTGCAGGATCGGCGGTTTTCCGCCAATCCGCTGGTGGTCAACGATCCGAAATTCCGCTTTTACGCCGGTTGCCCGCTGCATGCAGCCAATGGCATGCCGGTGGGAACGCTTTGCGTGCTCGACACGCGGCCGCGAACGTTCAACGCGGATGACATCGCCGCATTGCGGGATCTGGCGGCCATGGCCGAACGCGAACTGGCCGCGCTGTCGATGGCCACGACCGATGAGCTGACCAGCATTTCGAACCGGCGCGGCTTCCTGGTTCTCGCACGGCAGGCATTGGCCGCATGCAGCCGCGCGGAATGTCCGGCGACGCTGTTGATGTTCGATCTCGACAATTTCAAGCAGGTGAACGACGCCTATGGTCATGCCGAGGGAGACCATGCGCTGAGGGTGTTTGCGCGCCTGCTGACCAAGGTGTTTCGCAGCTCGGATGTGATCGCGCGACTCGGCGGCGATGAATTCCTCGTCATGCTCACCCACACCAACCACGATGAAGTGCGCGCCGTGCTGGCGCGGTTTCATGAGCAACTCGCCAGCCTCAACTCAGCCAATGCGCGCGGCTATTCGATTGCGTGCAGCATAGGCACGCTGGGCATTGATCCGAAGCAGGGCAAGCCGCTGGATGTGCTGCTGGCCGAGGTCGATAAGCTGATGTACGTCGCCAAGCGCGATCGCCGCCGGACGCCCCTGAGCGCCTGAGGCCCGCTGCTGCCGGCATGGCCGCAGCAGGCCGGCGCGACCTGTGGTCAGCCGACGAATGCTGCCGGAACCGGTGGTTCGCCCAGCGCGTTGCGCAGCACTGCCCAGTGCATCGCCTCATCGCCAAGGATCGAGGCCGCCGCATGTGACAGGTCGCGATCGGCGAATTTGGGCACGGCTCCCAGATAGGCCGATACCGCATCCTTCTCCAGTCCTGCCGCGAAGCGCAGCACATCTGCCTGGGTCCGCAAGCGGGCGACCGGAAAATCGTAACTCGTCTTCGCGTTCGCTGCTTTGCCGCCGAGTTTGCCGACGGTGGCGGCCAGCAGGTCCGCGTGCGCCTTGTGATGCCCCTGGAATTCCAGCGCCAGTGACTTCACGGCGGGCGTCAGCAGGCCGCTGTCGGCGCCGACCTGGTAAGCCGCAATTGCCTGGTGTTCCGCGGCCAGTGCCGCATTCAGTATGTCGGCGTCTGCACCGCCGGACTTGCCGGCCTGCTTTGCCGCGAGGGCGTCTCGGCCTCCCAGTAGTGCGACGGCTGCGGCCGACAGCAGGCCTGCACGCATGAAGCTGCGTCGCGTCGGCAAGACCGGGGTCTGTGGGGGCAATTCGATCCTGGCACTCATGATGATCTCCTTGGTGGGTAAGGGCGCGTCAGCTGGCGCGCAACATGCCGAGCCCGGCCAGCCGCGCCAGCACATGCGCCAGCACGGCGTCACAACGTGCGCCGGCAAATCCAAAGGTGTCGCGCGCTCCGCTTTCAATCCGGCTGGCGAGACGCTCGCGCAGCAGCGCCCGGGCGCGCAGGAAACGCGTCTTCACCACATCCGCGCTGACGCCCAGGCAATAAGCAGCATCGGCCACGCTCAGTTCCTCGACCGCCCGCAGGATGAACACGCTGCGATAAATCGGCGGCAATTCCTCGATCGACGCCTGCAGGAGCGCACGCATTTCCTGCCGGTCCGCCTGCGCATCGGGTGCGTCGTCGTCGGCGGCATGGCGGTTGTCGCGGACGAAGTCGTCTTCATCGCCGGTTTCGTCAAATGGCTCGATGCGCCGGCGCTTGCGATGCACGCCCAGCGCGACATTGATCGCGATGCGTGCGAGCCAGGTGCCGAGAGCCGCATCGCCGCGATAGGCGCGGAGATTGCCGAACGCGCGCAGATAGGTTTCCTGCACCACATCCTGCGCGTCGTCGTCGGTGACGATGCCGCGCGCGGTCCGGAACAGCAGCCGGTTATGGGTGCGCACGATTGCCTCGAATGCGGCCGGCTCGCCTGCAATGGCGGCGGCGACCAGCTCTGCGTCGTGCTGCGGAGGAGGGGATGCGATGGTGCGGGGGGTGTCATGCATGGCGGACTCCGGGTCTTTGCACATTAGATGCACTGGCATGGCGAAAGGTGACACGGACGACGGCGACAGGCGTTGCGTTCGCAGCTTGCAGGGTAAGAAACCTCGCTTGTCGGCAGGGCAATCGCTGCGCAATGCGGCGAAGGACCAGCAGAACTTACTACGAAAAATTTTCCTGACCCGGACGCCTCCTGCACGCCGTTCGCAGATGAGATCGATTCTCAAGTATGATGTTCGCCAATTTTGCAGCACCCCTGCCGGCAGTCGCCGCAGACCCTTGATGCCTTTTATGCAAAGCCTCGCACCCGCCCCCCTCGTTTCATCGGCACTGGACCGCCTGGAACTTCATGTTCCTGCGCTGGTGCATCAGGTAACGCCGCCCCCGGACATGCAGGACTGGGAGATATGGCTGGCCGAAATCGGTTTCCTGCCCGGTGAAAGCGTGCGCGTCATTGCGCGCGGCGCGCCCGGCGGCGATCCGCTGGTCGTGCGCATCGGCGACTCGACCTTTGCGCTGCGCAAGGCCGAGGCCGCCTGCGTGCAGGTCGTGCCTGCACAGGCTGGCAAGGAGGCAGCATGACCGAGGCAAAGATTCACCTGTTCCGTGGCGGGCCGCTGGTCGCGCTGGTCGGCAATCCGAACTGTGGCAAGACGGCGCTGTTCAACCGGCTCACCGGCAGTCACCAGAAGGTGGCCAATTACGCCGGCGTGACCGTGGAACGCAAGGAAGGAGCGCTGGCTACGCCGTCAGGCAAGGCGCTGCGGCTGCTTGACCTGCCCGGCACCTACAGCATGCATCCGCGCTCGCTCGACGAGCGCGTGACCGTCGATGTGCTGATGGGGAATGCCGTCGGCGAGAAGCGTCCCGACCTGGTGGTCTGCGTCGTCGATGCGACCAACTTGCGCCGCAACCTGCGGCTGGTGCTGGCGGTCAAGCGCACCGGCATTCCCTGCATCGTCGCATTGAACATGATGGACCTCGCGGAGCGCCGCGGCCTGAAGATCGATGTCGATGCATTGAGCCGTGAACTCGGCCTGCCGGTGGTGCGAACCGTCGCCGTGCGCGGCGATGGCGCGCAGGCGCTGAAGCTGGCGCTGGACACCTCCGACATCTGGAAGCGCGCGCCGGACCAGGACGTGCTGCCGGTCGAGCCGGAGCGCGACCCGCGCGGCGACCATGAGGCCGTGCGCGCGATGCTCGAGCGCCTCGGGCTGGACCAGTCCGCACCGCAGCGTTTCAGCGACCGGATCGACCGCGTTGTGCTGCATCCGGTCGCCGGTCCGGTCTTGCTGGCCATCGTGCTGTTCCTGACGTTCCAGGCAGTGTTTGCCTGGGCCGAAGTGCCGATGGGCTGGATCGAGGAGGGAACCGAAGCGGTACGGCTCGCCCTGGGCGGCCTGTTGCCCGAAGGCTGGCTGCGCAGCCTGCTGGTCGACGGCATCGTTTCCGGCATCGGCAGCGTGCTGGTGTTCCTGCCGCAGATCGTGATCCTGTTCTTCTTCATCCTGGTGCTGGAAGAATCCGGTTACCTGCCGCGTGCGGCCTTCCTGCTGGACCGGCTGATGGGCAGCGTCGGCCTGTCCGGGCGCAGCTTCATTCCGCTGCTGTCCAGCTTTGCCTGCGCCATCCCGGGCATCATGGCGGCGCGCACGATCTCGAATCAGCGCGACCGTATCGTCACCATCCTGATCGCGCCGCTGATGACCTGTTCGGCGCGCCTGCCGGTCTATGCGCTGCTGATCGGCGCGTTCATCCCTGCGCGGCAAGTCTGGGGCGGCATCGAGCTGCAGGGGCTGGTGCTGTTCCTGCTGTATGCAGCCGGCATCGCCGGCGCGATGCTGGTTGCGTGGGTGCTGAAGCAGTTCACGACCCGCGGTCAGGTGCGCACGCTGATGATGGAATTGCCCGACTATCACTGGCCGGTGCCGCGCAATATCGCCATCGGCCTGTGGCAGCGTGTCGTGATCTTCCTGAACCGGGTGGGCGGCGTCATCCTGCTGCTGACGGTGCTGATGTGGTTCCTCGCCAGCTTCCCCGCGCCGCCGGCCGGTGCCGCAGGGCCCGCGATCGAACACAGCTTTGCCGGCATGCTGGGCGGCGCGCTGGCCACGATCATGGCGCCGGTCGGTTTCAACTGGCAGATCAGCATTGCGCTGGTGCCGGGCCTTGCCGCGCGCGAGGTGGCCGTGAGCGCGCTGGGCACGGTGTATGCGATCTCGGCTGCCGGTGATGCCGCACAGTCCTTGTCCCCGCTGATCGCCAACGACTGGAGCCTCGCCACCGCGCTGTCACTGCTGGCGTGGTACGTGTTCGCGCCGATGTGCCTGAGCACGCTGGCGACGATCCGGCGCGAGACCGGCGGGTGGGCGATGCCGCTGGCCGCAGCCGGCTACCTGTTCGGGCTCGCTTACCTTTTCGCCTTCCTTACCTACCGCGCGGCGCTCGCCTTCGGGCTCGGCTGAACGCCGCCGCCCGGCCACCCTGTGCAGGGGGCCGGGCGCTGCCGCGCCCAACCCGCGCCCTGCCACTCGCCACGCTTCACCGCCACTGCCGCTACCCAGACTGGCTCGCCGGATTTCCCGGCGAAGCGGCAACCGCGCGCCTGCGCCGGCTTCACAGCCGACATCCACCGCCGCCTTTCGTCTCGGCAGAAATGTCGGTTATCGAAATGAAAATCATAACCGTTGACCAACAGCAATTCGGAAACGATAATGAGAACAATTATCATTAAGTTCTAAGCCCCGTCGCAGCTTCGAATGGCATGGCGGGATCAACCTTTCAATCATTTTCCGACATGTTATTTCTCTCGAATCCCGCCTCCGTCCGCCTGCTTCCCATTGCCGCTGCCGCCCGACTGATGGTCAGCGGCCTGATGCTCGCCAGCGTGTGCGATGCCATCGCCGCGGACGCTGCGTCTGATGCAGAGAGCCGCGAAAAGACGCTCGGGGCGATCGAAGTAACCGCCAGCGCCGATGCATCGGCCGAAGGCTTGCCCAAGCCTTTCGCCGGCAATCAGGTGGCGCGCGGCGGGCGTGTCGGCCTGCTCGGCAACCAGGACATCATGGATACGCCGTTCAGCACGACTGCGTATACGTCGACGATGATCCAGGACCAGCAGGCAAAGAGCGTCGCCGAGGTACTACAGAACGATCCGCCGGTGCGCTCTGCCCGTGGCTTCGGCAATTTCCAGGAGATGTACGTGATCCGCGGCTTCCCGGTGCCGTCCGATGACATGACCTACAACGGCCTGTACGGCGTCTTGCCGCGGCAGTATCTGGCAGCCGAGCTGGTCGAGCGCATTGAAGTGCTGCGCGGCGCGAATGCCTTCCTCAACGGCGGCACCGGTGCGGTCTCGGGCTTTGGCGTCGGCGGTACGGTCAATGTGCTGCCCAAGCGTGCCGGCAATGATCCGCTGACCCAGGTCACCGCCGGCATCGACAACGGCGGCCATGCATCGCTGTCGACCGACATCAGCCGCCGCTTCGGTCCCGACCAGAACACCGGCGTGCGCATCAATGCGGCGCGCCGCGATGGTTCCGGCACGATCAGGAATGAAGATCGCGAACTCAGCCTGTTTTCCATCGGCCTCGACTTCCGCGGCCGCAACGTGCGCCTGTCCGCCGATGCGGGCTTTCAGGATCACCGGATCAATGCGCCGCGTCCGAGCGTCACGCCGAGCGGCGGCATTCCCGACGCACCCGAGGCCAGCCGCAATTTTGCGCAGCCATGGACTTTTGCACGCGAGCGCTCGCTGTTTGCGACGGCACGCGCCGAATATGACCTGAGCGACGCCACCACCGCCTGGGCGGCATTCGGCCTGCGCAACGGCGAGGAAGAAAACCGCCTCGCGAATCCGACGTCAACCGCCGCCGGCGTGACCAGCGCCTATCGCTTTGACAATATCCGCAAGGACGAAGGCCGCACCGGCGAAGTCGGCATCCGCCACCAGTTCGTCACTGGCGCAGTGAAGCACACCGCGGTAGTCTCGGCATCAACCTATCAGCTGGAATCGCGCAATGCGTGGGGCGGTTCGGACTGGTTTGCCAACGGCTTCCGCGGCGACGTGCTGGGCAACCTGTACAGCGCCGGCACGGTGCCGATGCCGGCCATCATCAATACGCGTGGTAACTACGCTGACCCGCTGGTCACCTTCCGCAACCAGAGCACGAGCGTCGCCTTGGCTGACACCCTGCTCTTCGCCGAAGACCGGATGCGTGTGACCCTGGGCATGCGCCACCAGCGCATCGACAACCGCGAATACGACTACGACAGCGGCGCACAGACCAAGCGTTATCAGGAGTCGCGTGTAACGCCGATGGCGGGTGTCGTGTTCCGCCTGCAACCGGACGTGTCGCTGTACGCGAATTACATCGAGGGCCTGACCGCCGGCGATTCGGCGCCGTGGAATGCCACCAACGCCGGCCGTTCGCTGGCGCCGCATGTGACGAAGCAGCAAGAGGTGGGCATCAAATATGACGGCGGCCGGATCGGTGCGGGCCTTGCGCTGTTCTCGACGACCAAGCCGTTCGGCATGCTCAACAGCAGCAGCCTGTTCGTCGATGGCGGCGAACAGCGCAACCGCGGCATCGAACTCTCGGTGTTCGGCGAGGCCGTGCGCGGTGTGCGCCTGTTGGGCGGCCTGACCCTGCTCGATGGTGAAATCGTTCGCGGGGTCGATGGCGCGCTCGAAGGCAAGCGTCCGATCGGTGTGCCGCGCAGCCAGGCGACGCTGGGCGCAGACATCGATGTCCCCGGCATCTCCGGCATGGCGATCAGCCCGCGCGTGGTGTACACGGCGTCGCAGTACGCGGATGCGAACAACACCATGGCGATCCCGGCGTGGACGCGTGTTGACATCGGTGCGCGTTACGTCACCGAGATCAACAAGCAACTGGTCACCTTCCGCGCCCGTGTCGACAACCTGTTCGACCATAACTACTGGGCGTCCACCGGCGGCTACCCCGGCTACGGCTATCTGGTGCTGGGTGCGCCGCGCACGCTGAGCGTCAGCGCCACCATCGACTTCTGATGTCATCGGCACGGCGCTACTGGGACTGGATCCACACGTGGTCCAGTCTCGTCTGCACCGCGTTCATGCTCGTGGTCTGCGTGACGGGACTGCCGCTGGTCTTTTCCGACGAGATCGCCGAACTGAGTGGCCGCCAGTTCACGCAGGCGGCCATGCCGGCCGACGCGCCGCGTGCGAGCACCGACAAGGTGGCCGCCGCGGCGTTGGCACATGTGCCGGGCAAAGTACCGCTTTACCTTTTCCGGGAAGACGACCAGCCGGACCTCTGGTACGTGAAGCTCGATACGCGCGTCGATACCGATGAGCGCCATGCGGTGCTGGTGGCTGTCGATGCCCGAGATGCCAGCGTGCTCGGCATTCCCGAGTTCGGCAAAGGTTTCATGGGCCTCGTCTACCGGCTGCATGTGGATCTGTTTGCAGATCTTCCGGGCAAGCTCTTCCTCGGGCTGATGGGATTGCTGATGCTTGTGGCGATCGTGTCCGGTGTCGTGCTTTACCCGCCGTACATGCGCAAGCTCGAATTCGGCACCGTGCGGCACGAACGGGGTGGCCGCATTCGCTGGCTCGACCTGCACAACCTGCTCGGCATGGTCACGCTGTGCTGGGCGCTCGTGGTCGGCGCCACCGGCGTGGTCAACACCTGGGCCGACCTGATACTGAAGGCGTGGCAGCAGGAGCAGATGGCAAGGCTGGCAGCGGGCAATGCCTCCCTCGTGCTGGCTGGCGACCGCGCCGATGCGACGACGGCACGCGAAGCCGGCCCTGCGCAGTTTGCGCTGACGCAGGCGCTCCGGGCCGAGCCCGGCATGAAGCTGGAGATGATGGCGTGGCCCGGCACGCTGCTGAGCACCCGCGAACATTTTGCGGTGATCCTGCGCGGCGACACGCCGCTGACCTCGCGCCTGCGGCAGGCGTTGCTGGTCAACCCTGATACCGGTGACGTGCTGCGCGCCGGCGAACGGCCGTGGTATGTCACGCTGTTCCAGTTGTCGCAGCCGCTGCACTACGGCGACTATGGCGCGATGCCCCTCAAGGTGTTGTGGGCAGCGCTGGACCTGCTGACCATCGTGGTTCTTGGCAGCGGCCTTTACCTGTGGGTGGCGCGACGGCGCAGGACAGGCGACAGGCGCAAGCAGGCCGCGGAGGCGGGCTGATGAAAAGCACGTCCCAGGTTCTCAAGGCGCCCATCCGGATTTTCGTGCTGACGAGCGTTGGCCTGATCGCCGCGCTCTTGTCCGACGGCGTTGGCGACTATATCGGCTGGGCGTGCCTAGCCTGTGTGGTCGGCATCGGCCTGCGTTGCAGTTTCGCCGGGCGGCAGCGTAAGTCCTGACGCCAGCAAAGTCCAGTCCCTTCGATGCGTTGCCAGTGACACGGGCGGCTTCGGCCGGCGTCGCATGTACCCATAAAAAAAGCGGCGCCGGATGCCGGCGCCGCTTGAAAACCTGAATCGACAAGAGAGGAAGAGACCATCGATCGCAGGACCCCACTTGCGAGTATCGTCAATCCGTCAGCGCCGCCGCATGACGGCGCAGGTGATCTTCAATGAAGCTCGCAACAAAGTAATAGCTGTGGTCATAGCCGGCCTGCATGCGCAGTTCCAGCGGATGGCCGGCCGCTTGCGCCGCAGCTTCCAGCAACTCGGGCCGGAGCTGTTCGCGCAGGAAGCTGTCGTCGCTGCCCTGGTCAATCAGCAGCGGAAGGCGCTCGGAGGCATTGGCCATCAGTACACAGGCATCCCAGTCTTTCCATGCGGCCGGATCATCGCCAAGGAAACGCGACAGCGCCTTGATTCCCCACGGGACCACCGACGGATGGCAGATCGGCGCAAAGGCCGATACCGACTGATAGCGGCCGGGATTGCGCAGCGCGCAGACCAGCGCGCCATGCCCGCCCATCGAGTGGCCGCTGATGCCGCGCCGCCCGGAGACAGGAAAGTTTGCCTCGACCAGCGCCGGCAACTCATGCACCACGTAGTCGTGCATCCGGTAATGCCGATCCCACGGGGCTGCGGTCGCGTTCACATAGAAGCCCGCGCCATGGCCGAAGTCCCATGCACCGTCCGGATCGCCCGGCACCTGGGCGCCGCGCGGGCTGGTGTCGGGGCAGACGATGACGAGCCCGAGCTCCGCGGCGATGCGCTGCGCGCCCGCCTTCTGCGTGAAGTTCTCATCGGTGCAGGTCAGTCCCGACAGCCAGTACAGCACCGGCAGCGCCGCAGCATCCTGCTCTGCCTGCGGCGGCAGGTAGACCGCGAAAGTCATGTCGCAGCCCAGCACGTCGGACGTGTGGCGGCAGCGCAGCTGCCAGCCGCCGAACGCGCGCTGCCGCGCAATCGTTTCCAGCGCCATCGCTTCAGCCTTGCGCGGCGAAATGAATCACCGTGCGGATGCTCTTGCCCTCGTGCATGAGGTCAAAGGCCTGGTTGATGTCTTCCAGCGGCATCGTGTGCGTGATGAAAGTGTCGAGCGGAATCTCGCCGCGTTGCGCCTTCTCGACGTAGCCCGGCAGTTCGGTGCGGCCCTTGACGCCGCCGAACGCGGAGCCGCGCCATACGCGTCCGGTCACGAGCTGGAACGGACGCGTGCTGATTTCCTGTCCTGCGCCGGCCACGCCGATGATGGTCGATTCGCCCCAGCCCTTGTGGCAGCACTCGAGCGCCGAGCGCATCAGCTGCACGTTGCCGACGCACTCGAACGAGTAATCGACGCCGCCGTCGGTCATCTCGATGATCACTTCATGGATAGGCTTGTCGAAGTCTTTCGGGTTCACGAAGTCGGTCGCGCCCAGCTGCCGCGCCACCGCGGCCTTGCCGGGGTTGATGTCGACGCCGATGATGCGCGAGGCCTTCGCCATCTTTGCGCCGATGATTGCAGCCAGGCCGATGCCGCCGAGGCCGAAGATGGCCACGGTGGCGCCGGCCTCGACCTTCGCCGTGTTCAGCACCGCGCCGATGCCGGTGGTCACGCCGCAGCCGAGCAGGCAGGCCTTCTCCAGCGGCGCGTCTTTCGCGATCTTCGCCAGCGAGATTTCGGGGACGACGGTGTATTCGGAAAATGTCGAGCAGCCCATGTAGTGATAGATGGGCTGGCCCTTGTAAGAGAAGCGGGTGGTGCCGTCCGGCATCAGGCCTTTGCCCTGAGTCGCACGCACTGCCTGACACAGGTTGGTCTTGCCCGACGTGCAGAACTTGCACTTGCCGCATTCGGCGGTGTACAGCGGAATTACATGGTCGCCCACGGCGACCGAGGTCACGCCTTCGCCAATGGCCTCGACGATGCCGCCACCTTCGTGGCCGAGGATTGCGGGAAACACGCCTTCGGAATCTTCGCCGGAGAGCGTGTAGGCATCGGTATGACAGACGCCGGTGGCGACAATGCGCACGAGGACTTCGCCGGCTTTGGGCGGCTCGACGTCAACCTCGACAACTTGCAGCGGCTGGTTGGGGCCGAATGCGACGGCTGCGCGGGATTTGATGGTCATGGCGTGACTCCGGATGGACTGGGCCCTCGGAGAACCTTGGAGGGCAACGACCCCAAGTATTTCAAATTCAATTCATCCAATGAATGAAAAGCTTTAGATTTCAGAATTCCATCAACAGGAATAAACTGCCGCATCCATGGAATGCCTGCCGTTGCGATGCTGAACCGTCTTGAAATGCTGAGAATTTTTTGCGCCGCCGCAGAAGCGCGCACTTTCAAGGAGGCCGCGATCCGTCTCGGGATTTCGCCACAGGCGGTGACTCGCGCGGTGAAGGAGCTGGAGACGCATGTCGGCGAAGTGCTGTTTCACCGGAACACCCGCCGCGTGCAGATCTCCGAGGCCGGCGCGCGCCTCGCGACACAGGCACGGGCAAGCGTTGCCGGGGTGGACGGCATCTTCGACCGCCGGCATGAATCGCCGGAGCTCGTGTCCGGCATCGTGCGCATCACGGCCCCGCTGGGCGTAGGCAAGGATTACCTGATTCCCATGCTTGCCGAGCTCAAATCGCAGTATCCCGGCTTGCAGTTCGACCTGCGGGTGACGGACCTCGCGGTGGACGTGGTTGAGGAACAGATCGACATCGGCGTGCGCATGGGCTTCCTGCGTGACAGCCGCTATGTGGCGCGCGCGGCCGCGCGCGTGCCGTTTCGCATCGTCGGATCGCCTGTGCTGATCGCGGCCTGCGGCATCCCGCGATCCCTGCAGGATCTGGGGGAGATGCCGACCATCGTGTCGATGGACCCGAACAACGGCAAAGCCTGGCCCTGGTTCCTCGCGAACGGGCAGCAATGGTCGCCCCGCAATCCGTCATTCGCGATCGATGACACCCGCGCCGAGTGCGACGTCGTGGTGGCCGGCCTCGGCTTCGGCCAGATCCCTGCGTTCCAGGCCTTGCCGCTGGTACGCGAAGGCAAGCTGATCGAAGTGCTGCCCGAACTCGCCCCCGAGCCGTGGAACCTGTATGTCTATCGTCCGCAGCGCGGGCCGGTGCCGGCCCGCACGCGGCTGGTGTTTGACTGGCTGGTCGAGAATTTTGCCGATCCGGCACGCTTTCCGCAGTGAGGCCGGAGCGAGCGCTGGCCTCACGCAGGACCGCCGGCGCTACCCCGTCTGAGCGGACAGGGACAGCGCTTCGCAGACCCTGCCCAGGGGCCGGCCGTCAGACCCGCAGCACCTCGCGCCGCATCGACCACAGAATGGCCAGCACTTCGTTGCGCGTGGCGTCATCAATGCCATTCTTCTCCAGCGCGTCCATCGCATCATCAATGACGGACATGAACTCCTGCTCATTGATGTTCATGCCCTTGTGAGTGGCCAGCATGTCCTTGCCGGTATATTCCTCAGGCCCGCCGGCGCCGGCACAGAAGAATTCGACCACGCGTTGCTCTACGCGCGCGAGGTTTTCGCTGTTCATGTAGCGGGCATTCACCAGCGGATTGGCCAGATGGTTTTTCATCAGGTCGGCAGTGATGCGCGTGATGCCCTCGCGGCGCCCCAGGCGCTCGTACAGGGTGGCGGCAGATGGGTTCATTTTGGCTTCCTTCTTGGAAAAGGCAGATCCGCGTCCGCAACAGACAGGTTGCAGGCCTGACGGTCGGCGTTCCGGACGCGTGCGCTGCCGGATGGCTGCTCAACGCAAGGGTGATGTCGTGCCGCTCGCCCCGGCGGCCGGCATTCTGTGAATGGCAGACTGCAGGTGTGCGGCCCACGACGCGACTTCAAGGGCGCAAGGGTCGGGCATCCACGACGCGTATTCGGCTTCAGCCGCGCGATGTCCGGCGGGCGTCACGGCGTCGGCGCCAGTTGCGCCGACCCCCAGCCGGGCCAACGTCTCGGCGACCGCATGTTCGAGTTCATGCAAGGCCTGTGGCGTCAGCGTTGTCGGCAGCGTCAGCAGGGCCAGCACGGCGGCAGGCTCGGAAGGGGGAAGATTCAGACAGGTCATGATGGCGTCTCCTCAGGGTTCATGCCGGCGTGCACTCGCACGGCATGGCGACAGCCTGACTGGCCAGCGTTCCTGAATCGTTCCCGGCGACTGCCGGGCTTGTGGAAGGCGCATCGCTGCCTTACTCTCGTCGGCATGGACATCGATCCGCCCGCTGTGCCTCCCGGAGGTTTCACCCGCCTCGACGTGGTCGTGCTCGGCCGCTTTGCCGTCGCCATCGACGGCGTCGAGGTGGACAGTGACCGCTGGGCCAGCCTGCGCTCCGCGCAGCTGGTGCAATTGCTGTCCCTGCAGCCGCACCGGCGCCTGACGCGCGATGAAGTGATCGATGCGCTGTGGCCGCAACTCGACCCTGAGGCCGGCGCCGCCAACCTGAGAAAGGCAGCGCATCTGGCGCGACAGGCACTCGGGCGCCATGACGCGATCGTGCTGCAGGGGGGCGAGGTGCTGCTGTGGCCGGAGCGTCCGGTGGAGGTGGATGCGCTGCGCTTCGAGCAGCGCGCCGATGCGGCTCTGGCGCAGCGCGACCCCGCCGAATGCGCCGATGTGGCCGCCACTTACACGGGCGACCTGCTGCCCGGAGCGCGTTTCGAAGGCTGGGCCGAAGCTGCGCGCGAACGCCTGCGCGAGCGCCAGCTGCAATTGCTGCGCGCCAGCGGGCAGTGGGAGCGGCTGGCCCGGATTGACCCGGAAGATGAGGCTGCGCACCGCGCGCTGATGCAAAGTGAATTGGCTGCGGGCAACCGGTCTGCCGCACTGCGCTGGTATGCCAGATTGCGCGAGGCGCTGCAGCAGGGCCTCGGGGTGTCGCCGGATGCGCAAACGCAGGCCTTGTACGAACGCTGCATCGCCGGCCTGCAGGCCAGCGGACCTGCCTTCGTCGGACGCGCGCAGGCGATTGCGCAGGCCATCGCCTGGCTTGGACTGGCGGTTCCGCAGCGGCCGGGCGGAATCGTGTTGCGCGGGCCGGCCGGTATTGGCAAGAGTGCGCTCGCGCGCGAAATCGCAGCGCAGGCCCAAGCCCGTGGCTGGGCAGTGTGCCACGTCGGCGCGTCGCAGACCGGCCGCACCTATGCGGTGATGCGCACGATCGCCGAGCGCCTGATCATCGACGACCGCAGCATCGTCGACCGAATCGGCTCACAGGCGCGCTCGGTGCTGGCCGTGCTCAGCCCGCAGGCGGGGCCGGCCGGTGCGCTGCCCGGTCCGCTGGGAAGACATCAGGTGGTGGGCGCGATCCATCGCTTGCTGCTGGCGGCGGCGCCGGGCAAACAAGTGCTGCTGCAAGTCGATGACGCGCATCTCGCTGATGACGCCGATGTCGACGTGATCACCCAGCTGATAGCCACTTGCCCGGGAATGTGCGTGCTGCTCGCCACACGTCCGCCCGTCGCCGGCGCGGCGCTGGCACACGCGCTGAGCCGCCTGCAGCGATCGGGCGTCCTTCAGGTGATCGAGATGGATCCTTTGCCCGACGACGAGTGCCGCCGGCTGGTGGCGCGCGTGGCGCCAGCGGGCATAACCGACGCCATGGTGACGCAAGTCGTGCGCGCTGCCGACGGCAGCCCTTTCGCGGCGATCGAGCTGGCGCGCTGTGCCGGCGCTCGCGCCGATTCGCGCTTGCCCGGCGGGGTGGCCGAGGCCATCATCGAGCGGCTGTGCGATGTGCCGGACAGCACGCTGAGTCTGCTCAAGTGGTTCGCGCTGTGCAGCGACGAGATTGATGTCGCCACCGCCGAAGCATTGGCGGCAGAGGCGCAAGTGCCGAGCCTCGAGTCGCTGGACGCCGCTCTCGCCGCCGGTGTGCTGCTGCCCGTGGCCAATCGCTACCGTTTTCGCCACCACCTGGTGCAGCAGGCGCTTGCCGAGCAGGTATTGCCGCACCGGCGGCTGAAGATGCACGGCCGGATTGCGGCGCTGCTCGCCGGGCTTGAAGGTCCGCCCGCCGACATCGCCCGCCACTGGCTGGCCGCAGGTCAGCGGCGGGACGCAATGCCCTGGCTGCTGGCCGCTGCGCGAGAAGCCGTGCGCCTGGCCGCTTTCAGCGATGTGGTGCGTCTTCTGGAGCCTTTGCTTGCATTCCGGCCCGATCATGCCGAAGGCCTGCGACTGCGTGCCGAGTCACTCGACGCGATGGGGGAGCCGGCGGCGCTGGCTGCGTACCATGCAGCTGCTGACGTGGCCGGCGAACCCGAAAGCCACAATCTGCGCGCCAAGGCCGCGCTGGCCCAGGTAAAACTCGGCGATCCGAAAGGGGCATTGACGGTCCTGGCCGGATTGAAGCCCACCAGCGTCGAGGGTCGGCTGTGCGAGGCGCTGGCCTACAGCGGTGCGGCCGCGCTGGGCGCTGGCGACCCCGCCATTGGCACCGCGAAGGCTGCGGTGGCGCGGCGGCTGGCCTTGCAGTCGGGCGACACCACCTCGCTGGTCATTGCCTCGTGGGCGCAGGCTGCGGCAGCGCATGCGCGCGGTGAACTGCACCAGAGCGTCTGGGCTGACCTGCACGAGACCAGCCAGGTGCCTCATCTGGCGCTGCGGGTCTTCGACGGCCACCTGTGCATCACCCAGCGTTTCCTGTACGGCGCGCGCCCTTACGCCGAAGTCATTCAATTCGCGCAGGCCCTGTCTTCCGAGGCCCGGCGGCTCGGCGCGGCACGCGGGCATGCTTTCGGCGTGACGCTGCGCGGCGAGGCCGAATGGCTGGCCGGCAACCTCGCCGAAGCGCGCGAACACTTGCGTGAAGGCGCCCGTCTGCATCGGGCCATTGGCGGCCCGGTCGGTGAGGCGCTGTCGCTGCAGCGTCTGGCGGAAGTAGCGTTGCATCAGGGGCAGCGAGACGAGGCCCGCGCCTTGATCGACGAAGCCCTCGACGTGGCGCGCCAGACCGACATCGGCTTCCATCTGCTCGATCGCATCTACGGCACGCGCATCAACCTGCATGCCGACGATCCGGCGGCCGCATTGCACGTGATGGAGGACGCCAGCGCCTCCGTGCGCGGGCCGCTGGAAACCTGCCCGGGCTGTCGCATTACCTTCGCCGTGCCCGCAGCGATTGCAGCGGCACGCGCCGGCGAACTCGCACTGGCGGAAAAACACGAGGAACAGTGCGCTTATCTGGCTGACGTGGTGATGCGCCTGCCGGCCTGGTATGCCGCGCATGACGAGGTGCGCGGACACATCGCGGCAACGCGCGGCGACGCCGAAGCGGCAGGGGCGCACTTTGCCGCCGCGGCAGTGCGCTTTCGCGAGGCGGGGCATCCGGTGGACGCCGAGCGCTGCGAACGGTTGGCCGGGCGGTCGAATTAGCAGGCGTCTGCCGGCGCACAGTGGCTGTCTCGGCGCACAGCCATTCCGGAGCGACTTTCTGCCCTCGATGGTTTCGGCAGCGATGCTGCATGGCGCGCTCGGAAGTCGTTGCCCAATCTATACTTGCCCTTACTCGGCTTCATCAGCATGAAGCTTGCACACCTCGCCCGACTTCATTACGAAAGGCTCGACATGGAAAACTCTCCGGTCTTTGAACTGTATGCGTACTGGCGTACCTCTGCCACTTACCGTGTCCGTGTCGCCCTTGGGTTGAAAGGGCTGCCCGCGCAGGAGCGGTTCGTGAATGTGGACGCCGGTGAGCATCGCTCAGACGCGTTTCTGAAGATTAATCCGATGGGCGCGATTCCGGCATTGGCCGTGACCGGTCACGCGCCGCTGACGCAGTCGTTGGCCATCCTTGAATTTCTGGAAGAATTTCAGCCGCAACCTCCGCTACTGCCGGATGAGATTTATGCACGGGCGCGCGTGAGATCCATCGCTCAGATGCTGGCGGCCGATACGCATCCGCTGATTACTCCGCGTGTAAAAAAACAATTGATGGGTGCACACGGGTTCGATGACGCTGCGTGGCGCTCATGGCAGATTCAATGGTTCAGCACCGGGCTGCGTGCAGTCGAGCAGCGTTTGGCGACGGATCCGGAAACGGGCCGCTTCTGTCACGGCGACGTGCCGACGATGGCGGACATTTGCCTGGCCAGCATTCTGGTCGTCATGCGTGTTTTCAAGATTACGGTACCGGATACGCCGACGATTGATCGCATCATGCAGGCCTGCGAGGAGTTGGAGGCATTCCGCAAGGCCGATCCGATGCGACAGGTCGGCGCGCCGGTCGCGAGCTGACCGAAGTGCCTGAATCAGGACGGGGATAACTGAATAAAAAAACCGGAGGTCAGTTCTTGATGAACTGACTCGGAGGAACACCAAACGCCCGCTTGAACATCACGGTGAAAGCTGCGGGGTTGGCGTAGCCTAGCTTGTTTGCCACTTCATTGAGCGGGACGCGTTTGCCCATCAGGTCAATCGCCGCTGCCAACCGCAGTTGTTGTCGCCATTCCCCAAAACCCAAGCCCAACTCCTGCTCGAACAGGCGCGCCAGGGTCCTGGAACTTGCCCCAACGACTTCCGCCCACTCCTCCAGTGTGGCTGTCGAGCCTGGATCCAGGGTCAGTGCCTTGCACATCGCCTGGAGCCTGCGGTCTTGAGGCATGGGCAAGCCCAAGGACAAGGCAGACACTTGGACCAACTCGGTGAGGATCAATTGGGATAGCTGCTTGCGGCGCTTGTCCGCGTAGGCTGATCCATCGCTTGGATTGGTTCGGAGGGCTTCGATCAATGCCTTCAGCAAATCGGTGACCTCGAACACCATGCACCGCCGCAGCGTCTCGGGGGCCGCCTCCGGGGCGACATAGATCGTCCTCAACTCCACATCCCCAAGCATCGTCACCTGATGCTCCACATCCGGCGGAATCCAGACCGCCCGCAGCGAGGGCACGATCCACGTCGTGTTGGACGCGAACACCCGGATGCTTCCGCTATAGGGGTAAGCAATCTGCGCCCAGGGATGCTGGTGGGAAGGGACAACCAGATCGGTCTTCGGGGACCTCAGGTGCACCGTCACAGGCTGTGACTTGGAGGGAATCTCTCGCGGCGACGGATCCTCAGGGATAAATGTCAGCATTTGAAAATAAATTGTCAACATATCGAAAATCAGCCAACGCTGAGGATCATACACTTGCATTGGAAAAATTAACCGACCAGCACTCGCGATGCACTCAACCAACCAGCCTGCCGATCCGAACCTCATTGACTCCCGCTACGCCGCCTGGAGGCTGTTCGTCGTCTTACTCATCGCCACCATGGGCAATAGCGGCATGTATGTGCTGTCCGTCGTCATGCCGCAGATTCAAAGTGCATTCGGTATCTCCCGTGCGGATGCATCGCTGCCCTACGCCTTGACCATGATCGGCTTTGGCCTTGGCGGCATCTTCTGCGGCCGCTGGGCAGATAGGTTCGGCATCGCCCGCGTGATCCAACTCGGCGCTGCGGGCGTCTTTGGCGGGTATGTGATTGCGGGCACCACGGGCAACCTCTATGTCTTTGGCATGGCCCATGGGTTATTGATCGGTTTTCTGGGCGTGGGCAGCGCCTTTGTGCCCTTGATTGCTGATACCTCGCTCTGGTGGGCGAAGCGCAGAGGTATTGCCGTGGCGATCTGCGCAAGCGGGAACTACTTGGCGGGCACCGTGTGGCCGCCGATCATTCAATATGGTGTGGATCATTTCGGCTGGCGCGAGACATATATCAGCCTTGGCATTTTCACGGCACTGATCATGGCGCTCCTCAGTCTCAAGATTCGCCAGTGCCCGCCCGTAGTGCTACCTGTTGGCGGCGGTATGGCCAGTTCTGGTCACACGAGCGATAACCCATTCGGACTGTCACCCAAGAATGCGCAGCTTGCACTTTTCGTTGCTGCGATCGGATGCTGCGTGGCGATGTCGATGCCCCAGGTCCATATTGTGTCTTACTGCACAGATCTTGGGTTTGGTGCTGCCCGGGGTGCCGAGATGCTTTCCCTGATGCTGGGATTTGGCATTCTGAGTCGATTGGCGTCGGGTTGGATTTCCGATCACATCGGCGGCCTCAAAACCTTGCTTGTGGGCTCTGCATTGCAATGCATCGCTCTGGCTTTGTTCCTACCGTTCGACGACTTGACCTCACTCTATGTCATTTCCGCCATGTTCGGGCTCGTTCAAGGAGGTATCGTTCCCGCTTACGCCATCATCATCCGTGAACATTTTCCCCCGAAGGAAGCTGGAGTCCGTGTGGGCAGCGTAATATTCGGCACCTTGATCGGCATGGCCTTTGGCGGCTGGATTTCAGGCGCGATCTTCGACCTGACGGGCCGCTACAACACAGCCTTCATCAATGGCATTGCCTGGAATCTGATGAATTTTTTCATCATTCTGTGGCTGCTGAAGAGATCTCAGCATCTCTGGACGCCTAAGGCGGCATAAAGGGTGTCGACTGTCAGCCTGAGCTGGCGCTGAAGCAGCAGGGAGTTCAGACGTTGGCGTCTTCAAGTGTGGCCTTCTGCTGCTGGCCGGGAGCAGGCATTCCACCGAGCCGCCACAAACAGTTCTTTCGTTGCGAAGCGGGCTGAGAAAAAAACGCAGCTCATCGGTATGAGCCTGTATTGAAATCACTTCGTACAGACGTCGAGACACAAGCCCGGGGCCACATACCTTCCGCGACGCCACGGGCTGAAAGCACTCGCGACGTGCTGGATGTCCTGACCAGAAGCATCGTCAAGACGGATGCTAGGGAGGCCATGCCAGAGTCCTCACTCTGCATTGCAGAGGTTAACAACCAACCCAGCCGAGAACTCCTGACTGAAAAAATGCTCGCCGATCGATGGGCGTGTTCCGTCGCGAGCCTTCAGCGCTGGCGCAATGTCGGCGAGGGACTGCGGTATTTGAAGATCGTGGGAAATGTCTTGTACCGGCTCAAAGACCTTGAGGCCTATGAAGAGGCCTGTCTGGTTCGGAAGTTGCTGGAAGAGCGCACCCCGAAGGCCTCGAAGGGATTAGAAACTGTTCGAACGACTTGGAACAGTTCGAAAGGATCTTGTTACGCGCGGAGTAAAAACGAGCCAGACTACTGCGGACGTAAAAAAGGCCGGAACCGTTGATTTCTCTCGGGTTTCCAGCCTTTGCCGGATCGCTCCGGAATGTATGTGGTGGTGATAGGTGGACTTGAACCACCGACCCCAGCATTATGAGTGCTGTGCTCTAACCAACTGAGCTATATCACCACGAAGCCCGCAATTATGGAGATGACGGATTTCCTTGTCAACGTGAATTTTCTTTGATTTTTTGCATCACCTGCTCCGCCGCGTCGCTGGCCAGGCAATCGACCACGATCCGGTCGTCCATGCTGCGCAGCCAGGTCAGCTGCCGCTTGGCCAGCTGGCGCGTCGCCGCGATCCCCTTTTCGCGCAATTCGGCCTGCGTAATCTGGCCGTCGAGGTATTCCCACGCCTGCCGGTAGCCGACGCAGCGCATGGACGGCAGGCCGAGGTGCAGGTCGCCGCGCGCGCGCAGTGCCTTCACTTCATCGAGCAGGCCGGGGTGCGCGGCCAGCATCTTGTCGAATCGTTCTGCTATCCGCGCGTGCAGCACGCTGCGGTCGGACGGCTCCAGCGCGATCGGCAGCAGCGTGAACGGCAAGTCCGGCGGCGCGGATTTTGCCAGCAGCGCCGACATCGGCTGCCCGGTCAGCAGGATGATCTCCAGCGCCCGCTGCACCCGCTGCGTGTCGGTCGGCTTCAGCCGTTCGGCCGTGACGGCATCCAGTGCGCGCAGCCGTTCGTGCAGCGCGACTACGCCGTGCCGGGCGATCTCCATGTCGATCTGCGCGCGCAGCGCCGGGTCGGCCTGCGGCAGGTCGTCGAGCCCGTCGCGCAGTCCCTTGAAGTACAGCATGGTGCCGCCGACCAGCAGCGGCAATTTGCCGCGCGACTGGATATCGGCAACCAGCCGCAGCGCATCGTCGCGGAACTGCCGGACCGAATAGGACTCGGTCGGGTCGAGGATGTTGATCAGGTGATGCGGCGCCGCGGCCAGCTCATCGGCCGTCGGCTTGGCGGTGCCGATGTCCATGCCGCGATACACCAGCGCCGAGTCAACCGAGATGATTTCGCAGGGAAGCTGCTGCGCGATGGCGAGCGCGGCCGCCGTCTTGCCCGACGCGGTCGGGCCCATGATGGCAACGGCCAGCGGCTTGTTCATGCGAGCACCGGGCGCCTTGCGATCAGCCGCACCGACAGGAAATTCAGCGTGCCCAGCACCGCCGCCATGATCGCCAGCGGGTACAGCGTGCCGTTGTGGGTCGCGCCCACAATGCTACCGATGACGAACGCAAACGCCATCATGATCGCGCCCATCAGACCGGCTGCGGTGCCGGCCTGCCGCGGGAAGGGCGATACCGCGCCCGACTGCGACACCGGGAAATTGATGCCGTGCGCGACCATCGCGAGGAACATCGCCAGCACCACGACTGCCCAGTGCCAGAGGCCGAACAGGGTGGCGGCGAGGAAGTACAGTCCCGCCGTCAGCGAGCAGGCGCTGCCGATCCGCAGCGCCTGCTCGCCGCTGATGGTCTTCAGCAGCCGGCGGCAGATCAGTGTGCCGGTCATGTAGCCGGACACGCCCAGCCCGAAGCAGTAGCCGAACCATTGGGTGGGCACGCCGAGCACTTTGATCAGCACGAAGCTGGAGCCGGAGATGAAACTGAAAATGCCGCCATAGGTGAGCGCGCAAGGAATCACGTTCAGCCAGAACTCGCGCGAGCCAAGCACCAGTCGATAACTGTCGGCCAGTCCTCGCAGGTTGGTGGCCTGCGGGTTCTTGTGTTCATTGGTTTCCGGCAGGTGCAGGATGCAGGCAGCCATCACGCACGCAGAGAACACGCCGAGCGCGACGAAAGCGGCGCGCCATCCGAATGCCACCTGCAGATAGGAGCCGAGGATGGGGCCGACGATCGGCGCCAGCGAAATCCAGGTGCTGGCGCGCGCGATCAGGCGGGCGCTGTCCTGAGGCGCATACGCATCGCGCACGATCGCGCGCGAGATCATCACCGCCGTGCAGCAGCCGAGCGCCTGCAGAAAGCGCGCGGCGATCAGCAGTTCGATCGAATGCGACAGCCCGCACAGCGCGGTGGCCGCGACATACAGCGCTAGTCCCGCCAGCAGTACCGGGCGGCGGCCATAGCGGTCCGACAGCGGCCCGACCACCAGCTGCGCGCTGCCGAAGCCGACCACGAACAGCGTCAGCGTCAGCTGCACGGTCGACACCGGCACGCCGAAGCCGGAAGCCAGGCTGGGCAGCGACGCGAGATAGAGATCGGTCGACAGCGGCTGCATCATCAGCATGGTCGTGATCAGCACGAACAGGGGCGCGTGCACGAATTGCGGCAGCGGCGAGATCTTCATGGTCATTGCCCGCGAAGGAAAAGCTTGTCGAGGTCGTTGAGCGCCAGCTGTACCCAGGTCGGGCGGCCGTGGTTGCACTGGTCGGAGCGTTCGGTCGCTTCCATCTGCCGCAGCAGCGCGTTCATCTCCGGCAGCGTCAGCTGACGGTTCGCGCGCACTGCGGTATGGCAGGCGAGGGTGCCGAGCAGTTCGTTGCGCCGCTCGACCAGAATGCGCGAGCCGCCGAATTCGCGCACGTCACGGAGGATGTCGCGTGCCAGCGCCTGCGCATCGCTGTTCTTCAGCAGCGCCGGTATCGCGCGCACCGCCAGCGTGGTCGGCGACATCGCGGCGATGTCGAAGCCGAGCGCGGCCAGCGTGCCGGCGTTCTCTTCTGCCGTGCCGACTTCGACCGGGTCCGCATGGAAGGTCACCGGTATCAGCAGTTGCTGCAGCTGGACCGCGTCCTCTTCGAGCGCCTGCTTGAACTGCTCGTACAGGATGCGCTCGTGCGCCGCATGCATGTCCACCAGCACCAGCCCCGTGCGGTTTTGCGCGAGCACGTAAATGCCGTGCAGCTGCGCCAGCGCGAAGCCAAGCGGGAAGGCGTCGTCATCGGTGGCCTGTGCCGGAGCGGGCTGTGAAGGAAACAGCGACTGCAGGCTGCCGGCACTACCGGATTGGGAAACGCCGGATGTATCGGCGCGCAACGTGTCGGCGAACATCGCGCCGTAGGTGGCGCGTTCCTGCGCGACGCCGAACGAGGCCTGCCGCATCGGCTGGTTCACCCACGGCAGCGGCCCCGATGCCGACGGCGCGGCCGACAGGCCGGCGGCCGGCGCGGGCACTTCGCCCTGCGCGGTCGCGGAGGTGCGCGCCAGCGCGCGGCTGACCGCATGGAACACGAACTGGTGCACCGCGCGGCTGTCGCGGAAGCGGACTTCGATCTTCGACGGATGCACGTTCACGTCGACCAGCGCCGGATCGAGGTCGAGCTGCAGCACGTACGACGGAAAACGGTCGCCATGCAGCACGTCCTGGTAGGCGGCGCGCACCGCATGCGTGAGCAGCTTGTCGCGCACGAAGCGGCCGTTCACATAAAAATATTGCGAGTCCGCGCGCATCCGTGCAGCGGTCGGCAGGCCGACGAAGCCTTGCAGCCTCAGCGGCCCGGCGAATTCTTCCAGCGACAGACGCGCGCTCGCAAACTCGTCGCCAAGGATCTGCGCGCTGCGCTGCTCAAGGCCGCTTTCCTGCCAGTGCTCGGTGGTCTTGCCGTTGTGCGTGACGGTGAAGCGCACGTCCGGGCGCGCCAGCGCTATGCGCCGCACGACCTCCACGCAATGGCCGTACTCGGTCTGATCGGACTTCAGGAACTTGCGGCGCGCGGGCGTGTTGAAGTACAGGTCCTGCACGTCGATCAGCGTGCCCTGCGCGCCGGGTGCCGGGCTGCCCGACTGCGGATCGTGGCCGGCCACCTGCCACGCATGCGCGGCATCGGCGGTGCGCGAGGTGACGGTCAGCTGCGCGACCGACGCGATCGACGCCAGCGCCTCGCCACGAAAGCCGAGCGTGGTGACATTCTCAAGGTCATGCAGGCTGGCGATCTTCGATGTCGCATGGCGCGCGAGCGCCAGCGGCATCTGTTCCGGCGGAATGCCGCAGCCGTTGTCGGTGATCGCGATACGCTTCACGCCGCCGGCCTCGAGACGGATGGTTAGCTGCGTCGCGCCGGCGTCGAGTGCGTTCTCCAATAGCTCCTTGACCACAGCGGATGGTCGTTCGATCACCTCGCCGGCGGCGATTTGCGAGATCAGTTGGTCGGGAAGCTGGCGGATGACGCGGGGGCCGCTGAAGGGAGTGCTCATGGCGCGATTATACCGAGCGATTGTTGCGGTATTCCCGGGCGACGGCGGCAGGGGCTGCGTGTATCATCGGCTCTTTCCCACCGTCTGCTTCGACCCGTCGTCACGCCATGGAATTTACGCAACTGCTCGATCTCGTACTGCATGTCGACAAATCACTAGGCAGCCTGCTGCAGGCCTACGGGCCGCTGGTGTATGCGGTGCTGTTCGCGATCGTGTTCGCCGAGACGGGACTGGTGGTGTTTCCTTTCCTGCCGGGTGACACGCTGCTGTTCATTGCCGGTGCGTTCTGTGCGAACGGCATGATGAACGCGCCTTTGCTGATTACGCTGCTGGTGGTTGCGGCAGTCGCCGGCAATACCGTGAATTACCTGATCGGTCGGGCCATCGGCCAGCGTGTGTTCACGCACAACTATCGCTGGATCGATCGCACCGCGCTGGAAAAGACGCATGCGTTCTTCGAGTCGCATGGCGGCAAGACCATCGTGCTGGCGCGCTGGCTGCCGGTGATCCGCACGTTCGCGCCCTTCGTCGCCGGTATCTCGGCGATGGGTTTCGGCCGCTTCCAGATGTTTAACGTCAGCGGCGCGCTGGTGTGGGTGCTTGCACTGGTGATGGCCGGCTACTTCTTCGGCAACATACCGATCATCCGTGACCACCTGAATGCGATCGTGCTGGTCGGGGTGGCGGCGGCCGCCGGGCCGGTCGCGCTGGCGGCGTTGATCAGGCTGGTGCGCCGGCTGTTCGCGAAGAAGGCCGGCACCGGCGCCTGAAGCGCCGGAAAGCCAAATCCTCAGGTGACCCGGCCGCGGTTCAGCGTCGGGTGCTTGCGCAGGTAGCGCACGATGCCGCGCATCAGCGCGTCTGCCATCTGGTCCTGGTATTTTTCATCGGTCAGCTTGGCTTCTTCTTCCGGGTTCGAGATGAACGCGGTTTCCACCAGGATGCTCGGAATGTCCGGCGCCTTCAGCACCGCAAAGCCGGCCTGTTCCACATGCGGCTTGTGCAGCCGGTTGATCGTGCCGATCTCGCTCAGCACATGTTTGGCCAGCTTCAGGCTGTCATTGATCTGCGCGGTGGTCGACAGGTCGAGCAGCACGCTGGCCAGTTGCGGATGCTTGCTGCGGATGTTGATCCCGCCGATCAGGTCGGATGCGTTTTCCTTGTTCGCCAGCCAGCGAGCAGCGGTCGAGCTGGCGCCTTTCTCCGACAGGGCAAACACCGACGAGCCGCGCGCGGTCGGCTCGATGAAGGCGTCCGCATGGACCGACACGAACAGGTCGGCCTGCACCTTGCGCGCCTTTTGCACGCGCACGTTCAGCGGCACGAAGTAGTCGCCGTCGCGCGTCAGCATCACGCGCACATTCGGCTCCTGTTCCAGCTTCCCCTTCAGGCGCTGCGCAATCGCCAGCACCACGTTTTTCTCGAAATTGCCGCCGCGGCCGACCGCGCCCGGATCTTCCCCGCCGTGGCCAGGGTCGAGCGCGATCGTGATCATCCGCGTGAATTCGCCCGGCCCCTTGTCCGCTTCCTTCGCGGGTTCCGGATCCGTCAACGTCACCTGCCCGCTGACGGAGCGCTGTCCGGCAGGAGCGGGCGCGGCGCGGTCCTTTTGCAGCAGCTCGGCAATCGGGTCGACCGGATGCGCCGGGTACAGGTCGAACACCAGCCTGTGCTTGTATTCGCCGACCGGATCGAGCGTGAACACCTGAGGCTGGATCTCGTCCTTCAGGTCGAACACCATGCGCACCACGCCGGGCCGGTTCTGGCCGACGCGCACCTGCGCGATGTAGGGATCATTCGGCTGGATTTTCGCGACCAGGCTTTTCAGCTTCGCGTCGAGGTCGACGCCGTCGATCTCGACCACCAGACGGTTCGGGTCCTTGACGAGGAAATGGGTGGCCTTGAGCTTGCTGTCGGTCTCGACGGTGACGCGCGTGTAGTCGGCCGCCGGCCAGACCCGCACCGCGGCGATCTGCGCAGCGTGGGCAATGCGCGTGGAGACCAGGGACAACAAGAGGGTGGCGCCGGCCCTGAGCACGGTACGGCGCGAAGAAGACTTCACAGATTCGGGCTGAGGTGCAGTTTTTCCAGACATGATGCGCCCAGATCAGTATGTGCGCGCAATTCTACCGCACGACCCTCACCCTCTGCAGAGAGGAAAACATCGATGTCGGCGGGCGGGATCACGCCGGCTGCCTGCTCGGGCCATTCGACCACGCAGACCTTGCCGGCGCCGAAATGCTCGCGGAAGCCGGCGTCGAGGAATTCCTCCGGACTGCCCATCCGGTACAGGTCGAAATGCAGCAGTTCGACCGGCTGGCCGCGCAGCGTGATCGCATACGGCTCGACCAGCGTGTAGGTCGGGCTTTTCACGCGGCCTTCGTAGCCGGCCGCATGCAGCAGCGCGCGCGTCAGAAAGGTCTTGCCGGCGCCGAGGTCGCCGTGCAGATGCAGCGACAGCCCCGGCGCGAGCACGCGCGCCAGCGCCGCGCCGAGCGCCTGCGTGCCCGCTTCGTCCTTCAGGAAGTCCTGCCAGTGCCTCATCACTTAAAATGCCTGTCTGCGCCGTGCCGGCGCGTTGTCATTGAATCCAGTCATCTGCCCACCGTGTCCCAGTCTCCGGAACAGCTTGCCGCGCTTGCCCAGTCGATCCGGGACTGGGGGCGCGAACTCGGCTTTGCCGACGTGCGCATCGCCGATGCGGATCTCGGCGATGCCGTGCAGCAGTTGCGCGACTGGCTGGCCGCGAGCTTTCACGGTCAGATGGATTATATGGCAGCGCACGGGGACAAACGCGCGCGTCCCGACGCGCTGGTGCCGGGCACCGTGCGCGTGATCAGCGCGCGCATGGATTACCTGCCGCGCGAGGGCACCGACGGTTGGCGCGAGCGCGAGGCCGCCCGCCAGCAGGATCCTGCGGCAGCCGTGGTGTCGGTGTATGCGCGTGGCCGCGACTATCACAAGGTCTTGCGCGCGCGGTTGCAGCAGCTGGCCGAGCGGGTGCGTGCCGCCATCGGGCCTTTCGGCTTTCGCGCCTTCACCGATTCGGCGCCGGTGATGGAAGTCGAGATCGCGCAGCGCGCCGGCATGGGCTGGCGCGGCAAGCATACGCTGCTGCTGAATCGCGATGCCGGCTCGACCTTCTTCCTCGGCGAAATCTATACCGACCTGCCGTTGCCGGTCGATGCCCCCGGCAGTGCGCACTGCGGCGCCTGCCGCGCCTGCCTCGACGTTTGCCCGACGCAGGCGATTGTCGCGCCTTACCGGCTCGATGCGCGCCGCTGCATCTCCTACCTGACCATCGAGCTGAAGGACAGCATCCCGGTTGAGTTGCGGCCGCTGATCGGAAACCGGGTGTACGGCTGCGATGACTGCCAGCTGCACTGCCCATGGAACAAGTTCGCGCAGCGCAGCGTGCTGCCGGATTTCGACGTGCGCAACGGCCTCGACAGCGCCTCGCTGGTCGACCTGTTTGCATGGACTGAAGAAGAGTTCGACCGCCGTCTGGAGGGCAGTCCGATCCGCCGCATCGGCCACGAGCGCTGGCTGCGCAACCTCGCCGTCGGCCTCGGCAATGCGGCCGACGCCCGGCGCGGCGACCCGGCCATCGTGGCGGCGCTGAATGCGCGCGCCGGCCATCCGTCGGCGCTGGTGCGCGAGCACGTGCAGTGGGCGCTGCAACGGCATCAGGCCAGCTGAAGTCTCGTGCATTCCGCCGCCCGCAACAGGGCGGCGCCGGCGATGGTTGTCATGGCGACCATGAGCCGACACAATACGCGCCGAGACAAGAATAATCATTTCCCCCTTATCGGAGACCCGCATGCCACGCCGCCCGCTGCTGATTGCCCTGTTGTCCGCCTTCCTGACCGCTCCCTTCGGCGTGTCGAACGCCCTGGCGCAGGCACCCATCGTCATCAAGTTCAGCCATGTGGTCGCGAAGGACACGCCCAAAGGCAAGGCTGCCGAGAAGTTCAGGGAGCTGGCCGAGGCCGCGACCAAGGGCCGGGTGAAGGTCGAGGTCTATCCGAACAGCACGCTGTACAAGGACAAGGAAGAACTGGAAGCGCTGCAGCTGGGTGCGGTGCAGATGCTGGCGCCGTCGCTGGCGAAGTTCGGGCCGCTGGGCGTGAAGGAATTCGAGCTGTTCGACCTGCCGTACATCTTCCCGGACAAGGCCGCGCTCGACCGCGTGACCGATGGCCCGATCGGGCGCGACCTGCTGAAGAAGCTCGAATCGAAGGGGCTGCTCGGTCTCGCGTACTGGGACAACGGCTTCAAGATGATGTCGGCCAACCGGCCGCTGCATGTGCCGGCTGACGTGAAGGGCCTGAAGATGCGCATCCAGGCATCGAAGGTGCTGGACGAACAAATGCGCACGCTCGGCGCGAACCCGCAGGTGATGGCCTTCTCCGAGGTCTACCAGGCGCTGCAGACCGGCGTGGTCGACGGCACCGAAAACCCGCCGTCCAACCTGTACACGCAGAAGATGCATGAGGTGCAGAAGCACCTGACCGCCACCCACCACGGCTACATCGGCTACGCGGTCATTGTGAACAAGAAGTTCTGGGACAAGCTGCCGGCGGACATCCGCACGCAGCTCGAAGGCGCGATGCGCGAAGCCACCGTGTATGGCGACAAGATCGCGCAGCAGGAGAACGATGCGGCACTCGAGGCGGTGAAGAAGTCGGGCAAGACCACCGTCTACGTGCCGACCGAAGCCGAGAAGGCAGAATGGCGCAAGGCGCTGCTGCCGGTGCAGCAAAAGATGGCCGGCCGCATCGGCAAGGACCTGATTGACGCGGTCAACAAGACAGTCGCGGCAAAATAACCCGCCCGGCCGGGCGACTCCTCGGGGCTGCGGAGCCGGGAACACAACAACAAACAACATGAAAATTCTCGACCATCTCGAGGAGTGGCTGATCGCGGCGCTGATGGCAGCGGCAACGATCGTCGTCTTCGTCGCGGTGCTGCACCGCTATCTGTCCGGCCTGGCGATTCCGGGCCTGCAGGACTGGCTGCTGACGCTGAACACCAGCTGGGCGCAGGAAATCACGATCTACATGTTCGTCTGGATGGCGAAGTTCGGCGCCGCGTATGGCGTGCGCACCGGCATTCACGTCGGCGTTGACGTGCTGGTGAACCGGCTCGACGAGCGCGGCCGGCGCGGCTTCATCCTGTTCGGTCTGCTGGCCGGCGCGCTGTTCACGGGCATCATCGCCGCGCTCGGTGCAGATTTTGTCTACGAGCTGTCCGACACATCCAGCACCTCGGAAGTGCTGGAGCTGCCGATCTGGATCGTCTACCTCGCCATTCCCGCCGGCTCGGCGCTGATGTGCTTCCGCTTCCTGCAGGTCGCATGGAATTTCGCTCGGGGAGGCGAGTTGCCCGTGCATGACCATGCGCATGTCGAAGGCCTGACCGAGGACGCAGCGGAGGGCCGGCAATGAACAGCGCCATCATCTTTGTGTTGCTGATCGCGCTGATGCTGACCGGCATGCCGATCTCGATCGCGCTCGGCCTGACCGTGCTGACCTTCCTGTTCACGATGACGGAAGTGCCGGTGCAGGCGGTCGCGCTGAAGCTGTTCACCGGCATCGAAAAGTTCGAGATCATGGCGATCCCGTTCTTCATCCTCGCCGGCAATTTCCTCACGCACGGCGGCGTCGCGCGGCGGATGATCGCGTTCGCGACCTCGATGGTCGGGCACTGGCACGGCGGCCTCGCGCTGTCCGGCGTGCTGGCCTGCGCACTGTTCGCGGCGGTGTCGGGTTCGTCGCCGGCGACCGTGGTGGCGATCGGTTCGATCCTGATGCCGGCAATGGTGCGGCAGGGCTATCCGAAGTCCTTCGGCGCCGGCGTGATCACGACCTCGGGTGCGCTCGGCATCCTGATCCCGCCGTCGATCGTGATGGTGATGTATTCGGTGTCGACCAATACCTCGGTCGGCAAGCTGTTCATCGCCGGCGTGGTGCCTGGCATCCTGCTGGCCGCGCTGCTGGGGCTGACCACCTGGGTGCTGGCGCGCAAGAAGGCGTATCCGCGGCTGCCGCGCGCAACGCTGACCGAGCGCTGGCAAGCCTTCCGCAAGAGCGTCTGGGGACTGATGCTGATCGTCGTCGTCATCGGCGGCATCTACAGCGGCGCCTTCACACCGACCGAGGCAGCGGCGATGTCGGCCGTGTATGCGTTCGTGATCGCGCTGTTCGTGTACCGTGACATGGGCTGGAAGCAGGTGCCGAAGGTGCTGCTGGACTCGGCGGCGATGTCGGCTATGCTGCTTTACATCATCACCAACGCGGTGCTGTTCTCCTTCCTGATGACCAGCGAAGGCATTCCGCAGGCGATGGCCGGCTGGATGCTCGACAAGGGGCTGGGGCAGGTGGCTTTCCTGCTGGTGGTGAACGTGCTGCTGCTACTGGCCGGCAACGTGATGGAGCCGTCGTCGATCGTACTGATCATGGCGCCGATCCTGTTCCCGGTGGCGACCGCGCTGGGCGTCGATCCGGTCCACTTCGGCATCATCATGGTGGTCAACATGGAGATCGGCATGTGCCATCCGCCGGTCGGCCTGAACCTGTATGTGGCGTCCGGCATCGCGAAAATGGGCATCACCGAGCTGACGGTCGCGGTGATGCCGTGGCTGTTGACGATGGTCGGATTCCTGCTGATGATTACCTATCTGCCGCAGCTGTCGCTGTGGCTGCCCCGGCTGGTGTTCGGGGGCTGAACGCAGGAGCGAGCGATGAGCGTAAATCCCGGCATCTTTTCCCCTGACCTGTTCGACGCCGTGGTGGCGGCGCCGTTCGGCGGCATCGGCGTGCGCATCGATGGCGATGAACTGCGCGAGCTGGTCTACCTGCCGCCCGAGTACGAAGCGAAGGCGGCGCGCGATCCGCTGGCCAAAGAAGCGGCTGCGCAGGTCCGCGCCTACCTGAAGAAGCCGGATTTCGAATTCTCGCTGCCCTTGCCCGAGGTTGGCACCGCTCACCAGCGCAAGGTCTGGGATGCGATCAATGCGATCCCGCTCGGCCAGGTGCTGACCTACGGGCAGGTTGCGCGCAGCATCGGTTCCGCGCCGCGCGCGGTCGGGCAGGCTTGCGGCGCGAACTGGTATCCGCTGGTGATTCCCTGCCATCGCGTAACCGCCACCGGCGGCATCGGTGGCTTCGCGCGCCACGACGGCGGCTTCCATCAGAACGTCAAGCGCTGGCTGCTGCAGCACGAACGGGTGCCAGGTTATTGCTGATGGCGGTCGCCGGTACGGACAGTGAGCGGGAGCGTCCGGGGCAGCAGGTCATCGACGAATTCTGCGATGCGCTGTGGCCCGAGGACGGGCTGCCGAAGACCACGCTCGACGCCTACAAGCGCGACCTGCTGCTGTTCGCCGACTGGCTGAAGGTCGAACAGGCCAAGTCCCTGTACGAGGTCGGCGAGACCGACCTGAATGCCTATTTCGCTTTCCGCCATGCCGACAGCAAGGCGAGTTCGTCGAATCGCCGGCTCACGGTGCTGAAGCGTTTCTACCAGCATGCGCTGCGCAACCATCGCATCACCGTCGATCCCTGCCTGAAGCTGAAGTCGGCCAAGCAGCCGCCGCGCTTTCCGAAGACCTTGTCCGAGCAGCAGGTCGAGGCGCTGCTGGCCGCGCCCGACGCGAACACGCCGCTCGGCCTGCGCGACCGCACGATGCTCGAACTGATGTATGCGAGCGGGCTGCGCGTGTCCGAACTGGTGCTGTTGAAATCCATCGAGGTCGGCATGAACGAAGGCGTGCTGCGCATCACCGGCAAGGGCAACAAGACGCGACTGGTGCCGTTCGGCGAGGAAGCGCGCGGCTGGATCGATCGCTATCTCGCTTCAGCGCGTGGTGCGATCCTGTCGGGGAAAGTGGCCGATGCGCTGTTCGTGACCGCGCTCGGCGGGCCGATGACGCGACAGATGTTCTGGACGCTGGTGAAAAAATACGCGCTTCGCGCCGGTATCAACGCGCCGCTGTCACCGCATACGCTGCGCCACGCGTTCGCGACGCACCTGCTGAACCACGGCGCCGACCTGCGCGTCGTGCAGCTGCTGCTCGGCCATGCGGACATCACGACCACGCAGATTTACACGCACGTCGCGCGCGAGCGGCTGAAGAAGATCCACGCGATGCATCATCCGCGGGGCTGAACTGAAGCATGGCTCTTCAGCCAGTCTTTAAGTGCATTGTCTATCCGTGTCTGCCAGCCCGGGCCAGTGGCACGAAAAGCGGCAGAGACTTCAGGTGAAAGGCGAATGGTGGTCGGAATTTTCGTCGGGGCTTTTTGGAGACCCCTGACCCGGATGCCGAGGTCGCGCTGCACATTTTCCGGCAACACTTCGTGGGCCGGCCTGAACTGTGCGATGTCGTCGGCGTCGAGTTCACGGACCTCACCATCAGCATGGGTTAGCTGTGCGCGCTTTTTCATAGAACCTCATTTCCCGTTGATTTGCTTTCCTGAAGCTGATGACACGGATTCCACCCGGAATGTGTGTAAAGCACAGCACAAGCAAGCGTGTATGCTTTTTGAGGAAGCCTAAAGCCACATAGCGCGCTTCCGGATAGGCGTTGCGGTTGTCCGGCAGATAATGCGCAGTCTCGAAGTCAAACGTCTCAACCAACGAAAACGGCAATCCGCGCTCGCACGCGTTACGCACATTTTTGGCTTCATCAAATTCGATTCGACAGTAGTTTATTGTACTAACAATTTGGATGGCCGGCTCAACTTGATCGAGCAACTTTGGCGCCCCCTTTGTTGATCCGGCGACCCCTGACTTTGTCATTGCATACACCCCGTGTAGAGACATTGAATGCGCTGACACAGCATTCGCGATGGGCACGCCGATCTCGAAAATTTGATCGGCAGGCAGGGCGTTGCTTTGGACGAACGGTGAATTGCCGTGGCGGTGTTGCATAATGTCGCCGGCTTAACTTGAGGATTGACATGAATTCACTGCTGTTCGCTGTCGTCGCTTACCTGCTCGGATCGGTATCGTTCGCGATTGTCGTCAGCCGGCTGTTCCGGCTCGAGGATCCGCGCACTTTCGGCTCCGGCAATCCGGGCGCGACGAACGTCCTGCGGACCGGCAACAAGAAGGCCGCTGCGCTGACGCTGCTGGGCGATTGCGTGAAAGGGTGGATTCCGGTTGCGCTGGCCGTGCAATTCAACGAGCTGCTCGGCCTCGGCACCGCCGGCATTGCGCTGGTGGCGGTCGCGGTATTCGCCGGCCACCTGTGGCCGGTCTTCTTCCGCTTCAAGGGTGGCAAGGGCGTGGCGACCGCGCTGGGCGTGCTGCTCGGCCTGAACCCGCTGCTCGGCCTCGCGACGCTGGTCACCTGGGTCGTGGTCGCGTATGCATTCCGCTATTCATCGCTGGCGGCGCTGGTGGCGGCGGTGTTTGCGCCGTTCTACTACACGCTGCTGTTCGGCGTCGACGCCATCAGCCTTGCCGTGCTGATCATGAGCGTGCTGCTTATCTGGCGGCACAAGAAGAACATTGGCAACCTGCTCTCCGGCAAGGAAAGCCGCATCGGCAAGAAGAAGTGATCAGGCGTCGATCTGGTCCAGCGGCCAGCGCGGCTTCACGTTGAAGCCGTAGTCGAAGCGGGCCGCTGCCGGATTTTTCTGCAGGCGCAGCGCGCCGGCAAACGCAATCATCGCGCCGTTGTCGGTGCATAGCGCGAGCTCCGGATAGAACACCTCAAACCGCTTGCGCCGCGCCGCGGCGTTCAGCGCTGCGCGCAACTGCGCATTCGCGCCGACGCCGCCGGCGATCACCAGCCGCTTCATTCCCGTGTGCTTCAGCGCCGACAGGCATTTCGCGACCAGCACCTCGACGATCGCGTCGACGAAGGCGCGCGCGATGTTGGCCTTGTCCTGCTCGCACAGGTTGGTCCGGTGATTCTTCACCAGCGTCAGCACGGCCGTCTTCAGCCCCGAGAAGCTGAAGTCGAGATTCTTCGAATGCAGCATCGGCCGTGGCAGCTGGTAGGCCGCCGGATCGCCGAATTCGGCAAGCCGCGAGATCGCCGGCCCGCCCGGATAGCCCAGCCCAAGCAGCTTGGCCGACTTGTCAAACGCTTCGCCGGCCGCGTCGTCCAGGGTTTCGCCCAGGAGTTCATAGCGGCCGACGCCATCGACGCGCATCAGCTGCGTGTGCCCGCCCGATACCAGCAAGGCCACAAAGGGAAATTCCGGCGGCTTTGCCGACAGCAGCGGCGACAGCAGGTGGCCTTCGAGGTGATGCACGCCCAGCACCGGTTTGTTCAGCGCCAGCGCAAGACCGTTCGCGACCGATGCGCCGACCAGCAGCGCGCCGGCCAGTCCCGGTCCCTGCGTGAACGCGACCGCATCAATCGCCGACAGCGGCAGATCGCTTTCCTTCAGCACCTGTTCGAGCAGCGGGATCGCGCGCCGTACATGGTCGCGTGACGCCAGTTCCGGCACGACGCCGCCGTACTCTTCATGCATCGCGACCTGCGAGTGCAGTGCGTGCGCGCGCAGGCCGCGCTCGGTGTCATAGAGCGCGAGGCCGGTTTCGTCGCAGGAGGATTCGACGCCGAGGATGATCATCTGGGGAGGGCAGGATGTGGCAAGGTTCTTGCAAAGCCGTATTGTAATTTAAGAGACCCCGGGCCCAGCGCGCCGGAGAAGGAGATTGGCAAACCATGAATGATTCAAGACGGTTGAAGATTGTCGTGGTCAACTCGCTGGTCGCGCCCGACGGCGCCGACGACGCCGCGATCGAGCAGGCCGACCGGGCCCGCGCGCTGCGCATCGGGCTGCTGGAAAACGGCTACAACATCCTTGCCGCGCTGCCGCCGGGCGACGACCTCGAGGGCCAGATCGCCAGGCTGCAGCCGGATCTGATCATCGTCGACGAGCAGTCCGACGTCGCGTTGCAGCGTGTCGTGGCGGCGACCGCGAACGCGCGCCGCCCCATTGTCTGTTTTACCGACGATGACGATCGCCAGAAGATGCACGCGGCCATTCGCGCCGGCGTGTCGGCCTATGTCGTGCAGGGACTGTCGGCCGAGCGGGTGAAGGCAGTCCTGGACGTGGCCGTCACGCGCTTTCGGGTCGAGCAGGAACTGCGCGAAGAACTCGAAGAAACCCGCAACAAGCTCGCCGAGCGCAAGGTGATCGAGCGCGCGAAGGGACTCTTGATGGAGCGCCAGCAGTGCACGGAGGACGAGGCCTATTCGAAGCTGCGCCGTCTGGCGATGGACAAGAACCTGAAGCTGGTCGAGGTCGCGCAGCGCATGCTGGACGTGGCCGAGCTGCTCGGCTGAGCGCACCGCATCGCCCTGGTGCGCGCGCACCGGATTGGCGCTGCCTGCTGCGCCTTTCCGGTCAGCCCGCTACCAGCAGGTAGAGCAGCAGCAGGTTCAGCACCAGCGAGGTCGCGCCGATGATCTTCCAGGTTGCGAGCGGGTCGCGCTGCGCCAGCGGGGCGGGGGCCGGTGCCAGCACCGGTCGCGACGCGCCGCGTTCGAGCGCCAGCAGCATTTCCTCGGCGGTCTCGAAGCGCTCGTCCGGGTTTTTCGCAACCGCCTTCATCAGCAGGTTTTCCAGCCACAGCGGCAGGTCCGGCCGGTAGCGGGTCGGCGGCACCGGCTCGCCGAAGCGCGGCCTTTGGAAAGGCTCGACTTCACCGTACGGATAATGCCGGGTCAGCGCGTGGTACAGCGTGACGCCGGTGGCATACAGGTCGGTGCGCTCTGAGGCGGTCTGGCCGTCGAACTGTTCCGGCGCAAGGAAGGAAGGCGTGCCGGCCTGCGGCGACAGGTCCTGCTGCTCCGATTCCATCCCGCTTTTCGCCACGCCGAGGTCGAGCACGCGCAGTTCGCCGTCATCGCCGAGGTGCACGTTGGCCGGCTTGATGTCACGGTGGATGATCGAGCGCCGGTGCAGCGCACCGATCGCGCGCACCAGCCGGGTGGCGTGTGCCACGAGGTCCGGGACGGTCAGGTGGCCGCCGGCGTCGAGCAGCGCCTGCAGCGTATGGCCTTCATGCCAGGTGCTCAGGTAGTACAGGTAATTCTTGACGTCGGGCGCGACCACCTGGGGGAAGAAGCGTGCGACTACGCGCCGCGCCAGCCATTCTTCGTGTACGAAGGCGCTGGTCTCCTGCGGGTCATCGGCGCGCTCCGGCGCCAGCGTCTTCAGCACCAGCTTGCGCTGCGTGCGCGGGTCGAGCACGCGATACAGCAATGTCGCCGCCGAGCTGTGGATCAGCGCTTCGACCACATAACCGTCGAGCGACTGACCCGGCTTGAGCCGTGGCGGCACCGGCAACTGCGCCGCACCGGACAGCGCATCGCGCAGGTTTTCTTCGGGCAGCTGCAGCACGCGCACCACCAGCGCGGTCGCGTTGTCTTTCGAGCCTGCGGCGAGCGCGGCCTCAACCAGTTTTTTTGTGACGTCATCCGGCGGCGTCGGCTCGCCGGCGAGCGCCGACAGGTGCCACGCGATGTCATCCTGCGGCAGCGCGCTCCAGACGCCATCGGTGGCAAGCAGGAAGATGTCGTCCTGCTGCAGCTCGCCCATGCCGTGGTCGATCGCCAGCCGCGAATCGATGCCGATGGCGCGCGTCAGCACGTGCTGCATCTCGGGACGGTCCCAGACATGGTCGGCGGTCAGCCGCTTCAGCGTGCCGTTGCGCAGCAGGTAGAGCCGGCTGTCGCCGACATGGGCGAAATAGTAGTAATTGCCGCGCACGACCAGCGTGGTCAGCGTGGTCGCCATGCCGCCGCGCTCGGCGCGGGTGCTGCCTTGCTTCTGCACCCAGCTGTTGATCGCCTTGATCACGCGGTCGAGTGCCTGCGTGACCGGCCAGGTATCGGGCGTCGCGTAGTAATCGGTGAGCAGGCCGCGCACGCTGTACTCGGCCGCCTCCCGACCGCCGTCACTGCCGGACACGCCATCGGCCACGGCGGCGATCATGCCCTTGGTCGATATCTCGGGTTCGGGCGGCGTGACCATTCCGACGAAATCTTCATTGCGTTCGCGAATGCCGGCAGTGGTGTGGTGCGCGGCGGTGAGAAGGAGGGGCATGGATTCGGGCTGCGTGATTCAGTCGATGGTAGCGGAGGACGGGCCAAGGCGAAAGGCGCTGGATAACGGCCTGCGCCGGGACGACGGCTTTGAACGCAGATAGCCCAAGAACCGTCATTCCGGCGAAAGCCGGAATCCATCGCCGATCAACCGGAGGCGCAATTCCCGGTGACGCGGCCACAGGTCCCAGCCCGCGCCGGGACGACGGTTGTGAAGACAATCCACTTTTGCACCGTCACCCCGGCGCAGGATGACGCAGGGCCGCGGAGCAGTGACTTTCGTCTCAGCGGGGAAGCATCAAATCTTCGCCGTCGTCATCGACGCGCTGCCCCACGTGGTGCGCCAGCGCGTCTTCACCGACGAAAGGCCGATCAGTGCGAGCACCGCCAGCGCCGCGAAGATCGTCAGGCCGAGCTGGTAGCTGCCGGTCAGCTGCTTCGAGTAGCCCATGCTGGACGCAAGATAGAAGCCGCCGACGCCGCCGGCCATGCCGACCAGGCCCGTCATCGTGCCGATCTCCTTGCGGAAGCGCTGCGGCACCAGCTGGAACACCGCGCCGTTGCCGGTGCCCAGTGCCAGCATTGCGCAAACGAACACGACCACCGCTGCCGTCGCCGACGGCAGGCCGATGCTGGCAATGAACAGGAACACCGAAGCCAGCAGGTACATGATCGACAGCGTCTTGATGCCGCCGAAGCGATCGGCCAGCGTGCCGCCGACCGGGCGCACCAGCGAACCGGCAAACACGCAGGCGGCGGTGAAGTAACCGGCGGTCGTCGGTGCCAGACCGTACTGTGTGTTGAAGTAGATCGTCAGCGACGAGGCCAGCCCGGAGAAGCCGCCGAAGGTCACCGCATAGAAGAACATGAACCACCATGCGTCCTTGTCCTTCAGCACTTTCAGGTATTCGGCCAGCGATTTCGGCGGCGGCGCGGTCGGCGCATCCTTTGCGAAGATCAGATAGACCGTGAGCGCGACGGTCAGCGGGATCAGGCACAGCCCGAACACGTTCTGCCAGCCGAAGGCGATCGCAAGGCCGGGTGCGAACAGCGCCGCGATCGCGGTGCCGGAGTTGCCCGCGCCGGCAATGCCAAGCGCGGTGCCTTGATGCTCCGGCGGATACCAGCGCGATGCAAGCGGCAAGGCCACGGCGAAGGCCGAACCCGCGACGCCGAGCAGCACGCCCAGTGTCAGCATGTGGTTGAACTGCGAGAGGTCACCGAGCCAGGCCCACAACAGGCCGGCCATCACGACGACCTGCCCGATCAGGCCAGCCTTCTTCGGCTTCAGATGGTCAACCAGCACGCCCATCACGATGCGCAGCATCGCGCCGGCCAGCAGCGGTGTGGCGACCATCAGGCCCTTCTGTGCGGGCGTGAGATGAAGGTCGGAGGAGATCTGCACGGCGAGCGGGCCGAGCAGCACCCACACCATGAAGCTCAGGTCGAAATAGAAGAACGATGCGAGCAGCGTCGGCGCATGCCCGGCTTTCCAGAATGATGATTTTTCCATGGCTCCGTTGCCTTCCTTAAGTGGAGCCACCGTCATTGCAAGCGCTATGCCATGCAGATCGAGGCGATTTTTTGCGCACGCAAAGTGCATTCGTCCGGCAGGCGCGCGCTGCGAACCGGATTTGCACCGGAGCGGTGCGCGCCTTCCGCATGAATCCTGCTTGCGGTGCGATTTCCGCGTGAATTCATCTGGCACTGCTTTTGCTAAACAGGAGTCACAACAAAACACGCGGCTTTAATGGCGAAGCCGGTCACTGCAGGAGCTTTAATGAAGAAGCTGAAATTGGTCATGGTCGGCAATGGCATGGCCGGAGTGCGTACCCTCGAAGAAATCCTCAAGATCGCGCCCGATATCTATGACATCACCGTCTTCGGCGCGGAACCACATCCGAATTACAACCGCATCCTGTTGTCGCCGGTACTGTCGGGCGAGCAGACTGTGCAGGAGATCATCCTGAACAGCTACGACTGGTATGCGGATAACAAGATCACCCTGCATGTCGGGAAGAAGATCACACAGATCGATCGCGCGAAGCGCATCGTGATCGCCGAGGACGGCACGACAGCCGAATACGACCGCCTGCTGCTGGCCACCGGTTCGAATCCGTTCATGCTGCCGGTGCCGGGCAAGGACCTGACGGGCGTGATTGGCTACCGCGACATCGCCGACACCAACGCGATGATCGAAGCGTCGCAGACGAAGAAGCATGCGATCGTGATCGGCGGCGGCCTGCTCGGACTCGAAGCCGCCAACGGCCTGAAGCTGCGCGGGATGGACGTCACCGTCGTGCATCTGCCGGCGTGGCTGATGGAGCGGCAGCTCGACCCGACTGCAGCGAAGATGCTGCAGAAATCGCTCGAGGATCGCGGTCTGTCTTTCCTGCTCGAAAAGAACACGAAAGAACTGGTGGGCGACGAGCAGGGCCACGTGAAAGCGATCCGCTTCACTGACGGCAGCGAACAGCCGGCTGCCCTGCTCGTGATGGCCGTCAGCAT
>JACCDR010372805.1_pt1 | contig 50466 bp, 40 predicted proteins | sample 7446431 | NCBI WGS metagenome assembly JACCDR01 (sample SAMN15323443, study PRJNA562643) | freshwater metagenome | isolation source: river surface water | place: USA:Blue River Watershed | collected 2017-08-17 | reverse complement strand
CCGATCTTTTTCTGATAATCGGCTGTAATGCAACTGCATCAGAGCTTCGGTTGCTGGATCATAAAACTTTGCCATAGGGCAAAGATAATATCATTTCACTTGTGTACATTATTTTATTCTCGTTCCTAAAACAGAAAAATATACACAACTTTCAACATTTGAAGGTGAAGACCGTAATCCTGTTTTTGGAAAAAATGACCAGGAAGTATTTTTTCTGAGTGAGAAATCGGGTACGTTCAATATCTGGAAAATGCCAATCCAAACCCCCAGTACAGCAACACAGATTACAAAATTTGAAAAACACCCCGTCCGTTTTCTGAGCCGTGCCAACAATGGGACACTGTGCTTTGGCTGGAATGGAGAAATCTATACTTGTGCCGATGGAATGCAACCACAAAAAGTATCTATACAGATCTGGGCAGACAGCCATTTGAACACCGAAAAAATTATGCCTATCAATGGCGGAGCTACCGAGTTTTCCCTTTCCCCCAATGGAAAAGAAATGGTGTTTGTATGCAGGGGCGAAGTATTTGTGGTGGCTGTTGAAGGAGGTATCACCAAACGCATCACCAACACCCCAGAACAGGAGCGGAACGTAAGCTTTAGCCCGGATGGGCGTAGTATTATCTATGCTGGTGAACGCAACAACACCTGGAACGTTTATCAAACTCAAATCGTACGCAAAGAAGAACCCTACTTCTATGCCTCTACCTTACTCAAAGAAGAAGCCCTGATTGCCACCAATAAAGAAGAGTTTCAGCCTGTTTATTCCCCAGATGGCAAAGAAGTAGCATATTTGGAAGAGCGAACCACTCTAAAAGTATATACCTTGGCCAGTAAAAGTTCACGTACCATATTGCCCGGCACTTACAATTATTCATACGCCGATGGCGATCAATATTTTGCATGGTCACCAGATGGTCAATGGTTGTTGGTAGAGTATATTCCTAAAGGGGGTAGTATGTTTGCAAGCGAAATAGGTCTGGTACAGGCAAATGGTAAAGCAGATCCCATCAATCTTACCCAGAGTGGCTATGGCGATAATGCCCCTCGCTGGGCAATGGATGGCAAAATGATGCTTTGGTTTTCAGACCGAGACGGCATGAAAAACCATGCTTCTTGGGGCGGTGAATCAGATGTATACGGAATGTTTTTTACACAAGAAGCCTTTGACCGTTTCAATCTAAACAAGGAAGAATTTACGCTGCTGAAAGAACAGGAAGACAAAGAGACAAAAGCACAAGAGTCCAAAACAACGGCTACCAGCAAAACAAGTAAAGATAAAAAAACAAACCCTGAAACAGACAAAAAAGAAGTACCCAAGTTATTGCAACTGGAGTTAGAGAATATAGAGAACCGCAAGGCCCGGCTTACCATTCACTCTTCTCGGTTGTCAGATGCTGTTCTTTCCAATAACGGTGAGAAACTTTACTACTTGGCTCGGTTTGAGAGTGGAAGTGACCTGTGGGTAACTGAACTTCGCAGCAAAGAAACCAAACTGTTGGTAAAGAATGCAGGTACAGGTATGGAAATCAGCAAAGATGGGAAGTTATTATTTGTCATATCCAATGGCAATATAGTCAAAATAGATGCAGAAAGTGGCAAACGTGACAACATCACCATCAAAGGTGAAATGAATTATAACTATCTCGCCGAAAAAGCCTATATCTTTGAACATGCCTGGCGGCAAGTGGTTAAGAAGTTTTATGTAACCAACTTGCATGGCGTAGATTGGGAGTTCTATTACCAGGCATACAAACGGTTTTTACCGCACGTCCACAATAACCACGATTTTTCGGAGATGCTCTCCGAGCTGTTGGGTGAGTTGAATGCCTCACATACAGGTTGCCGCTACACATCTCTACAGGAAAATACAGATAATACGGCTTCACTTGGCATCTTCATAGATAATACCTATACAGGAAACGGGTTGAAAATCAAAGAGATTATGAAGAAAAGCCCCCTCGATAATGCCAAATCCAAAGCCCGAGCAGGAATGATTATTGAGAAAATAGATGGACAAGAAATCTCTGCTGACCAGGATTTTTACCGCCTTCTTAACCGAAAATCAGGGCAACTAACGCTTCTTTCACTCTTTGACGCAACCAACAATACCCGTTTTGAAGAAGCCATCAAACCAATCAGTAGAGGACAAGAAAACGAGTTATTGTATCAGCGGTGGGTAGAAAATCGGAGAAAAGAAGTCGAAAAACTCTCCAATGGAAAAGTCGGGTATGTACACGTCAGAGGAATGAATGATGCCAGCTATCGTACAGTAGTAGAAGAGGTGCTAGGCAAACATTACAACAAAGAAGCCCTGATCGTAGATACACGCTTCAATGGCGGCGGCTGGCTGCACGACGATCTGGCTACATTTCTAAGTGGCAAAGTGTACTTGGATGTGATACCACGGGAGCAAAAAATGGGTTCAGAACCCATCCGCAAATGGACAAAGCCTACCTCTATTTTAGTAGGGGAAAGCAATTATTCAGATGCCCACTTGTTTCCAGTTACGTTTAAAGCCTACCAGATAGGTAAAAGTGTCGGAATGCCTGTGCCAGGTACGGGTACTGCCGTTTGGTGGGAACAGCAAATAGATCCAACCTTAGTGTTTGGTATTCCTCAGGTAGGTATGGTAGATATGAAAGGCAACTACATGGAAAATAACCAGTTTGAGCCTGACCTGAAAATCAAAAACCAACCTGACATACTAGGCAAAGGCAATGATGAACAGCTAGGAACTGCGGTACGAGATTTACTTAAAACTCTGGAAAAAGGGGTAATAGAATAACGTGGGTTCTAGAAAAACTGTAACCTTGTAGAGCGACCCGATCCATTTTATCTTATCTGAGTAACTTATCAGACAGGAGAAAATGGATCGGGTCGCCCTTGTTAAAGTACTTTATTGTGATAATGTGCTGATAATCAATATTGTAAAAGTATTTTAATCCGTAATTTACGTTAGAATAAGAAGTTGGTTTTCATCTGAAAAAAGCCCCTCAATCAAAGAAAGAGAGGCTTTTTTACTATCAATCATCCAGTTGACCTACTACCTCATACCCAGAGCTACCATTAGAAGCGGTGACAGACTTGTAGAGATAGTTTTCGTATTCATAGTAGGTTTGTCCGTCAATCGTCACCTCATCCACATTTTCTTCTGGCAAGGAGGCTACAAACGTACCTGTTTCAGGAGTCGTAGTCTCATATTCCTCACCCACTTGTGTGTAGTATACGCCTTGGTAATAAAAATGAGGATGGCCTCCCATCACTATCCGCTGATATCCCACAGGTAATACCCGTATGCGTATGCCTATTGGTGGAGGAATGAGGGTATATGCCGCATTGACATGCCTGTAAAACAGTCCACCGTGGTAATAATAATTGTTGTTTCGGTATACAATAGTCTGATAGCCCATAGGTAGTACCGTAACTGTTCTCACACGCCGAGGCCGTATTACTACCACTCTGGTGCGGGAAAAACGGGGAGCAGGTTTATACGTTACTACACGCGTTGGGCGGACCTTACGGCCTTTCTGTACCTTCACCACTTTTACAGATCTAGCGGTGCTTCTGGTATGGCGTTGTGCAGATACTTTACCTAGAGAAAAAAATAGACAAATGCTTAAAACAGATACAAATAAACGGATCCTCATAGTTTTATTAGTTAATAATGAAATGGATACTTATAGAGAAGGTCATTTTTTGGTAGAACTTGCTCTATTTTCTAGCAATATTTTTTGGTAAGACAAACCCAGAGAAAGAAGGTTTAATAAAGGATACTTACTGAACTAATAATATTTTTCTCTTCCTATCGGTGGTGTCCAGGTAGAGGATGTTTCGAAATAATTCCATAATAGCTGGGATACCTTTCGCAAGAGTACGAACCCTGCATTATTAGACTCCCAGCTCGTATCCTGCTGATTTTTGGTAATGACACAAAATACATAGTCACCCGAAGGGGCATTGACTAGCATCACCTCTGACCGTGACTGGTCTACAGCTCCTTGCTTAGAGGCTACTTGCACATAAGGCGGAATTGCTGACAATGCTTCGCCGTCCCAGTATATTCGACCCAGATTTCGATAGATACGCTCACTCGCAGCTGGACTGACTGCCTTCCCTGCCCGGATACGGATTAGTAGTTCTGCCATTTCGCGAGGCGTGGTTTGTCCCCAGCCGTAACGAGTACGTGCTACCTCCCGTCCAGGTGTGCGTGAGTTGACACGTGTATGCAGAAAACCATTTGTTGCGAGCCATTGGTTAATGGCCGTGCCAGTACCTGCTAGGTGTTGGCACCAAAGACTGGCAGTATTGTCGCTGGTTGTAATCATGAGCATAAGTACCTTGCTCAGCTCAATGACTGAGCTGTCTTTGAACGCACCCAGTATATCATCGCCTTCGTACAACAGTGAGTCACGGTAGAGCAAGGGTGTGTGGTAGGAGAGTTCGCCCCGATCCAGTTTTTGCATTATTCCGATTGTAATAGGAATTTTAATCATACTGGCTGTCGGGAAAACAGTATCTGCCTGAATAGCTGCTGTTTGTCCGGTCTTCAGGTGATGCACATACATGCCTACCTCTCCCTGAAAACCTTGTATGAGTTCCATCAGCTTTTTCTGTAAAACTGCGTCGGGTTTTGGTTGGGAAGATTGGGCATAAAGTGATGTACACCACAGAAATAGCAGAAGATAGGAAAGACGCATACGTAAGCAAGGTGACTGAAATCAAAAATAGCCAAAAATAAAAAACCTGCAAGACCTTAGTCTGGCAGGTTTTGAAATAAGTATCTGTTGGTGAGGTCAGACCAGCTTTTCAAATATCCGATTGAATGATACTTCATGGGCTATCTTCTCTCTTACCTCACTGATTTTTACCCGAATCTGCTCCGTGGTATCCCGGTAACGAATCGTAACGGTATCATCTTCCAGCGTCTGGTAGTCTACCACCACACAGAATGGTGTACCAATCAGATCCTGGCGGGTATAGCGTCTGCCAACAGCGTCACGTTCTTCATAAATGGCCGTAAAGTCCATTTTGAGGTCGTCAAAAATAGCTTTGGCTTTCTCAGGCAATCCATCTTTTCTCATGAGAGGAAAAACGGCTACTTTGATAGGGGCAATAGCTGGATGGAGTTTCAGGAACGTGCGTGTTTTGGCATTTCCATCTGCATCTACACCTTCTTCTTCGGTATAGGCATTGCAGAGAACAGCCAAAAACAGTCGGTCGGCTCCAACAGATGTTTCTACCACATATGGGATATAGTTTCCATACGGTTTACCATTCTCATCCTGCTCATTGTCAAAGTATTGCTGTTTCTTTTTAGAATACTCTTGGTGGCTACGCAGGTCAAAGTCGCTGCGGGAATGAATGCCTTCCATTTCTTTAAATCCAAACGGAAACTCAAACTCAATGTCTACTGCGGCATCGGCATAGTGGGCTAATTTTTCATGGACATGGAATTTTAGCTTTTCGGCAGGTAGGCCAATGGCTTCGTGCCATCTCCGCCGAATCGTTTTCCAGTACTCGTACCAGTGCATCTGCGTACCAGGACGAATGAAAAACTGCATTTCCATCTGTTCAAACTCCCGCATACGGAAAATAAACTGCCGGGCAACCACCTCATTCCGAAACGCCTTTCCGATCTGGGCAATGCCAAACGGAATTTTCATGCGTCCAGTTTTCTGTACATTCAGGAAGTTGACAAAAATACCCTGGGCTGTTTCCGGACGCAGGTATACTGTATCTGCATCTTGGGCTACTGCACCCATTTGTGTCGAAAACATCAGATTGAACTGGCGTACTTCTGTCCAGTTAGCCGTGCCAGACAGCGGACAAACAATCTTTTCTTCCAGAATCAGATCCCTTACGCCTTCTAGGTCGTTCATTTGCAGACGGGTGGCCAATGTCTGACGCAAGATTTCGCCTTTCATGGTATCACCTGCATTTTCGTACTCTGCCGCTTTGTCTTCAATGAGTACATCGGCACGGTAGCGTTTTTGGCTGTCCTTGTTATCAACCATTGGGTCGCTGAAGCTATCTACGTGTCCAGATGCTTTCCAGATCAGCGGATGCATAAAGATAGCCGAATCAATCCCAACAATATTGTCATTGAGTTGAGTCATGGCCTTCCACCACAACAGCTTGAGGTTATTTTTCAATTCTACGCCATACTGGCCATAGTCATAAACAGCTGCTAGACCATCATAAATTTCACTGGAAGGAAAAACAAAGCCATATTCTTTGGCATGTGAAATAATTTTTTGAAGCGTATGCTCAGAGGCGGATACTGTGGGTGTTTTGCTCATCTATTGGTAAGTATTAAGTATCAGGAGTAAAAGACGCAAATTTATAGACTTTGTGCGAACTTAATAACCGAATGTTCGAAAACTTCATGTTATTAAGTGAGGAAACCCTTGGTTTTAATCAAGGAAGGAATCTGGCCAAGGATTTGCCTTACAAACCTTTCTCTCCCGAAGCTTCTATATTTGAAATAATATTCATACCCTAACAGTATGAAATTGATTCTAAAAATCAAACTTTTACGCTTCGGAGCGTAAAGCCCTTCGGCTTTAGCCAAGGGATATAAGCAACTGGTTGCCCGAAGGGAACCAAAGCCCGTGCGGTGGGTTAGTGGTGTCTTGTTCAGCGATTCTTTTGGTCTTCGATGTACTTGCGGATGGTGTCTTCCGAAATGTGACCAATCGTTTCCACGTAGAAACTGCGTGTCCACAAAGTAGGCAAGCGTCCCACAGGCGAAAAAATTGATAATCCACGTCACACTCAAAAGCACGAACACAAATTAAGGAAACTGCAACGGAGCGTGTCCCGGAAGAAAAAGGGGAGCAATAACCGAAAAAAGGCAATCCGAAAAGTGGCTTTGTGCCACTTGAGAATAGCTAATTCAAGGAAAGATTATTTGCACAAGGTTTCCACCACACTGATTCGAGAGAACCAATTGATCAGTGTCGAAGACCTCAGAGTGAAGAACATGGTGCAAAACCATACGCTTGCCAAATCCATTTCAGACGCAAGCTGGACGATGTTTTTCGGCTTTTTGGAATACAAGGCAACCTGGTATGGCAGGGATTTCAAGAAAGTCGAACCAAGAAACACATCAAAGACCTGTTCGTCTTGCGGTCATGTGGTGGAAAAAATGCCGCTCAGTGTGCGGCAATGGACTTGCCCGATGTGCAGGACAGTACACGACCGGGACGAAAATGCCGCAGTAAATATAAAGAACCGTGGGGCACACGGGGTTAGCTTGGGAGTTATACAATCCCAGTAGGGAGGTAGCCCAAGAATCCCCGTGCCTTTAGGCCGGGGAGTGTCAAGAAGTGAATGCTGGATATAGCCTTTTATAGAGCAGATATACTGGCTTGCTGTGGCAAAGTCCTGCTCAAACGAGTGTTCTTGTCCGCTTTTGACAGTCAATAGGGCTACTTCTAGAATTATCTTTTTTTAAAATGAGTACGTTAGCAAATAAAAAAGACCTATCTTTATTCACTCATTTTCAATGCTTGGGTTGGCCTGTAGGTAGTTGTTCGCAGCTTTAAAACAATGTTTTAGATTTTTTTGATAGAAACCGATGGCTATGGGTTATAATCCTATCTTTTGCCAACTACCAGACTTCCATTGCCTTTCATCAATTTTCCATTCATTTTCTTTCTTACACAGAATATATCTGTATTGTAAATTAAGGTCGTTTTTGGTATAGAAAATGATTTTATTTTTGGATACTTGCTCAACATCTACCCATTTTTCTCGTTCGTATGTATAATGTGGGGCTCCTGCAAATGACAACCAACCGGGTCTAGAACCTACCCTGGGCTTGTCTATACAAAACGTATGAAAGATCTCCTGACATTGTGTGCTTAACTCATCTACAAATTTTTTTGTGCGTGTATACTCCTGTTCTGCATATCTTTCCCATTTCGTGATAGCCTGAAAAAAGGCTATCAACCTTTCTTTGGCTATGGAAACTTCCGCCTCATCTATGGAAGCTTTTTTCTTGGCTAACCTTCGTTGTTCGTGTTCAAATAAGGCAATTTGATCTTTGGTAAGAATATCATCTGCTACAACACGGATTCTGGAATTGGTTGCAATGGAAAGTAATCCATCAAAAGTAACCAATGTATCCTGTATTCTGACGGTTTCCAGTTTAGGGATTTTTGCCACAAATCTAAGATTTTCATCATTGAGTTGGGTGCTACAGGCCCAAATACATGCTAATTTTTTATGGTTCTCAAAGTAGGTAAACCCTTTGCCTGTGATGTTTGCTTTGTTGATAAACAAGTATTGTAAATTGGGTAGATGAGCTAGGTATTCTAGGGACTGATCTGTAATACAGGTGTTATCGAGGAGTAGGTTTACCAGTTTGGGTAATTTGCTCAATTGCAGCACATCGTCATCGGTGATCGGACAGTTGATAAATGAGAGGCCTAGAATCTTTACAGATTGTCCAATCTGTTTCATTTCGTCGGAGCTAAATATTCTACCTTTAAACTGAACCGAGTTGGCCAGTTTGCTAAGATGTACTGTCATAATAAACAAGGGTATCTAGAGATGGTCATTCTATCAAACCTATGACTTCTTATATTATGCTGAATAGGGGGGTACTTATGTATTTTTTTTTCGATAGATGCTTGTTTTCATTTGTTTTGTACTATTGGAAATAGATAAATATTTGATTGCTAAATAGTTAGAAAAGAACCGTTGAATATATTAAACCCCAATAAATATAACCTAACAATCGTATTCAGATAGAGGCTGATAACTCATTATCTGACAAGTATGGATCAAAAGTAGTCATTCTTACCAATCTATGCCAGTCAACGTATACAATTTTTGTCAGAGGTCAAAACATGATCAGAGGAAAAAATATCTATACATCTAAGAAACGGTTTTAAAACGGGTATTCCTTGGTAGATTTGGCTTTAGCCGAATCAAAGGAGTGGGGGTTGCTGAATTCGGCTAAAGCCAAATCAGCCCTTTGATCAACCCTTCCAATCAGGTTTTAAAACAGTTTCTAAAAAAATAAAAGAATAGTAGAATGCCCCCGATTCTGTGGTGAGTCTTCATAGACAATCGTTGGAGGCAACACAGTAATCTGGGTCATTCTACTATTCTTTGAATCAAGGTTTTGGTTGTTAGGCTGCTTGTTGCAGACTTGGGCCATGGTTAGCTTCCCGGAATATATCAGTTATCTGGTCTTCAAACCGGTTTTGGACAAACAACAGGTGTGGCGGTAGTTGCTGAATCCACTGCTGGTATACTTGCAAGCCCATAGCCTTGGCAATATAGCTTTCATGAATGAAGTTAATATAGCTGACAATGCTGAGCAAGGTTTTGTGAAACAGCTTAAAGTTAATGTCTGCTTCGGTAAACCGTTCAATCTCTCGGTAGTTAGCGGATATTTTCAGCCGCATCAGCAGGTCGAAGAAGGTAGTATAGCCTACTCGCCAGGTTAGTTGCTGCCAGTGTTCAGCATTGAATTTCTCCAGAATCTCGCCTGATTTGCTCCGCAAGGCCAGTTGTGGATTGCTTTGTACATACCGACGGACAGACTTGGCTTTTTGGGTACGGGTGGTTTTGAGAAACTGCCCAATTTGTGTCTGAGCTTCGGCCTCATGGTTGGGCAGAGACAGGCCTTTGTGGGTAGGTACAGAAAAGGGCAGGTTGTACAGCACATAGTCGTCGTAGTGACCGGCTGCATAAAAGGCAATAGGCTGTGGATAGAAGCCCTTTACGACCAGCTTACTCACTTCCCGGCGTATGAGTTCTTCGTTGCTTCCTGTAACACTGTGGGTCATCAGAAAGCCTCTTAGCCCAAACAGGATGCTGTAGTAGGCTTGCGGGAAGGTCCAGTGTAGGGCATGACGCAAGTACTGGCTGTCACCTAGGCTTCCAGTGCTACGCAGGGCATACTCACTACTCCAGCAGTTGATGAGCAGCTTTTTGGTGGTCTCGACTTCTTCGGGAGTCATAGTTGGGTGGTGATCCCGAAAATGCGGCAGGTTGTACAACGAATAGGCTTCCAGTGAATGCCGGATGTGGTAGTCAATGGCAAAGTAATGATTCAGAAATACCTGTGCCGGAATAGACTGCCGCCAGGCTTCTTCAGACGATTCCTGACCAGCTTTTCGCAGGGACTGAGCTACGTTTTTATCCTCGTTTACCAGTGTAGGAAAGAGGGACAATTGCAGTTGAGGACTCATAGTTTTCATAGTGTAAATAAAACTAGGATTTGTATTAGAAAATTCGCTTGTTTTGTATTTGCAAATAATTGATAGTCAATGATTTAATTTACGATTATTGACAAATAAAAATACACATTTTCTGTGAGAAATGCAAGTGTATTTTCTATAAAACGAATAAAAAATACCTATAAAAATCAGCTTAGCAAACTTCTTTTGTATACTTAATTTAGACGAATATCTGTGCATCAGAATTCCGGTCTTTTTTGTACCTTCGTTCACACTTTTTCAACGGCCAAATGAGTAAAAAATTAATTCGGTTTGACTGGGCAGTGAAAAAGTTGTTGTGGAACAAAACCAATCATGCGATCCTGGAAGGATTTCTGAGTGAACTTCTTTTTGAAGACATTCGGATTGAAAAAATTCTAGAAAGTGAAGGCAATCAGGAATCAGAAGACGACAAGTTTAACCGGGTGGATATTCTTACGCAAAATTCCAAAAACGAACTCATTATCATTGAGATTCAAAATACCTATGAGATTGATTATTTTCATCGGATGGCGTATGGAACTTCCAAAGCTCTGACGGAGAATCTATCGTTGGGTGAGGCCTATTCCGCCATCAAGAAAATTATTTCAGTCAATATCGTCTATTTTGATCTGGGACAAGGACAAGATTATGTCTATCGGGGGACAACCATCTTTCATGGCTTACATGCCAATGATATTTTAAGCCTGTCTGATAAGCAAAAAACGGCTTTTTCTAAAGAAAACGTTTCCGATCTATTTCCAGAATACTACATCATCAAAGTAAACAACTTTAATGATGTAGCCAAAGATACCTTGGACGAGTGGGTATATTTTCTAAAAAACAGTGAGGTTCGAGACGATTTTAAAGCAAAGGGACTCAAAGAGGCAGGAGAAGTACTCGACATTATGCGTCTACCACAAGATGACCAGTACAGCTACAACCGTTACCTGGACTATTTGCACTATAAGGCCAGTGAAGTTCTCTCACTGCAATTGGAGGCTGCAATGGAATTTGCCCGAAATGCCATTGCCCAAGGTCTGGATGACAACCTGATTGCCAAACTTACCAAACTGAACCTGAACCAGATTCGGAAAATACGGGATAAAGCTGGTAATGAATGAGTTATTCGAGCTGTTTCAGGATGTCTTTGGTAAGTTTGGCAAGAGGGCGTTTGTGAATTTCGTCTTCTGAAATAAAGTTTGCGTGAGCCAGCCGCAACACGTCCTCCCGACTCCGAAAAAGAGTGCCTTCAAACTGAGCAAAAAGACTGTCTATATAGGCATCGCTGTAGACAACGTTTCGTTGAATGAGTTCAAGTACATGGTCTTTGTGGTGGTGGTATTGTTCATCCAGCGATAAACAGCTAATATGCTGTCTTTGAGCCTTTGTTTCTTCGTCTGATAATTTACTTTCATCCAGTTTAATTGTAAAGCCATCTGTTGAGTGGTAGAAATTAGGGGATTGAATAGTAAGTTTAAATCGCCAATCTTTAAAAGCGTCTGATTGATAGGGATTTATGACCAGAGGATGAGTACTTTTCTCCTGATTGCAAACTTTGCAGCTAGGTATAAGATTGTAAAAAGACACTGCCAGCCAAGGATAAACATCTTTGGGATAGAAATGGTCTAACTCAGAACTTCGCTTTTTTCCAGCATTGTAAATAAAATTACGATTGCAATACGGGCAAACAGATATTCCTAGCCAGTCAACGAGAGTACGGGCGGTGTAGGGAATTTTGCGACCTTCTTCAAAATTAGTTGTTTTGAATTTATCTTTCTCATTAAAATACTCATAGAGAGTTATAAAATAAGAAAAATCCTCTGGAGGTGGAATTGGCTGGTACCTTGAGTGATGATAGGAAGCTAATTCGTTAAGTTTTTGAATATCTGCGTGCAAAATGCTTTCAAGGGTTTCTCCTGGAAGATATAGCCCGATAGCATTATTTATTTTTTGCCTGCTCACTTCTTTTGCACTATTTTGTACATAATCCAATACTGCCTGAGCATGCTTCTGGGCTATCTGCTCAAGATTTTGGTGACGAATAGGTATCATTTGCCTTCCAGTTTATCTAGACGTTTGGTAAGTTTCTCTATTTCTTGTTTAATTTTATCTACCGTGCTTAACTTCTTGCTATCCAGCATCTTTTGAAGTTGCTTACGTAAGATAGGCTCGCCAATGATTCGGATGTATTTCTGAGCTTCGTCATCTGTCATGTCGTTGGTTTCTCCATTCAGGTACGAGATTACTTTCTTGATTTTATTCTGGGCAAACGTTCCCATTAAACCATCTTTCATAAAGAAACTGTCTGTCAGCAAGGTGTGGATATTGGCACCAAAGGTTTGTTTCATATTCTGTAACCCGCTTCTAACCAAGGCATTTCCGGTTTGTGGATCTTTTTCCAGAAAGATGATATTGGTATCTGGTAAATCTGATGCCACAAAAGGGGAGTTGGAGGTAAGGATGATTTGTATTTTTTTGTCAGGATAAATTTTGGGAAGAAAGTCTACCAGGCTTTTGATGTACTGCTTTTGCCATTGCGGGTGAAAATAGGTTTCGCCTTCGTCTATGAGGATAAGTAGAAAATCATGTTCTAAATTTCTTTTTTTAAGAGAATGAAAAATAGAGTAAAGGTTGAGCATGCTTAGTTCTCCTGAGCTAAATCCTTTCCACTCAAAGGCTAGGTATACAGGATTATCTACTGCCATTGTAGCTTGAACTGCAATATCTTTGTATGCGTTAAAGAAATCTTCCAAAAATTTTTCTAACTTATTACTTTGGAAAGTTCCATTCTCATTTTGTAGATTGATTCGTATACCTACGGTAAAAGAAAAGCCCAGCTCTTTAATTGGAAATAGTGGTTCACCTCTTCGAAAATACTCATATTCTATTGCTGGGCTATTCAGATGGTTAATGAATGTCTCAATTTTTTGTTGATACTCTTCGTATATATCTTGTTTGGATTTGTCATGGGTAATGAGCTTTTGAATAGCTTCTATCGCATAATCACCTGGATTTTTGTTTGTATTATGATTGAACTCATAAGAAATGTTTTTACGTTCAAAATCTGCGAGAAGGTTAATGAAGATATTCCAATACAGTGTTCGTATGAATATAGCTTTATAGTTTGAGTTTGATATATCTTCATTTAGTTGTTTTAGATCAACTTCAACAGCTGTCTTTATTGCAGCTATTGCTGGATACTCATCGTTGTACCATTGACTTTGTCGATCAATAGGAATAGCAAATATCTCTAGTTCCCTAGGATAGTTTGAAAAGGGTAATACATGCTGATTCCTTTGATCTGCTAAAAAGTTAATCTGCCGCTCTGTTGTTCTAAGTGCATAATTGCCTTCATCCACTAGCTTAGGAGTTCTATAGTCAAAAACTTGTGAGAAGGGACGAAGGTTTTCATCGGGTAAATAAAAGGTAAGGTCAGTGGGCAATCTTGTGTAGTCGCCCGTGAAGATAGGTGAGTAGAAAATACAAGGTCCTTGATTATACAGCACATGAGAATTATTCACTGACTGAGCTGTAGAATATTTCTGTTCACTGGTGGATGGTTGTTCTTTATATGTATCTATATTAAAATCTTCTAATTCATGTTCAAAATTACTCGTTATATTTAATTTATCACAGCAATAAATCGTCAACAGATTGTTGTTCGTTTGGATGACAAAAAAAACGTAGGAACTGTATGCTGTTGCTAATATTTCTAAAACCGTACTCTTCCCACTTCCATTCGAACCAACAATAGCCGTAACATTCTGAATACCCTCAGGAAAAAGTCCTTCAATAAAATAGGGATTATCTTTCCGTGTAAGTTCTTGTTCATCAGAGTTATAGTCAAAAATATAGCGGCTGCTGAAGTTAAAGCCTTGTTTGTGGATGTTTTTGTATTCTTCCACCCAAAGATAAAGAAGTTGCATACGATGATAACGGTTAGTAAACCAATACTACGAAATTAGTTGTCGCTACGCCATAATTGGAAGAATTTATTTCGCTGGTTTTGGCTACGTGTACAGAAAGGAAGCAAAACTATCCTCTTTGAAAAGAGAGGATAGTTTTGCTTCCTTTTCAGCCTCACAACCGAGGGTCAATTGGTTCGCTTTCTAGGGCTAGTACACCAAATACACAGGGATGTACCTTGCGCAACGGCTCCCGCTGGACAAACCGTTCCAATGCCTCAATGCCTAGAGAAAATTCGCGTAAGGCCAACGATCGTTTGCCGCCTAGACTCCTGTTTTTCAGGCGTTTTAAGTTGTGTGGTGAGGTGTATTCTGGGCCGTAAATGATGCGCAGGTATTCGCGGCCACGGCATTTAATGGCAGGTTGTACGAGTCCTTTTTCTCCACTAACAATAAAATCTAGCGGCTTCACAACCATGCCTTCGCCGCCGGCTGCTGTACGGCTTTCCCACCAAGTAATAGCAGCTTGTGTCTGAGCGTCGTCTGACAAGTCTACTACTTGGTAGGGTGTTTGGAACAAAATAGAGTCTCCAGCACAGAGGTCGGCCAGGGTATCCATGTGCCAGATATGGGTTTTGTCAGTGTGTACAGAGCCTTCGGTGGCTAGGATGTGAAAAGGAGCCAGTTTGTAATCGTCCAGGCTTTGTACAGGCCAGCAGTAACGGCGATAGGATTCTACGTATAGCTGGGTGTTTTGTTGACGATCCTGGTAGTTGCTAAGTAATTCATCCACAGGTAGTCCAGCAGACTGGGCTTGTTGCAGAACGGCATTGACCAGCGGCAGGGCCATAGTGGCAGAAACTCCTACAGCGGCATACTGGTTTTGCAGCAATGCCTGTGCCTTGGCCGACCACGGCATCAGTTCGCAGTCGAGTATCACCCAGTTGGTTTGAAATTTTTCCCAGAAGCCTGTTTGCTCACAGGCAGACAGGATGCGTTGCAAGAAAGCTTGTTCCAGTTCAAAGTCATTGAAAAAGCTGCGTCCGGTGCGTGTGTAGCACACGCCAATGCCTTCGCCTGTGACACCAAATCGGGATAGGGCTGTTTCTTCGTTGCGACATAAAACGACAATGGCTCGGGAACCCATGTGTTTTTCTTCACAGACTACTGTTTGTATGCCTTGCGAGGCATAGTATTGGAAAGCTTCTGCCGGATGTTCCAGTAGGTCAGGGTGTTTGCTGGTTTCTGTTGGTGACATGGTGGGAGGGAGGTACACCAGCCATTTTGGATTGACGGCAAAGCGGCTCATTACCTCCATTGCTGCCATTACATTTTCTTCGCGAATCGTGACACTGTGGTGCAGACGGGTATGGATAATCTGTTTGCCTAGTACATCGTCAATGTCCAGTATACTGTCGTGGATTTGCTGCAAGGCTGGGGTTTTGTCTGTACCATCAAAATCTATCGGCCGGCTCGACTGGGCATAGGCTTGTTTGGCTTTAACCGAAACCAATTGTCGTTCGGGATACCGCAAGGCTGTTAGTTTGCCACCAAACACGCAACCCGTGTCAATGTCTATGGTGTTGTTGAGCCATTCGGCTTCTACTACAGGCGTATGTCCGTAGACAACCATGGCCTTGCCCCGGTATTCAGCGGCCCAGTTGAGTCGTACGGGTAGGCCAAATTCGTCTATTTCTCCGGTAGTATCTCCATACAAGCAGAAGTTACGGATAATGCCAGATCCTCGTCCCTGCATAGACTCTTTGATGCCTGCATGTGACACTACCAGTTTGCCTCCATCCACTACATAATGGCTGACGAGGCTATCTATAAAGGTTTTGATTTCTTCCAGAAATTCAGGCGAAGCTGAGGCCAGTTGTTCTACCGTTTTTTCGAGGCCATGTTTGAGTTGTACCTGCTTGCCATTCAGATACTTGAGTAGTTTTACGTCATGGTTTCCGGGTACACACAAAGCCGTGCCTGCGTGTACCATGTTCCTCACGAGCCGTAGTACATCCGGGCTGTTGGGGCCACGGTCTATTAGGTCTCCCACAAAGAAAGCTTTGCGTCCAGAAGGTGGTGTGACATGTAGCTCTTCGGTTACCTGATAGCCTAGTTTTTCTAGCAGTTCTTTTAGTTCGTCTAGGCAGCCATGTACGTCGCCGATGATGTCGAAGGGGCCAGTTTCATGTTTTTTATTGTTGTACAATGGCTCACGTACGATGCTTTCCACGGCGTTTACTTCCTCTTCCGAATCCAGTACATAGGTGGTTCGAAAGCCTTCGTTTTTGAGAAATTTAAGGGATTTGCGTAGGTTTTGGTTGTGTTGCCGTACTACATGGTTGCCAAACTGTCGGTCGGGGCGTAGGGCATTGCGGGCGTGGCAGACGGCATCGGGAAGGTTAAACACAATGGCTACCAACAGTGTATGGTATTCACGGGCAATATCCAGCAAGGCTTTACGGGCTTCTGGTTGTACATTGGTGGCATCTACTACGGTTAAGAGTCCGTTTTTGAGTCGTTTGCGGATGATGTAATGCACCAGCTCAAAGGCATCTTTACTGGCTGCTTGGTCGTTTTCATCGTTAGAAACCACGCCCCGGTAGTAATCGGATGAGACAATTTCAGTCGGCTTAAAAAACTTTCGTGCAAAAGAAGATTTGCCAGAGCCAGAAGCTCCTATCAGTACAACGAGTGAAAATTCAGGAATTTTTAGTTTCATGTGTTTGGAGTGAATGTATTTGTTGTGGCAACTGGAAGTTTTACCTTCAATTCGTCTGCCAGTTGAATCATTTTTTCTGGGGTATTGACGGTCTGCAAAAGAATCTGTTCGGTAAGTGTTCCTTTGCGGGCACTGAACAGTAGAGAATGGTAGAACAGTTGATGAATGACCGGATTGACAGCTTCTTCGCTATAGGCAACCAGCAATGTTGCCAGTTTTTGATGCAGGGCTTGTATCATGCTGGGAATCAGTTGTTTTAGTTGTTGTACCCAGTCGTTCAACTGTTGGACAAAGTCGGTTACTTCTATACGAGGTGAGTTTTGAAAAGGAGCAAGTTCTTCCTCAATTTTCTTGAAAAAAAAGGTCTGCCAAGGCTTGGCTTGTAATACTGGTAGTTGCCAGAGGTAACGTTCTTCTTCCCAATAGTCTTTGGCTGCTGGTACTGAATGAATCTGAAAGTCAGGCAAGGTCAGGGCTGTTAGTCGCATGCCGTGACAAGCCCCCGTATCAATGCCATAGACTTTGTTTGCCCATACCTGGGCCTGCTCGCCTACCACGTGGTGACCAAAGACAATGGGCTTTTCTCCAGTATAAAACCCAGGCCAATACTGTTCAGTGCCGTATTGTTTAGCTAGGTACTTTTCGCCTGCTGTAGAGCCGCAGAGAACTTCTTCTTTTTGTGCAGAGAGTGGAACACCGTTCTCAAATCCACCATGTACCACAAGGGCTTCGTCGGTTTCGTAATAATAGGGGAGGTGGCTGGCCCATTCCAGAAATTCGGTGTAGCGGCTGCCAAACTGAAGCTTCACAATTTCCTGTCCGTAGTGCATGACCTGATTGAGGTGTTTTCGTTCATGATTGCCCATGACAACCACACTGTGGGGACGGGTGCGGAAAAAATCATAGACTTTGACAGAATCAGGCCCTCGGTCTATAATGTCGCCGACAGCCACTACCACATCGTCATCAGTGGTGTGCAGGTGGGAAAGTAAGGCAATCAACTCTTCATAGCAACCGTGCAGATCGCCAATGATAATGTGTCGTTTCATAGTGTAGTGAATCTCAATTGGATAGCTAAAATAACTATTTTTTTTATATAGATAGACGGATCCCAAAATTTATCTTTAATTCGGTCATTTATAGATAGAAATTTGAACCTTTTAAAGAAAGAAGAAATAAATATATCTGGGTGAAATAATATTTTAACTTTGTTGTGTTATATTTTTGGAGTAATGTGTAAAAAAAAATGACTGTTTCGTAGAAAAAAATACCATAAACGTTCGTACAACTGGTTGAAAAGTGGATTATAGCTTTAGTCTATATAACTATAGAAAAAATCAATTTTTTTTATAGCTAATTTTCGTACAACTTTGACCCAAGATTAAAAATTATACTTTTTCTTTATTGTTCATTTCTTATTTAATCCTACAAAGCTATATGTTATCTATTGGACAAAAATTTCCCGAGTTCAAAAAAACATCTGTTGTATCTTTAGAAAAAGGCAACGAATTTTATGAAATCACTTCTCAGGATCACATGAGTAGCGACAAATGGTTGGTGATGTTTTGGTGGCCTAAAGACTTTACATTTGTATGCCCCACTGAGATTGCCGAGTTCAACAAAAAATACCAAGACTTCAAAGACCGTGACACGATGTTGATAGGTGCGTCTACAGATTCTGAATTTGTACACCTGGCCTGGAGACAAAACCACGACGACCTAAGAGGTTTGAAATTCCCTATGTTGGCAGATACATCCAAGTCACTGGCAGAAGACCTAGGTATCTTGGAAGCCAATGAGAAAATTGCCTACCGGGTTACGTACATTGTTGATCCACAAGGAATTATTCGTTGGGTAAGTGCCAATGACCTGTCTGTTGGTCGTAATGTAGGTGAAGTAATCCGTGTGTTGGATGCACTGCAAACCGACGAGCTGTGCCCTTGTAACTGGCAAAAAGGCGAGGCTACCCTGACAGTATAATTGATTCTTTCCTGTTTGAATTTGTCTGAACCTTGACTTACTTGATTGTAGGCTTGCCTTGATTAGGTTTCTTTTCCTTGTTCAAGAGTGATATTGCCTAAACCCTGATTATCTTGATTGCTAGGATTAGATAAAAGACTTGTTTGAAACTAAGAAGCCTATAAGCAAGATAATCCTACAATCAAGTAAATCAGGGTTCAGACAAATAATTCAGACCTAACCTTTTTGTATATGGAAACCTTGCAACACGAAACACTCAATAGCTTGCTGGAAGCATTGAAAATTGCTGATTACCAGCCCACTTCAGATATTGAAAGACTGGTAGAAACAGACCATCGGTATCTGCGTGATTTACGCATCAATGTCACCAATTCGTTGAAATACGAAAACCTGAGCCAGAAAGAAAGTTACCTGCTGGCCTTTGCTGTGGCAATCAACGAAAAACATATATTGCTGAAAACCAGCTTTGAAATATTGGCCAAAGAAGCAGGAGCAACAGCCGCAGAAATTGCTGAAACCATTGCTTGTGTATCCTTGCTGAATGTGAACAATGTATTCTATCGGTTTCGTCATTTTACCAAAAAAGAATACTACGAACAAACACCCGCAGGCATCAAAATGTCTATTATGATGAACCCGGTTTTGGGTAAAGAATTTTTTGAGCTGATGAGTTTGGCTGTATCGGCTTTGAACGGATGCGAAATGTGTATCAATGCCCATGAAGAGTCTATTCTCAAAGTGGGTGGTTCACAGGCCCGTGTGTATGATGCTGTACGTGTAGCCGCTGTCATCAAAGGCCTCAGTGTTGTCTTTTGAGACTGTCTGAACCTTGATTTGTAGGATTAAAAGATTGCCTTGATTAGGTGTCTTTTCCTTGTGCAATAGTAATAGATACACCTGATTGGATAAAAGACTTGGATGGAAGTACGAAACCTGTAATCAAGATAATCCTGTAATCCTAAAAATCATGGTTCAGACAAACAAAAAACTCCGCGTTTCACAACGGGGAGTTTTTGTTTTCTACAGTCATTTACAATTATTTTTTGCCTTTTCCAGGTGCTTTTGGAGTGGTATCTTTTTTCGGAGCAGCCTTCTTGGGTGCTGCTTTGGTAACTGTGGCTGTTGCATCTTTTACTGTTGCTTTAGCTACAGTTTTTTTAGGTGCTGCTGCAGGTTTTGCCGTAGATACTTTGGCTACTTTCTCCTTTTGAGGAGCTGCTTCTGGAGTAGTAGCTTTCGCAATGTCATCAATAAGTTTTTGAGAAATCTGCTTGGAATATTTCTCTTTGTTTGAATTCAAAAAATGTACAGTTTCAGAGGCTACTTCGTAGAGACCTACAGGGTTGCCATCTGCACGATAACTGTTGATCAGATATCTGAGTTTATCTGTCATGGAAGAAAACTCAGGTTGGTTTAGCTTAGTAATCTTCTCGCAAGCCGCGTCTAAGGCTTTTTCGAGTTTGGCAGCATTTGTACTCATGATTCGGATAGTTTAGGGTGGACAGGTGAAAAATCATATACTGTTTTGTAGTAATCTTCTGATTGATAATGGGTTTTTATCCTTTATGTAAAGTAAAATTACAAAAACGTTTTTTATTTGAGCAATCTATTTTTGTATTTTTCTCACATCCTATCATTAAACTACGAAAAATTAGCAGGAAATATGGAGAAAAGCAAATATGCCTTCGTAACTATTTTATAATCCTGATTTTTTTTCATAAAAACCTCTTCACTAGCTAGACAATGCAAACACATACACCCCTGTTTTTGTTAGAAAGGTACTCAGAATGTATGGTTTCTTACATTATAGCTGAACAATTTTTATGCACTGTTTTTTTTTCTTAGGCTACTTGACCAAACAGATAAAAATCACCCCAATTGGGTGACTTGCCATTTATCATAAATAGGTAGTATGCAGCCAGATAAGTTTTTACTTTTACCTATGTAAATAGTTGGTAAAAAAGAGAAAATGCATGCAGGTAAAAATGTATGTGTTAGGATGTTTACTCTTTTTTTTACCTTTTTTTCTCGTCATTTATTAACCATTCCTCATTTAAATCACTTACTGCCATGAAAAAAAATGTATGTCTTTTTCTATGTTTGTTTTTGTGGGGAGCTACTACAGCCGTATATGCTCAACTCACTGCTCCTGCTGAAGGCGGAAGCAAAAAAGCCTCTGTTTCTGAACAAATCGGAATTACACAGATAATGATCCATTATGGCCGGCCAGCGGTGAAAGGTCGGGAAGGCAAAATCTGGGGTACAGACCTAGCCCACTATGGGTTTAAAAACCTAGGCTTCGGTACGAGCAAAGCTGCTCCATGGCGAGCTGGTGCCAACGAGAATACCACCATATCATTTAGCACAGACGTAAAGGTAGAGGGCAAAGACTTGGCTGCGGGCACATATGGATTGTTTATGGCCTTGCAAGAAGGCAAAGCTATAGTTATCTTTTCCAAAAATTCTACATCTTGGGGAAGCTACATGTATGACCCCAAAGAAGATGCCCTGCGGGTTGATGTGACCACTGTAAAAGTACCTGAAAATATAGAGTGGCTTACATATGCCTTTACCTCACAGACCGAAAATTCGGCGGTTATTGCCTTGATGTGGGAGCATCTGAAAATACCAGTTAAAGTAGAAGTTGACGTAGTACAAACACAGCTGGCCTCTTTCCGCAACGAGCTTCGTAGTGAGAAAGGGTTTACCTGGATGGCATGGACTCAGGCGGCTAACTTTGCGTTGCAACACAATACTGATATGCAGGAAGCCCTAGCATGGGCTGATGCCGCAATAAATGCACCATTTATTGGACAGAAGAATTTTACGACCTTGAGTACTAAAGCCCAGGTACTGGAAAAGTTAGGCAAAACAGCCGATGCTGATGTCCTCATGAAAGATGCATTGCCTATGGGAAGCATGGAGGAATTACATATGTATGGCCGACAGCTGATTGCTAGAAAAAAAGCCCAGGATGCTCTGAATGTATTTCAGTTGAATGCTAAAAAATATCCCAATGAATTTACGACTAGTGTTGGACTAGTACGGGGCTATTCGGCGATAGGAGACTATAAAAATGCTTTGAAATACGCCTCTGTTGCAGCTCCCAAAGCTCCAGACAGCAACAACAAATCTAATCTGGAAGCCATGATTACCAAACTGAAGAAAAACGAAGATGTAAATTAATGGTTGTATGATAGAATGGGCAACACAGCTGCCCATTCTACCATACCATTCAACTTTCTACCTTTTGTTTCCGATACATGTCTGCTAGTATCTGTACGGCAAAGTCTATCTCCTGAACGGTATTCATTTTGCTAAATGAGAAACGAACAGAGGCTCTTTCTGGACTCACATTCAGGGCACGCAAAACATGCGAGCCAATGTCACTACCACTGGTACAGGCACTACCGCCAGAGGCAGAGATTTTGTGAATATCCAGATTGAACAGCAACATTTCTCCCGCTTCAGAAGAAGGCAGACTGACATTCAACACAGTATATAGACTTTTTTCGGTGCTGGTTGGATCTCCATTAAAAGAAATATCTTCGATATGCTCCTGTAAACCAGCTATCATGCGTGATTTCAGGTGTTGTACATGCATCTGATGTTCATGCATGTCTCGGTAGGCAATCTCCAAGGCTTTGGCCATTCCAATAATACCATATACGTTTTCGGTACCACCCCGCATGTTACGTTCCTGTGAGCCACCATGAATAAATGGATGGATCTTGTTATGGGCATTGATGTACAAAAATCCTACACCTTTAGGACCATGAAACTTGTGTGCGGCTCCTACAATAAAGTCAATGGGCAACTGTTGTAGGTTATGTGTATAATGACCCATTGTTTGCACCGTATCTGAATGAAACACAGCTTCATAGCTTCGGCACAGTTCACCGACTGCCTGAATGTCTGTCAGGTTTCCGATCTCATTGTTGGCATGCATCAGTGATACCAGCGACTTGGGATATTGCTTGAGCAATGCTTCCAAATGAGTCACATCTATGTATCCTTTGGCATCTACATCTACCATATGCAGTACAATCTGACCGCTTTTGTGTAGATTTTCCAAGGTATGCAATACGGCATGGTGTTCTAGTGGAGATGAAATGGCATGTTGGATGCCATAGGTTTCAATGCTGCACCGGATGGCGGTATTGTCTGCTTCGGTACCACCTGAGGTAAAGAATATCTCAGAAGGAGACGTGTGGAGTAATTGGGCAATGGTTTTGCGTGATTTCTCAACGGCTGCCCGAACTTCCCGTCCATGCGTATGTACAGATGAAGGATTGCCGTAGAAATTCTTCATAAACGGCAACATGGTTTCAAGAACCTCTTTGTCCAGCGGGGTTGTTGCTGCGTTATCCAAATAGACGTGCATACGTATCTCAATAAAGAATTAGTTTGTAATGATTCTCTTTCACTTAGAAACTGTTTTAAAAATGAGCCAATGAGTACATAAAAACTCATTGGCTCATTCTCAAGGCTTGGTTTGTGCCTATGTGTAGTTGCTACCACCCAAATTCCATTTTCAAACAGTCTCTTAGACAACGTGGTTTCGGTTGCCAACCACGCATCTGGCTTACATGCGTATCTGCTGCCCTACAATTTCTTTGATATCACTAATAATTTTATTCGCCAGATAGTCGGCTGTTGCTTGGGTATCAGACTCTGCATAAATACGGATGATAGGCTCTGTATTGGATTTTCGCAGGTGTACCCACTCCTTACCAAATTCAATTTTTACCCCATCAATGGTATTTACAGGATTTTTTTCATACTTAGTCTTAATGGATTCCAGAATCTCATCTACGTCAATATCTGGCGTAAGTTCGATTTTATTTTTGGAAATATGGTAATCGGGATAGGTAGCCCGCATTCTTGAAACGGGTTGTCCAAATTCGGCTAAATGGCTTAAAAACAAGGCAATACCTGCCAGGGCATCCCGCCCATAATGAAGTTCGGGTATAATCACGCCGCCATTTCCTTCGCCGCCAATGACTGCATGGGAGGCTTTCATGGCATTGACCACATTCACCTCGCCTACAGCAGAGGCTACATAGCTGCCCCCATGTTTTTCGGTTACGTCACGTAAGGCCCGTGTCGAAGATAAGTTAGAAACGGTATTTCCGGGCTTACTTTTCAGTACATAATCAGCAATAGCTACTAGGGTGTATTCTTCGCCAAACATACTTCCATCCTCACAGACAAATGCTAGTCGGTCTACATCCGGATCTACCACAATGCCTAAATCGTATCGGTTTTTTTCCAACTCACTGGAAATCTGCATCAGGTGTTCGGGTAGTGGCTCTGGATTATGGGCAAAAATGCCAGATACATCCCCATTCAGAAGAATTTGTTTTTTCACACCTAAGGCTTCTAACAACATCGGAACCGCAATGCCTCCACTGGAGTTAATGGCATCAATCACGATTGAAAAGTTGCGTTTGGCAATGGCTTCTTTATTGACTAGTGGCATGGCCAGAATAGCCTCTATATGTTTCTGCAAGTAATCAGACTGGGTCCGGTATTTGCCTAGCTTCTTTACCTCTGCAAAGGTAAAGTCTTCACTGTCTGCTAGTTGAATAATAGCCTCGCCTTCGGCTGCTGAGATAAACTCTCCATGACTATTGAGAAGCTTCAGGGCATTCCACTGAATAGGGTTATGACTGGCCGTAATGATAATGCCGCCGGTAGCTTTTTCCATCACCACTGCCATTTCGACAGTAGGCGTGGTAGAAAGTTCCAGATCAATCACATCTATGCCTAGTCCCTGCAAAGTAGAGCTGACAATCCGGGAAATCATCTCACCTGAGAGGCGAGCATCCCGTCCAATAATGACCTTTGTTGTGTCTTGCCCCTGACTTTTGAGCCAGGTTCCATAGGCAGCAGAAAATTTGAGTACATCTAAGGGAGTGAGGGCATCACCACTTTTTCCGCCGATCGTCCCTCTGATACCAGAGATAGAAGTAATTAATGTCACAGGTGTAATATGGTTTAAAAAACAGGTACAAAAGTAGCAAATAAATGTGAATCGGCACAATGTATAGGATAAAAGAGCAGCGAAGAAACCAGATAGTGAGCGACTCGGCTGATTTTACTCTTTTTTCTGCACCTTTTGCTGGTTTATTAGTACTTTTTCAGGATTTTCGAGCCATTAAAATTCCCTGAATCGTTCATATGCCTCACGTTCCAGCCTGTCGCGGTGATCGGGATGGGCAATGCCAATCAAAGCTTTGGCCCGTTGTTTCAGGGTTTTTCCAAATAAGTCGGCCACGCCATATTCAGTAGCAATGTACCGCACATGTGCACGGGTTGTAGTGACAGCTGCTCCGGGTTTGAGTAGGGCAACTATTTTACTTTCTCCTTTGCTGGTAATGGAGGGTAGGGCAATAATCGGTTTTCCTCCTTCAGACAAAGCTGCTCCCCGGATAAAGTCCATTTGCCCACCTACACCCGAATACTGATACATGCCAATGGTATCGGCACAGACTTGTCCAGTCAGGTCAATTTCGATGGCACTATTGATGGCTGTCACTTTCGGATTACGGCGGATAATGCTTGTATCATTGGTATACGAAGTTTCTTTCATGGCCACTGCCGGATTGCGGTGGATAAAATCATAGATTTTCCGGGTTCCCATAACAAAGCAGGACACAATTTTGCCTGGCATTACTTTTTTCATTGAGTTGTCTACGGCACCACAGGCTACTAGCTCAATTAACCCATCTGAAAACATTTCGGTATGAACGCCCAGGTGTTGGTGGTGGGTTAATTCTTTGAGAACGGCATTGGGAATGCTTCCAATGCCCATTTGCAACGTAGCTCCATCTTCCACCAGCTCTGCCACGTGTTTGCCAATGGCTCGGTCTACGTCTGAGAGCAGAGGGAGAGGGACTTCGTAGATCGGATAATCTACCTCAACGGCAGCATGGATCTGGCTGACATGAATAAAGCCGTCGCCATGGGTACGAGGTACGTTTGGATTGATCTCTGCAATGACATACTGGGCACATTGTACGGCACTTAAGGTTACATCTACAGATGGCCCTAACGAACAGTAACCATGTTCATCAGGTGGGGAAACCATAATCAGGGCTACGTCTAGCGGTAGAACCTTATTTCGAAACAGCAACGGAATATCAGACAGAAATATCGGAATGTAGTCGCCGTAACCTTCAGCCAGATACTTGCGGTGGTTGGCTCCCACAAAGCAGGCATGTGACCGGAAAATAGGTTTGTACGCTGGTTTTAGGTAAGGCAGCGAGCCTTCGGTATGGATATGGATCAATTCCACATCTTCCAGCCTGCTGGCTTGGGCTGTCATGGCGTTTAGTAATACATGTGGCGTAAGGGCCACACTATGTACAAACACACGGTTATGGGATTGGATGGCTTGTACAGCTTCTTCTGCAGAGGTTAGTTTTAGGGTATTTTGCATAGGATGAAAAAAGATTTGAAAAGTTATTTACAGTAAGTGTTTAATTATCAATGGTTTCCACTACAGATGAATGAATAAATACTTGATCGTTCAATGGTTATCTCTGGTTTTTGAGTGAAAATCCTGTTTCCAGAAGATAACAAGCCCCAACGGGGCGAAATCTATCAACACAGGGTAAAGTGAACAGTGAATAAAACGTATGGCAAAAATCTATCGGTTTTTTTGAGAAATAGCTATCTAGTAGCAGAGAAAAAACTGATTAAGATCAGGATTGTTTGGATTTCCGTACCTACATCACAGATATTTCACGACTATGTGTAGAAAAATAGCTACTTGATAGCGGGAATACCTGAAAAAAACAAGGTACATGCAACCATTGCGGTTTTTAGTGTGTCCTATAGTTGAAAACTGTTTTTAACCATCATTTTTTTAAATTTATGAAACGGACAAACTCTTTGTTTACACATGGCCTGAACCTGTTGGTAGTGGTGGGTGTGGGACTGTTCTATTCCTGTCAGAAATCTGATACTTCGCCTATTGATTCGAACGCCCCCAAGGTACGAGAGTTGCACACCGCTGAAAAGCAGACCCTGCAAAACTCCAATACGTTTGCGTTTAAGGCTTTCTCAGAACTCAATACAATGAAGCCCGCTGATGAAAACCTGTTTATTTCTCCACTGAGCCTTTCTATGGCTTTGGCCATGACCTACAACGGGGCCGATGGAAGCACTAAAGCAGGCATGAAAAAGGCCCTTTCACTGGACAATCTCACAGACGAGGAGTTGAATAAATCTTTTCAGAGCCTAGCCGCCTATCTACCTTCTATTGACCAGACCGTCACCTTTACGCCTTCCAATGCTATCTGGTACTCGAATAAATATACGCCACAAGCTACCTTTGTGCAGAAGAGTAAAGACTATTTTTCGGCACAGATACAAGGGCTTAACTTTGCCGATGTGGATGCTTCCAAAAGTACCATGAATGGCTGGGTGAAGGAAAAGACCCAAGGAAAGATTGAATCCATTGTAGACGAAATTAGTGCTAGCCATGTGATGTTTTTAATGAATGCCATTTATTTTAAAGGAACATGGACATATGCTTTTGATAAAAAGCAGACCTACCAAGGGCCGTTTTACCTGGCCAATGGATCTGCTCCCAACAAAACTTTTATGTCTACCAAAGCAGAAGTGGCCTATGTGCAAGATGCAGACAAAGTGTTGGTCAATCTGCCTTATGGCAACAAGCAGTTTATGATGACGCTTATTATGCCTACCGAGGATAAAACGCTCACCCAACTCATGTCTACACTCAACGCAGAAAACCTTTCGGGTTGGTTGTCTAACACACAAACGGCAACCAAACAGGTGGTTATTCCTAAATTTACTGTAAAAGGCGACTACACCAAAAAGGAGTTTAATACCATTCTGATTCGTCTGGGAATGGGTGAGGCATTTTCAAATCAGGCCGATTTTAGTAAATTACTGGAAAACTTTTCTAAAGGAGACTTGGCAATCAGTGAAGTAGCCCACAAAACATTTATAGAAGTAAACGAAGAAGGAACTGAAGCGGCAGCAGTGACATCTATAGGCGTGGGAACGACCAATGTGAATGTGGAAACCCCTTTGGTATTTAACCGACCGTTTGTGTACCTGATTCGGGAGAAAGATTCAGGAGCTATTCTATTTATGGGCAAACTGATGAATCCCTGAGATACTGTTTCAAGCCGAGCTTTTTAACAAGAAAGTAATGTAAGTCACCCCTACATGGCTTTTATTCATAACTCACGTTAAATAATTCTGGTGCGAGATTGGAAACGTAAGTTCGGCGAAGCCAATCTCGCACCAGAATTATCCATAACTCACGTTAAGTAAGGCTTCGCTTTCAAGCTGAGCCTTACTTACATTCCTCATACTTATTTTCAGACTACTTCTTTGTATTGCATCCGGTAGAGCTGGGTGTAGAAGCCATCTTCCTGTTGTAGGAGTTCTTCGTGTGTGCCTTTTTCTTTGATTTCCCCCTTATCCATCACAATAATACAATTGGCTTTCTGAATGGTGCTGAGGCGGTGGGCAATGACAATAGAGGTGCGGCCTTTCATCAGCTTTTGTACTGCATCGCCGATCATCTCTTCGGTTTCAGTGTCTACTGATGAGGTAGCCTCGTCCAGCACAATGATTTTAGGATCATACACCAACGCCCGGACAAACGAAATCAGCTGCCGTTGTCCAACAGACAAAGTTGCTCCACGTTCCATGACATTATACTGATAACCACCCGGTAGACGTTCGATAAACGTGTGTGCACCCACAAGTTTAGCAGCTTCCACTACTTTTTCAAATGGAATATCTGGATTGCCTAGTGTAATATTGTTCAGAATGGAATCTGAAAACAAAAAGACATCCTGTAGTACCGTGGCAATCTGGCGGCGTAAAGCATTGAGTTCGTAGGACTTTATCGACTGGCCATCAATTTCAATGGTACCCTGGTTGATGTCATAAAAGCGGCTTAGTAGGTTAATCACTGACGATTTTCCAGCTCCTGTGGCACCCACCAACGCAACCGTTTCACCTTCTTTAACCTCAAACGAAATGCCCCGCAATACATAATTTTCATCGGTATAGGCAAACCACACATGGTCAAACCGCACATTGCCTCGGATGGGGGTGGCCAGTGTTCCCGTGTTCGGGATCACGTCCTGGTTGTCAAGTAAGGTAATAATCCGTTCGGTACTGACAATGCCCATTTGTAAGGTGTTGAATCGGTCGGCAATCATCCGCAGTGGACGGAAAAACATGGAAATATACATGATAAAGGCAATCAGAGTTCCCAGCGTAATGTGTTCGGCTAGTACACCTTTGGCTCCATACCACACCAGCAACCCTGTACAACCTGCGGCAATCACCTCTGCCACTGGAAAGTATACCGAGTAATATAGTACCGATTTTAGATTGGAACGGCGGTGTTCTCGGTTGATGTCCACAAACTTCTTGTATTCAATGGCTTCACTATTGAAAATCTGCACAATACTCATGCCCGTGATGTGTTCCTGTACAAATGAGTTCAGGTTGGCCACGGCTGTACGAACTTCATTGAATGACTCCTTGATTTTTTCCTTGAAAATATAGGTTCCCAGAAACATGAGTGGCAGAATAGAAAGGCTCACCAGCGTCAGTCGCCACTCAGTCACAAACATAATGACCAGAATGACTACAATTTGCAGCAGATCTCCGGCAATGGCCGCAATGCCTTCACTGAATACATCGGCTAGGGTTTCAATGTCTGAAACAGTCCGGGTGACCAGCCGTCCGATGGGCGTATTGTCGTAGAATTTGAGTCGCAGATCGAGCAGGTGGCGGTAGAGTTGCACGCGTATATTGCGGATAATATTCTGTCCGAGCCACCCCGACAAATAGGTGTTAAAATACTGTACAATAGCCTGAAACACCAGTAATCCGACCATGGTCATCAGCATTTGTGTAAGGCCTGGATAGTTGGCTTGCAGAATATAATGGTCAATGGTATATTGAATCAGGAGAGGCATGGCAGGTGCCAGGGCCGCATAGAGTAAGATCAACACCACCAACAATATAAAATACCTCAGATAGGGTTTAATAAAACTAAATAGTCGACGTAGGATGGTTAGGTCAAAAATTCGTCCACTTTTCTCTTCAAGTTGCATCAGGTCAGGGAGATTTATACGGTTTGAGAAAGAAAAAAAACATGGCTGTGTATCAAAATAACGTATATGATTGTTGCCACACACGCTGATCCGCCTACTTTTTCTTCTTGCGTTGCTTATCAGTACAAAAGGCATCTTTTGTCAGAGAAATGGTTGTTCGCTGATAAAAGTGCCTGTGCAAGATACATTACCTGTCAGGGAAAAGCAAGTTTTGATCTATCTGCTCTGTGTTTTAAGAGGCGAGCTATAGGATGTACCCACAGGTGATTCATGGTTTGGTACTTGGTTTTCATGGGTAGCAGCTTTGGCTCGTAGCTGACGGGTAGTTTTGCGACTACCATCATGACTCCAGCCCGGAGGGCCAAACAGATAACCCAGGGCATTTTTTACAGATCCTGCTTTGCTGATATCCTTGCCAATGGCTATCCATTTATGAAAGGCAATGAAACTGTCTTTGGCTTCCATCCAGTCGTGTTTTTCACGTACAGCTATCCATGCTTCTAGACCCAGCAACAACACAAAACCAGAAATGGCCCAGAAAACAATATTGGGAGGTATAAATTTATTATTTTATTTATAAATTATTCGAATTTAATGATAATTTGGTGTTTTTTTACAAGTTTTTTGCAGAAAATCGTACACCCTATGTATCTTCCCGACCGATCCATAAAAAACTTTTACTATGCATATTGATACCCTTGCCATTCGCAGTACACACCTGCCTGATGAAAATGCCCACTCAGTAGCTACGCCCATTTATATGTCAACTACCTTTGAACGGGCAGAAGATGGAAGTTCTCCCAAAGAATTTATCTATTCTCGTGCAGACAACCCCAACCGACGGTTGCTGGAACAAAGTCTGGCAGTGTTGGAAGGTGGTACACACGGATTTGCCTTTGCTTCTGGCCTGGCATCTATTACGGCTGTGATACAGATGCTGAAAACCGGCGACCATGTGATTATTGGTGATGACACATACTTTGCTGCTGCCTTGTTGATGCAGGATGTGTTTGCCCAGTGGGGATTACAAATATCTCGCGTAGATATGACCGATCTGGAAGCCGTACAGGCTGCCATACAACCAGAAACCAAGCTGATTTGGGTCGAAACGCCATCCAATCCTTTATTGAAAATTACAGATATTCAGGCTATTGCAGATATTGCCCATGCCAACCAGGCTTTGTGCGGCGTAGACAATACCTGGGCTACGCCTGTGCTGCAACGCCCACTGGAGCTAGGCGCAGATATTGTGCAACATGCTACTACCAAGTATTTTGGCGGACACAGTGATGTATTAGGTGGAGCATTGATTGTAAAAGATGAAACATTGGCTGCCTCGTTGAAAAAAATACAAACCCTTACCGGAGGCGTACCTTCTCCGTTTGAATGCTGGCTGGTGACCCGTGGTATCAAAACGTTGCCTTTGCGGGTACGTACCCAGTCCGAATCCGCTTTGTCTATTGCTCAGTTTCTAGCAAACCACCCCAAGGTAGAAGCCACACACTATCCCGGTCTGGAAACACATCCGCAGCACCAGATAGCCAAAAAGCAGATGCAGATGTTTGGAGGAATGTTATCATTTCAGGTATATGGAGGAGCGGCAGAAGCCATAGCTGTAGCTGCCCGTATCCGGTTGTTTACCCGAGCTACAAGCTTGGGAGGTGTAGAAAGCCTGATCGAACACCGCCGTTCAGCCGAAGGCCCAACCAGTGTAGCACCTGACAATCTGCTTCGTGTATCGGTAGGTCTTGAACACCCTTCAGACCTGATTGTCGATCTGGCACAGGCCTTGTAGCATTGTACTAAGAAACTGGTCTGAACCCTGATTCGTAGGATTACAGGATTACCTTGACTTTCTAGTGTTTGAAAAACATTAATTTGACTATTTTTTATAGACTCAATTTGCTAACAATCAACAAATTGAGTCTATAAAAAATAGGTCATTTTGTTGGAAACTGTTTTAAAACCTACTTGGTATGTGCTGTGCCGTTGTTGGCGTCCTCGCCAGCAACCCGTCCAGCACAAACCGAGCCTTTGGAGTTGTTGGCGAGGACGCCAACAACGGCACAACAACAGCACGAGACGCCAACAACGGCATCTCAATAGGTTTTAAAACCGTTTCTAAGGGATATGGGTAGCCGTAGAACAGATTAAGCCATAGCTGAGGCTGATTTGAGTGTTTCAGAGTTAAGGGCAATGGTAGGAGCTTCTGTTTGAGGAAGAATCATGTATACATATGTCCATTCATTGGCCTTACTATCAATCCGGATTTCGCCGTGCAGCTTCTCAATAGCTTTCTGAACTACATATAAGCCCAGTCCGTTTCCTTTAGAAGCTTCTGAACCACGATAAAATATATGAAATATTTCTGGAAGCATACTTTGTGAAATCCCAATCCCATTGTCGTAGAGTTCAATCCCGACGGTATTTCCTAGTTGGCGGATGGTGAGCCGGATCACAGACTGACGTTCATTGGAGCGGCAGCGGAAGATAACCGAGTTGTCAATCAGGTTTTTAAGGATGAAGGCAAGTAGATTTGGCTCAGAGATCAGTCGGATGTTGGGGTCTATATGAATGTCAAACTGAATCTGGCTGGCGTAGGTATGAATAATAGATGATTGTCGTATTTTCTCTACAATTTCACTGAAATCCACTTCACAGCAGTCAAAGCTTTCATGGTTAATGGCATTAATCATGGAAAATTTCTCCAGCATATTATCCATGTTTACAGCTGTATCATGGATTCGGTCAAAAAGCATCTTGGCGGCTACTTCGTCAAAACCTAGCTTGGAGACTTCAACCAGACCCATAATGGTGGCAATTGGGCGGCGTAAGTCGTGTGAGGCTCGGTAGAGAAACATGTCTAGTTCCCGGTTTACTTTACTGAGTTTGAGAGTACGTTCTTCTACAATTCCTTCGAGGTTAGAGTTGATGGCACGAAGTTCTTCATTGGCATGACGTACCTGGTTTTCAATTTCAATCAATTCTTGACTTTTTCGTTCAATCTCTATATTCATTCCTTGTATCATTTTTTTTCGATTCCAGAGCATTACTGCGGCCAAAAACGTCAATATGATACTCAGGGCTATAAAATAGCTCAGGTATAACTGGAGATTCCAGTTTTCATCTTTTAATACATCTACTTGTTCTGGGTTAGCAGTGAGAGGAGTTGCCATACACGTAGTATTTACCCATAGCAAAAGAATATACCATATAGAAAGCCTGACAAGAGCTGTGTATAAATGTTTCATAGGCAACGACCGAAAAGGATTTCTCTTTGGAATCGGGTTTCAAATATGCGTAATATTTTTTTAGAAACAGGAATCTATTGATTTAGAAGGATGTATGATTACGTCTACACATACCTGAAAAAGAATCTAATCTCCTGAGCTTTTTGGTTTTTGCTACAAATCTCACACCTTTTGACTGGTTTGGGTAGTCACCTTTTTGGTGTAGAATCATGGCTGTAACTAAGTAGTTAAAGGTGTCTGATAATCAAATAGTTGAGCTTAAATTGTATTTTTTTTATACAATAATTAAATGTATGAGTAAATTGATTATCAGGCATTTATAATAGATAATAGGTAATATCTACCAATATATAGGAAAGGCAGAAAAACCAATGGATTGTTCTGAGTGGCTGTTTTTAATGTATTTTTTAAAATTTCATTACGTCTGAAAAAAAAAATGCGGATATACATATATTGTAGAAAAACATGCAAATAGCTGGTTTTTTCAACTTATTTTTTGTTGTAATTTGTTTAAAGTGTTGAATACAAGTATATTATATTGCATATGTGAGAGTTGAGTGATAGTAAATAGTTTCTATAATAAATAGTATTAATGAGTCATCGTATGACTGACAGTAGAGTGTCTATACAAAAAAAGGCCATCCTATAGAAATTAAAATTTTTATAGGATGGCCTTTTGGTAAGTATATATAGACTGTTAGAGTAAAGCGGTGATTTCCAGATGATCAGCTACTTGTGCTAGTGGTAGATTCCAGGCATCGGCTACCCCTTTATATACGATCTCACCTTTGACAATATTGAGTCCTAGCTGCAATTCTTTGTTGTCCTGACAGGCTTTTTTCCAGCCTTTGTTAGCTAGTTGCAGGGCATAAGGTAGAGTGGCATTGGTCAGAGCCAGTGTAGAAGTGTACGGAACCGCTCCAGGCATATTGGCTACACAATAGTGTACCACATCATCTATAATATAGACGGGGTCAGCATGAGTGGTTGGTTTACTGGTTTCAAAACATCCACCCTGGTCAATGGCTACGTCTACCATCACTGTACCAGGTTTCATGGTTTTGAGCATGTCGCGTGTGATCAGACGAGGGGCTTTGGTTCCAGGGATCAGCACACCTCCAATAATGAGGTCGGCAGCCTGGATCATTTCACGAATATTATATTCATTAGACATCACTGTATCTACGTTGGTAGGCATGATATCTTCTAGGTATCGTAGGCGAGGCAGGCTTACATCCATGATGGTTACATTGGCACCAAGTCCGGCGGCCATTTTAGCAGCCTGTGTCCCAACAATTCCTCCACCCAGTACCAGCACATTGGCAGGCTTAACACCAGCTACACCGCCTAGTAAAATGCCACGGCCTTTGTAGGTTTTTTCAAGGTATTTGGCTCCTGCCTGAATAGACATCCGACCTGCTACTTCTGACATCGGTATCAGCAACGGAAGGCTGCGATCGGTTTTTTCCACGGTTTCATAGGCCAGACATACAGCTTTGCTGCGAAGCATGGCATGCGTGAGTTCTTCGGAAGAGGCAAAGTGAAAATACGTAAATACTAATTGATTGGCTTTGATGAGTGGGTATTCAGCGGCAATAGGTTCTTTTACTTTTACGATCATTTCGGCTATTTCATACACAGCCTCAATAGTTTGCAAAATGTCTGCTCCAGAACGCTGATATAAATCGTCTGAAAACCCACTACCTTCTCCTGCACTTGCCTGTACATATACCTGATGACCGTATTTTTTTAATTCGGTTACTCCCGCAGGCGTAAGTGCCACACGGTTCTCATTTGTTTTTATTTCTTTGGGAACCCCAATAATCATACAAGAAAAGCGTTTAGTTAACGGATGAAGTAAATATTTCCTAGGAGAGGTTGTATACTAAACTTGATTAATTAAAAGTACCCGCACGCATGTGTACGTACATCATGATATTTTAAATAATAACATTTAATATACATATTCGCTCAAATTCATGGTTTTTCCAAATTTATAGGCTGTAAATTTGAGCATAGGTTTTAAAAAGAGAAAAAAAACAGATACCTTGTTTGTAGATACAGCTAATGTACTGTTAATTAAATCGTTAAAAATCCTGATTTTCCTTCTTACAAAAACTTCGCACATCTACGGTCTGAACCGTCTCTGTGCGAAGTTTGGTACTATTCAAAGAAATGTTACAATTAAATGTTGAGTTTGTTGATGAAATTTGGTTTGTTACTGAAAATTGAGTTTGTTGATGAAGTGCTGGGTCTTTTTCTCTCTACACCGCTGAGCAGTTTCTAAAAAGAATCATTTCGGAGATGCCTTAGCGAATACCCGTCAGCTAGGGTACAATAGATTTATTTAGTATAATTTATTTGTTTGTTTGTTGATGAAGTTTTACTGCACTAGAGATATATTCTTTATGGAAAAATATCTTGCTAAGGCTGTTAATTTTTACGAAAGTTAGAATGTTTAGTAATTATTTCCAAGTATTTGTTTTAAATTGGAATATAAATCTATTTAATAGTTTGTTTTTGGAAATTTTTTATATTTTCATTTTAAATTACCTTATTTCAAAGAAAAAATTTCTACCTGATGGATAGTATCGATGAACTAGATGTGGCCATACTACGGATGCTACAGCAAAATGCCCAGTATACCAATAAAGAAATTGCAGGCAAGCTTGGCTTGACCATTACACCCGTATATGAGCGGATCAAACGCCTGGAATCTAACGGATATATTAAGCAGTATGTGGCCTTGTTGGACAAATTTCGGATTGGAAAAACACTGACTGCTTTTTGTAATGTCTCCCTCAAGCAGCATACCAAAGAGAATGTAGAAACCTTTGAAAGACAGATTCAGCAATTTAATGAGGTACAGGAATGCTACCACATCGCAGGTGTATTTGACTTTCTGCTGAAAGTTTCTGTCAAAAACATGTCTGAGTATCACGACTTTATTCGAAACAAGCTTTCTACCATCGAAAATATCGGTAACCTGAACAGCTCGTTTGTCCTAAGTGAAATCAAATACTCACTTGCCTATGACATCTGACAAGTGTAGGTAAAAAGGAGTCTTTTTTTTGGATTCACTATTATTTATGTAGCTTTGAAACCAGTGCATGTGCCTGCTTGCTTGCATAGCCTAGATACAGGTATGTGTAGGAGGGTAAAAACAGGTCATGTTTCGTTATGGCCGGTTACTACCCGTTCATAGTGGGAGGAATCATACCTCATTGCTGCATTTTTCATGGACACAACCTATATTGTTATCTGTTTATGCATTACTATTCATCTATTATAGATACCATTGGCAATACGCCACTGGTTCGTTTGAACAAACTATCCAAAGGCATCAAGGGCACGGTGCTGGTAAAGGTTGAGTATTTTAATCCTGGCAATTCTGTCAAAGACCGGATTGGCATCAAAATGGTAGCCGATGCGGAAAAGGCAGGCATTCTCAAGCCAGGTGGAACTATTATTGAAGGAACTTCCGGAAATACAGGTATGGGACTGGCCCTGGCAGCTATTGCTGGAGGCTATAAATGTATATTTACCATGGCCGACAAACAGTCGCAGGAAAAGATTAATATTCTGCGGGCTGTAGGAGCAGAAGTGATTGTCTGCCCAACAAATGTGGCCCCCGAAGATCCGCGCAGTTATTATTCAGTGGCCCGTCGGTTGAATAAGGAAATTCCCAATTCGTTTTATCCCAATCAATACGACAACCTGTCCAATACAGAAGCCCACTACGAGACTACCGGGCCGGAAATCTGGGATCAGACGGAAGGCAAAGTAACACATTATGCGGCTGGTGTGGGCACTGGCGGTACAATCTGCGGAGCTGGAAAATTTCTGAAAGAGAAAAATCCGGCAGTGGTCACCGTCGGTATTGATACGTATGGATCTGTATTTAAGAAATATAAAGAGACTGGCTTTTTTGATGAAAACGAAATCTATCCTTACCTCACTGAAGGGATAGGCGAAGATATTCTTCCTAAAAACGTAGATTTTAGCCTGATTGATCATTTTATTAAAGTGACTGATAAGGATGCCGCTATCATGACTCGTCGGCTGGCACGGGAAGAGGGACTGTTTGTGGGTTGGTCGTGTGGGTCAGCAGTATATGGAGCCCTTGAGTATGCCCGTGAGTACCTCAAAGAAGGGGATGTGATGGTTATTATCCTACCCGATCATGGTACCCGTTACCTGAATAAGATTTATAATGATACTTGGATGAAAGATCATGGCTTTCTGGAATCCCGTGATTTTGCTACTGCCCGTGACATTGTGGAATCCAAGAACGGCGCCGACCGACTGGTTACCATTGACAGCAGCATGAAAATCAGCGAAGCTGTCCGCCTGCTAACCAAAGAAGGAATTTCGCAAATACCTGTCATGGAAGGTGACCAGATCGTGGGAAGTCTGACCGATTCCAAAATTCTAGGCCAGTTGATCGAAAAACCTGAAATCAAGGATACTATAGTAAATGAACTCATGGATCCGCCGTTTAAGTTTGTAGGTCTGGACAATACGCTGGATGTGCTTTCGTCACTGATTGACAAGGAAAACAAAGCCTTGCTGGTTCGCGACGATCTGAATCGGGTACATATTATCACACAGGCAGATTTACTGGCAGCGGTGGCTGGTTAGAATACATCAAATGATATAAACAGGGGTATGGGTGTTTCACTCATACCCCTGTTTGCATTTTAGGGAATATGCATCAATAAATTATCTTATCAAACAATCGCCATTTTGTATAGGCTACCCATTCGCCCATTGTCCAGCATTTGAATGCCACAGAATAACCGTACACAAACGTGCCATAGCTATGCGTGATCTGGGTGGGAGGAGGGGAAACACCGGGCGAATATAGATTAGATGTGATCCCTGGAGTTAAAATCAATGGAAATGTGTATTGTATTTATTTGCAAATTTAGGAATGTGTTTTTTTTGTAAAAAATTAAAGAATAATTGCTTTGTTTTGAAATTATTTATTAATTTTATCGAGTTGAATTTCAGTATGTTTATTATGTATAATAACCCCTTTTAATGTTTATTTTTAGTAACAAATTATTAATTTTTAATTATTTTTTTGTTTAAGTTCGGTTTTTAATTGATTTTTTTACTAAGCAATTAATAGAATTGATTCTTCTGAATTCGTTTTTTTACTTTAGAAAAATGAATTGGTTTTAATGATTGTCTAAGAGAGAGAGAACCTATGAAGGCAGGTATTTTTTTCTTTCTCTCTCTTATTCTATACATAACCAGTATTTCTTAGCAACTCATAGAAAGTGATATACCTTGTTTGTGACAAGGTATGGCTTTTACTTGTGTGTAGTGCCTGATTATTCAGGTAAATACATATGGTCTCACTTGTGATTGGAACAATCCAAATATATCTGGATGGAGTAGTTATTGTATAAATATACAAATGGGGTAGAAATGATACATAAACATACTTTTCTTCATTTTCTTCTCATCCTTAAACCTATTTTTTATGAAAAATGTCTTTTTAGTGTTTTTTCTAGGCTTGTACTCTACTGCGTGGGCTCAGCAATGGGCAGGGAGTTCTAACACCAGTGGACAAATTACCCGCAATGGTTCGGTATTTATTAATCAAGAAAACGCTGGCCTGATGCTGGATGAAGGAGGAAACCAACGGTTTGGGCTGATGAAGTATGCGGGCAAATCTACGGGACTTTACCGGACAGGATACTGGTTTGAGATCAGCCGTGTAAACTCGCTGACTGCCCCTACCAGTTTTACCACAGATTTTTATATTTCCTCAAATGGAAATGTGGGTGTGGGGTCTAGCGGATTTGTTGGCATCAATACTTCGCCTTTAGGTAAACTGGAAGTGTATAGTTCGGCGGGAAATGTAAAGTTTGGTGACACTGCAGGAGACAATGTGCATCACCTGAGTTCCAGCAGAGACTGGGTGTTCAATGCAGTTGGCAAAGACGAGTTTACCAATCTATTTACCTTTCGCAGAACAGACTATGCCGATATCAATGCCAATACAGATCTGATGGTTATTCATAAAAATGGCAATGTAGGTATTGGCACTTCAGTCAGCCTAAATAACTATAAACTGGCAGTGGAAGGTACGCTAGGAGCCAGAGAAATTGTAGCCACAATGGCACCCTGGGCAGATTTTGTTTTCAAGCCTAGCTACCAACTACCTTCACTGACCGAAGTGGAATCCTACATTCAGACAAACGGTCATCTGCCATCTGTACCTTCAGCACAGGAAATAGCCAAAGATGGCAACAACCTGGCTAAAACCGATGCCATCCTGCTGCAAAAAATCGAAGAACTGACCTTGTATCTGATTGAACTGAAAAAAGACAACGAGCAGCTACGTCAGGAAGTACAAAATCTTAAGAAATAATTCGTGTGTGAATACGAGCATCTTAGGGGGATGTCTGATTGTAATTGTTGATTTCCAGTGAATTATGATAGACAGCTCATCGGAATCTGATTTTTTTAACTAGTGTTTATTTTTTTACTATTCAATCCATCTATTATGAAAAAGAATCATATGTTCTCTGTATTCGCCCAGTATACAAAAAAAAGTGTCATGGCTTTGGCTATGCTTGTCAGTGTAGGGGGGCTGGTGCAAACTGCCCATGCTCAAAACACCTTTCCTGCTTCTGGAAATGTAGGTATCGGTACGGCATCACCCGGTTATCCGCTGGATGTGCAATCGAGTAATTTTTTTATGGCTCGTTTTCGGAATAAAGGAGGTGGAAGTGATGGTACGGCTTTATTTGACATCCAAAATGCCGCAGGTACATTCTGGCGTCTAGGTGTCGGTGGTACAGGTAATGGTCTCGGTATCACAGCTGGACAGTTTTACTTAGAAAGAGGAGGGCTTGGAGCAATTTTGACGGCTTCTACGAGTGGCAATATAGGCATTGGTACTTCCACTCCTAGTGGAAAACTCAATGTATACGAACCTAATCAGCCGACATCTGTAGTGTTAGGAAACCCTAGTACAGGTACAGGCGGCTTTACCAGTCTGATTATGAGTACCAGTGCCGACAAAGCAGGATATGGCAGTCTTCAGGCTATTAAGAGTTCAGGTACAGAATGGGGAAATATTGTCTTGAATCAATATGGGGGAAATGTAGGCATTGGTACTTCCACTCCGTCGGCAGCTTATAAACTGTCTGTCAATGGCTCTATCCGAACCAAAGAAGTGGTGGTAGAGAGTGGCTGGGCAGATTTTGTCTTTGCCAAAGACTATACGCTGCGTCCGCTCAAAGAGGTGGAAGCTTTTATTGCCGCCCATAAACACCTGCCAGACATGCCTACTGCGGCTGAAGTACAGGAAAATGGGGTAAAAGTAGGGGAAATGGAAACCAAACTGCTACAGAAAATAGAGGAACTTACCCTGTACCTGATTGAGCAGCAAAAGCAAATGGAAGTCCTTAAAACTAAGCTTTCTCAGTTAGAAAACCATTGAGACGCAGGAAAACAGAGTCTTATAATCGGCCTGAGACAGACGTTTTTTTGCCTATAGTTTTCCATTGCTGTTTTATCATCCCAAAATCTTATCCCAATGAAAAAATATATATTTTTAGTATTTCTGGCTGCTATAGGACTGTGCTACAGTGGATATGCCCAGACCAAAATAGATGCAGACTTGCAGGCTGCATTGACGAGTGCCGCCACCTCCCGATCCGTCACATCGGGTATTCTAGTCTTGTCTGACCAAGTAGATGTATCTTCAATGACCAACAGTCTGGCTAGTGCAGAGGCTACCCGTGAGCAAACACACGAACAGGTAGTTCGGGCATTGCAGGAAAAGGCCACACAGTCGCAGCAGGCACTGCTGAGTCGGTTGCGGCAGTTGCAGGCCCAAGGCTCAGCTCTGAAGAAGTATACTCCGCTCTGGATTGTCAATGCCATTATCATAGAAGCTGACCCTACCATATTTTATGAAATGGCATCACGTCTGGATATTGAAGGCTTGTACCTGGATTACTCGGTTCAGACCATTGCCCCTGTAGGTGCAGCCTCTGACCCTTCTACCATTACCACGATAGAACCAGGATTGACCAATATCAATGCCCATTTGCTGTGGCGTGAAGGAATTACCGGGCAAGGACGGCTGGTGTCGCACTTGGATACGGGTGTAGACGGCGTACATCCAGCCTTGACCAATAAGTGGAGAGGGCGTCGACCAGGTGTAACACCACAGTCGGCCTGGTTTGATCCGCTTACCAATACAACTGCACCTTTTGACGCCGGCACGCATGGCACACATACCATGGGAACCATTGTGGGGCACATACCTGGAGATACGATTGGGGTTGCTTTCGGTGCCGACTGGATTTCAGCAGGGGTGATTGATAGAGGGGGAATTGATGCCACCATTCGGAATGCATTATTGGCATTTCAATGGCTGGCTGACCCAGACGGAAATCCAGCTACAGTCACAGACGTACCTGATGTATGCAGCAACTCTTGGGGTATTCCCAGAGCCTTTCGTCCAGAATGCGACCAAACGTTCTGGCAAGCCATTGACAACCTGGAAGCAGCTACTGTAGTAGTAGTGTTTGCAGCAGGTAATGAAGGCTCTACCGCACAGTCGCTGCGTACCCCCTCTGACAGAAATACCTCTCCGACAAATACATTCTCGGTTGGTTCTCTGAATACAGATGGGCAAACAATTTCATCTTTCAGTAGTAGAGGACCTTCGGGTTGTCCGGGTACAGATGCCCAACGCATCAAGCCAGAAGTAGTGGCCAGGGGTAGTTCGGTACGTTCTTGTCTGCCAAATAATCGTTATGGTTTGCTGAGTGGCACGTCTATGGCTACGCCACATGTAGCAGGTGCAGTGGCTTTGTTGCGTCAGGTAAGCCCCAATGCTACGGTAGAACAGATCAAACTAGCCTTGATGGAAACGGCGGTAGATCTGGGAAACGTCGGAGAGGATAATGTGTATGGCCATGGTCGCATAGATGTATATGCAGCTGCCCAACGCCTCAGAGCTACAGCCTGCCCAGCTACGGCAACGGTTACTCAAACGATTCTACCTGGACAAAACCTGACTTTTCAGGTATCTAATCAACTGACGGCTACCAATACCATCGAAGTGGGTGGGGCAGCTACGTATACAGCTGGGAATCGAGTGGTTTTGCAGGCGGGATTTCGGGCAAAAGCTGGTAGTCAGTTGCGGATACGTATCCAAAACTGCTCGGCACGAGAAGTTGCTAGCCTACGGATAGCCACTAGTGATATACCTGCCAAGGCTCAGCTATCACAACCCGATTTGTCTGATAAGATTGTCGTTTTTCCCAATCCAAATAACGGAACATTTACGATTGCCTTGGCAGATACGCATGCAAAGGGTGAATTTGAAGTATATAACCTGTCTGGTGCCTGTGTCTATAAAGGTCAGATACTCAACCAAGAAAAAGAAGTGAGTATGTCGGTTGTACCCAAGGGTGTTTATCTGTTAAAAGTGATGTCAGATAGAAAATTACAGATCAAAAAAATAATAGTAGAGTAAAGTCTACGAAAAAGATGATGAATATAGAAAAAAGGCTAGCCAATTGGTTAGCCTTTTTTTTTGGTTGTGCTTCAAAAAGTATGATGGTCAAAAACCCTTTGTTTTGTCTTCCCGTAGGGGGAGATCTGAAATTATTGCAAAGGTAAGTTATTGATAATCAAAGTTCAAGTCCATCATGCATTTTGAAACACAACCCGATTTGTTTTAAAATGTATGATGGATTTCGCACGGTATACTCTTTCTTATCAAGGCCATACACTCACCAATTATCCTATAGTTCACAACCTGATCTGGAATTTACACATGAGAAAGAAAAAATTACATTTTTTACAAAGTATCTTTGGTGTAACTTATTAAATTCGCATTTAACATACGTATTATTCAATTTAATTTTGTTTTATAGTTTGTGTGCTACCCAAAATAGGATACATGCTTACCCTTTTTCGAGGAACATGTTATTATTTTCTAAGCACTCTCACTCCTTTTATCTCTACATACGCATCACTTATGAAAGGTGACATGCCTATGCACCATGTAGTATTTACTTATATACCTATTTCATCTCATTTGAAGAATCTCGCATTTATGAAAAAAACAGTACTCTTTTGTATAGTTGCGTACATGCTGGGAATTCACTTCCTACATGCCCAGGTCTTGAATGCTCCAAGCAAACTACATTATTTTCGCAATGCTCCGGCGTATACTACAGCCACCTTATTCTGGCAAGATAACAGCACCTCTGAAACAGGCTACGTGATCGAGCAAAGCCTTGATGGACAGACATGGACAACTGCGGCTGCATTGGCAGCCAATACAACCTCACATGATCTGGTCACAGATGCTGTGCAGACTACTCTTTACCGCATCAAAGCGATAGATGCGACAGACCAAGCGATCTCTGAAACGGTACGTCTGGTTGGTACAGGTTCTCCGCTGGAAGTATACCCCGAAGTACCTGGCATACGCACCCCCAAAGACACCACAGTCAATGGAATTACGTTCAGTATGCTACAGGACCAATGTCCGGCTAACCCTGCCTTAGGAAAAGCAACCCGCATTTCTACAGTTTTCAGTGTGCAGGTTCGTCCGGCTGCCAGCGAAACTTTTCTGTCATCGCCAGTCTACCAGACCAGTCCCCAGATCCGGAACCATCTGCCCCAAAACGATCCGGCACACACAGGTGGCCACCGGCCCTATGGATATGCCCTGTATGGTCCGACATCTACAATACCTGCCCGTACCCTGCACACCAAACACTGGACAAACTTTGATGCCAGCGAAAATGTAGTAGTACGCATCAAGCTTACGCCAAACGCCCAGCTACCCAGCCCAATCAACATGGCCGATGTGGAAATAGCCCCATCTCCACTGAATGTCCAGCAGATTGATGCCACAACCCTGGATGTAACGCTACCTCCCGGACAGGAGTTTACCAGGCACTACCGAATTGCCATTAACCAAAAAGCATGGGTCAGGCTTTCCGGACGCAGTGAAAACACCATTGAGGCACCTTTGTACATTTTTATCAACCCAGTCAAGCCAGCACCCGCATCTGCACCAACCCATGAGATCAAGGAATTCAAAAACGGCCAGTTGGTTGTCTTTGGACCGGGTATACACCTTCCCAATCCCAAATACCAGTTTCTAGGTGAAGGCGCCAACGCAACCTGTCGAGAAATGTATGCTCCGGGCGACTCATACCTGCACTATGGCTTTATTTTCAATAATAAAGGATATAACCTGACAGTCTGGGGAAGAGCTCTTTACAGCGATGAAATGTTTGCCATTTATCTGGACGCCGAGGGGTATAACTGGATGTCCACAACCCGTACACCTTGGGCAACACAAGACTGCACCCACGGCAATGTCTGGAATCTAGACCTACCTTGGGAAGCCAGAGGTTCTTTTCATGGAAAATCTCCCGAACCTACTGTTTTTGAAGGGTTTACCAATATCGGTGGACGTATGGGTTTTCTGAGTAGCGGCGGAAACGGCAAACTCATCGGCTTCAAAGATGTAGGCTATGGCGGCGGAACGTACCAGAGTGGAGGCTCTGTAGGTGGTTTTAAAGTCATCTATGATGGATGTTTGTTAGCCAATGACGATGACGTTACCTATTGCCACCATGATTACACAATGAATCATTGTACCACGTTTAACCTCTTCAACGGCCCTAGTTTTCAGTATGGCTGGGAAACCAGTGGTGAACGGGATGCACGCGGAAAGATCTATAACCATACAGCTTGGTCTTCAGACCGAAATCCTGGCAAGGCATTGGGACAAAATCATGGCGTGTTCAATCTGCGTTTCAGGCTGGGAAAATTGAATTACCACAGTGGTGGTATCTGGGAAAATTTTGATCTATGGGGACAGGAGAATATAGTATTTAACCTCCGTATCCGGGACGAAAATGAGCCAGATGGTGCCTTGAACCATGCCAGTATATTCAGTGACCAGATTTACCGCAATTTTACGATCCGCAAGCATGCCCGCAATAATAATGTGCTGTGGGGTGAAAAGAATAGTACAAAAAATCAGGTATCATACCTGCGTTTTCTGCATTTTGACAATGTAACCATTGAGGGCAATCGCCTAGACAGTATCACAGATGGCAAGTATTTTGACTATAATGAAGGGTTACTGCTTCATACAGTTACATTTTTCACTATGCCAGCGTCCATTGCCGCTCCAACGCCAGGCACTGCTCCGATCGGGCGAACAATCCAGCTTTCTCACCAGAATTCTAGATACATCCAGACAGACAGCAGGCTTCCCTATAGTCTGTCTCCTCTATGTGCCAATGCCACCAACGCCGCACTGGGTTTTAAAATTGTGGATGCCGGTGACGGATATATTGCCCTACTGGCACAAAACGGGTACTATGTCAAAGCAGATGCCAAAAGGTATGGCTATATCTATACAGAACCAGATCGGCTGAGAAATGACCCAGATACCAAAACCATTACAGACAATGCTAAGTTTATCTGGACAGACCGCGGAAACAATGCCTTTACCTTATATTCCAAAGCACTGGGGCTTTATCTGCGGGTAGAAAAAGGTTCAGGGCCAAACATGCCCCTCTATGCAGCCAGTGACCAGATCGGAACTGCTGAAACATTCCAGTGGACCGCCACCGCAGACATTGCGTTGCTCCCCAATCGGGTAGAAGTTGAAAACTATGCAACACAACAAGGTATCCAGGTAACACCTGCTACAGATACAGACGGCAACCAGCAAATCGGTGCCTCAGCAGGCAATTATCTGACATTCAATGTAAATGTACTTAAGAAAGGCTTTTACATCCTCTCATACCGGGTGGCATCAGGCAGCAGTACAGATGGCTCAATTATGCTGAAAAGCAACAATCAACTGATACATACAGCAGCAATTGCCTCTACAGGCGGATGGACTACCTGGCAAACCATCTCGGATACTGTCAAACTCTCCGAAGGGGTACAGGAATTTCGGCTGGATTTTGCGGGCGGCTCAGGTCAACTGGTCAACCTGAACTGGTTTGAGGTGAGTGTTCCTAAGAACGTTATTCCAGGCAACTTTGAGGCAGAAGAGTATGTTTCACAGGTAGGAATCCAAACGGCTGTCTCTCCTACAGAAGGCAGGTATGTAGGCTTTATCAACAATGGAGACCATATCACATTCCGGGCAGTAGCACCAGAAGAAAGCCGATTTGTAATATCCTACCGGGTTTCCAGCGGCTCAGCAGGCGGCTCACTTAGCCTACAGGTAAACAACACAGAAGCAGGTCGTCTTCCGGTACCCTCGACAGGAGGCTGGGAGAAGTGGACAACCGTCAAAGACACGGTGTTCATCCCGAAAGGTACACATACACTCCGGCTTACCTTTATAGGTACAGGCACTGGTTTTCTGTATAATATCGGCAGTTTTGAATTTACGCAACTAGATCAGATTCACATAGTTCCAAGTACAATAGAAGCCGAAGACTATATGGCTCAACAAGGTACAATACTAGCCCTTACATCAGATACAGGCGGAGGATTGCAGGTAACCTCTATTGATAATGGAGATAACCTGACCTACAAAATAAATGTAACCAATGAAGATTTCTACGAAGTCAGTTATCGGATACAAACCCCTGTTGCTGGAAGTAAGATTACTATGCTGATACAGGATCAATTGGTACGTACGCTCACACTTCCAGCAGCTACTGGATGGGTCACTGTGAAAGATACTGTACGTCTTTCCAAGGGCGTTCAACTCTTAAAACTGAACTTTGAGGGCACTCAACCCAATCTGTTTACATTCAATAAGATGGAATACAAAGCGTTGCGAATAGCTCAGATTGAAGGGTTGATAGAAGCAGAAGCCTACATCACCCAGACTGGTATTCAAACAGCTGTCACGACAGATACCAGTGGCGTAAGCGAAGTAGGTTTTATCAACAACGGAGATAACCTGGGTTTCCAGACTTTTGTGACTAAGCCGGGCTACTATGCACTCAGCTACCGAGTAGCTTCTGGCGGCAGTGGTGGAACCATAGACATTCAGTTTAATGGCATCTCAGCAGGTGTAACCGATATACGCAACACAGGTGGCTGGAACAAATGGATCACTGTCACAGATACTGTCGAACTAAACGCAGGTTTCCAGATCATGCAGCTCCAGTTTGTAGGCAAATCAGGCTTTTTGTATAACCTAAACTGGCTCTCATTCAAATACGTGAATATACATGCAATCCCTGGAAAAATAGAAGCCGAAGCATTTGCGGCACAGAACGGGATTCAGGTACAACCAACAACTGATACAGGCGGCGGTAGTGAGATTGGCTTTATTGAGTCTGGTGACTATATAGACTTGGATGTTCAGGTAAAACAATCAGCTCTTTATCAGGTAGGTTTCCGGGTATCTTCGGCTACCGCAGGCGGCCACATCCGTATTCTGGAAGGAAATACCCTGCTCAGTACTACGTCTATTCGCAATACAGGCGGTTGGAATCAATGGACAACAGTAAACGGACTGGTCAGACTGGAAAAAGGACAGCATCGGCTACGTCTGGTGTTTGAAGGAGGTACAGGGTTTCTGTTTAACTTCAACTGGTTACAGTTTACTACCTCAGATATTGCAATAGCCCTACAATCCAAAACGACAGATAATGCTACCAATAACCAGATTCAACATGCCCTGAAACTGGTCAATCTGGCCTCTTCTGCATTGCCATTGGATGATGTTACGATGCGTTACTGGTTCACTGCCGAAGAGTTTGCAGCTCTCAATGTTGTATACGATTCTGCCCAACTGGGTCAGCAAAACCTAACAGGACAATTTGTTGCGGCATCTCCGATACGCACAGGTGGACATTACTACCTGGAAACCAGCTTTGCCCCTGGCACCGCACTGACTCCTCTGGCCAGCAGCCAAATAAACATACGCATACAAAAATCTGACAAAACAGCCTTTGACGAGACTGATGACTATTCATACCTGTTGTCAGATACATTGGTGTCTAATACTCGCATGACGGTATACAAAAACGGAACCCTGATCTGGGGCACCGAACCAGCCGTAGAAGCACCACACACAGCCATCGTACTGGAATACAGAAGCAACGATATAAACCTTTCGACCAGACAGCTAAAACCAGTTTTCCGTCTGAAAAACACCGGAAATACTCCAATTGCTCTGTCTAAGCTGATCGTCCGGTACTGGTTTACTGGCGAAGGAAGCCGCCCTGTACAATACTGGACAGAATGGGCAGCCATTGGTAAAGAGCAGGTAGCAGGCCAGGTGTATGCCACCGAAATAGTACTGGAAGAAGCCAATCGATACCTTGAACTGACATTTCCAAGTACATATATTATACCAGCCTTGAGCCACACAGGAGACATACAAACCCGTATGGCCAAAACAGATAATTCGTTGTTCAACCAATCCAATGACTATTCCTTTGCCGATTTCCTTCAGTATACAGCTCATCCAAAGGTAACGGTATACATAGGCGATTCGCTGGTATGGGGTGAGGAAAGTAAGCCAAAAATTCTGGCAGCTTTCCGGACAGAGACCCCATCTGTTGTACTGTATCCCAACCCTTCTCCAGAGGAGGCATTTGTCCAATTGGAAGCTGAAAAACAAGAGGTAGTGACTACAACCATTACCGATACCAAAGGCAGTCAGTTGTTTAGCAAACAGCACAGCGTGGCAGAAGGTCAACAACAATTGTCTGTACCGATCAAAAGCCTGGCGCAAGGCGTGTATTTCATGTACATCCGTTCGGCAACCATACAGAAAACCATCCGGATTATTGTTACACGGTAACTGGCATTGAAAACACAGGTAAGGCTGCGTTGCGCAGCCTCCTGATCCAAATCCTTTCGGGAACATTCAGAAACATACCTGTCAGACAGGCTGCTTTTTCTGAATGTACCTGAAAGGATTTTTTTATCCGACATTTCGCACCCCCTTTTCAAAAAAAAGCCCTGTTTTGAATTATTAGGAGCTTTACAAGTTTTTTTGTAGACTTGCCTGTCAACCTATCCCTCCCTGTTTATGCAGCCTATTGCTCAGGTACTTACCGAAGCCCATCTACGTATTCGTCCGTATATTCATCAGACGCCTGTGTTAACCTGTCAGGCCATTGACCAGATCGCAAAAGCAGAGCTTTTTTTTAAATGTGAGAATTTTCAGAAAATTGGTGCCTTTAAGATTCGGGGAGGGATGAATGCGGTCTTGCAGCTGTCAGAGGCACAGCTCAAAAATGGCATAGCTACCCACTCGTCTGGAAATCATGCACAAGCCATTGCGTATGCTGCTCGACAAGCCAGAACCCAAGCCTATATTGTGATGCCTGACAACTCGCCTGCCGTAAAGATTGCCGCTGTAGAAGGATATGGGGGGCATATTACGTTTTGTGCTCCTAACCAGAAAGCCCGTGAAACAACCGTACAGGACATTATAGACCGTACTGGAGCTACATTTATTCATCCGTATAATGACTATCAGGTTATTGCTGGGCAGGCAACAGCTGCTATGGAACTGCTGGAAGAAATCCCCGATCTACAGGTGCTAATAGCTCCTGTAGGTGGCGGCGGACTACTCAGTGGGACGGCCCTAGCGGCTCATTTCTTTGCGCCGCAGGTAACAGTACTAGCCGGAGAACCCGAAGGTGCCAATGATGCGTGGCTATCTATGCAGGCCGGAAAGATAACCCCCGCAGCTTCTATCCAAACCATTGCCGACGGCTTGCTTACCACCGTTGGCGACAAGACTTTTCCGATCATTCAACAGTTTGTTCGCCAGGTTATTACCGTATCTGATGTTGAAATCATTGCAGCCATGCGACTCATCTGGGAACGTATGAAAATCATTATTGAGCCAAGTTGTGCCGTGCCACTAGCGGCTGTACTGAAAACCAAAGAGATGTTTGCTGGAAAAAAAACAGGTATTATTCTCTCGGGTGGCAATATAGATCTGGGACGGTTGCCCTTCTGATCGTTGCGAAATGTGTGATAGGTTCATCGTTCACAGGGTGTTACCCTGTACTGATGGATTACGCCCCGTTGGGGCTTGTCGGTTCGGTTCAACAATCTGCGGTTTTTCAATCTAAACAACGGCTGTGTTTGAAAATGTATGATGAGTAAAAAAGCTTCCATTCTGTTTGAACGCCTTTTTTTTGTCCTCCCGCAGGGATCTTCGCGCAAATACAGCGGCCGTCGTCTGTGCGCGAAGATCCCTGCGGGAGGACAAAAGAATAATTACACACATAAACTACTGATAGT
>JACCDR011106883.1_pt1 | contig 50479 bp, 51 predicted proteins | sample 7446431 | NCBI WGS metagenome assembly JACCDR01 (sample SAMN15323443, study PRJNA562643) | freshwater metagenome | isolation source: river surface water | place: USA:Blue River Watershed | collected 2017-08-17 | reverse complement strand
GTAAATTCAAAGACGACTACTATGCGCTCGTCTCCTTCGGATTCAATATCATCGTGTACAGCATTTTCTTGAACTGGCAGTCACTTACACGAGGTCCGCTTGGTATTCCAGGAATTCCTCGACCAGAGATATTTGGGTTTCAATTCTCGACAACGACGCAGTTCCTCATATTGAGCATTGTGATCATGGGGCTTGTGTATCTCGCAGCAAACTTCATTGTGAAGTCATCGTTTGGGCGAGTGCTTAAAGCAATTCGAGAAGATGAAAAAGCGATTGCAGTATTTGGATACAAAACTTCTACGTACAAATTGATTATCTTCACAGTAGGTGCTGCAATTGCTGCTATTGGTGGGGGATTGTTCGCGTCGTATCTTCAGTTTATCGATCCGTCGACATTTACACTCAACGAATCTATCTTCATCTTGGCGATGATTATTCTTGGAGGACTTGGAAATATCCGAGGCGCAATCCTTGGTTCCCTCATTCTTATTCTTCTTCCAGAAATTCTCCGATTCGTTGGATTCCCAACAGATGTTGCTGCACAAATGCGACAGGTGACTTATGGGCTTCTTCTCATTTTCATGATGCTCTACCGACCACAGGGAATGATTGGGCAGTATAAGCTTTAGTCAATATTCTCCCACATAGTTTCAAACATTGATCTCTGCATGTTTGTAAGTTCGTCACTATCAATTACAAGCGCTGCTATGTCTTTTTGAAGGCTGAACATGGCAACTTTATGGTTCCAAATATACATAAGGCTTGTGATAGGGTGCTTGCTCGATGTAATCTTTACTTGCATGAGGTTTTCACGCTCGACACTTTTTCGCTGGCGAGCAAAGGGGGTATCTTTAAGAATGACACGGAGGTGAATTTTTCTCTTGATACGCTCAGCTATAAAGTTTTCAGTGTATTTGAGGATTGTTTGAAAAAGGTCATCTGCAGATCCTAGGCAAATCAAACTTTTTGCTTCGTCGAGGATTTCTCTCAAAACAATGCGCATGCCAGCTTTTCCTTCGTAGTAGCGCATTGTAGGAGTTGATTCATGAGACTTGTAGAGATCAATGAATTTGGGGAGAGCGAGTCGAAGAAGCTCTGCCTTCTGCTCTGCGGTGTCGACGAGCTGGTGTGGGTCTTCGGCATTGTAGTGGCAGACTTTTTTCTTTTTGAAAGACGACACAAAACCTTTTTGTTGGAGTTGTCGCAATACTGATTCACATGTTGATCGAGCGTAGCCACATTTTTTACTCACCATCTGGATAGAGCCGGTTCCTATTGAGAGGAGAGATAGGTAGATCTTCGCGTGTCTTTCTTTAAGGCCGTATTCTTCAAGTGTTTTTATAAGTTCTGGATATTTCATATTTGTTATTGTGTTTACTATTTTTGAGGCAAATACTCACGCGAGCAATCTTTATCCTAAAAGTGCCAATATTTTTGGCGTTTATTCAATACCTGTAATATAGCTCTAAATATAGGTTATATCAATATATCTTGATCTATACGCCATTTGTCTTGATAGAGACCTGCTCATGGGTATTCTTTATCAATATGAAAAATAAAATATACAAATGGATTGTAGGGGTACTCGTTGTGGGTATTTTGCTGTTTTGGGGTGTCGACTATTTTGGTACTGAATCCGACGTACAATTCAAGGTTGGTGCACTGCTTCCGCTTACAGGAAGGCTTGCGAGTTATGGTGAGGACGTGAGAGCGGGACTTGAACTTTCTCGTAGAGATCTGGCCAAAGAAGGGATTAATATAGAAATTGTATATGAAGATTCTGCGGGAGATCCTAAGACTGCTATCGCGGGGGCAAATAAACTCGTGAACCTAGATAAGGTCTCTGTGATTATTGGAGCGCCAGGAAGTAGTGCGAATCTGGCAGTTGCTCCATTTATGGAACAGACAAATACAGTTTTTTTAGTTATGTCGAATACCGCAAAACTCAATGACGCGGGTCCATATACATTTAAGTTGCTCCCAGACATTGACGAAGAAGTCCGGATGATATTTGGAATTTTTGAGGAGAAGAGCTTCAAGCGGATTGCGGTCGTATATGACTCAACAAGTGAAAGCAATATCACTGGATACGAGCTGACGAAAGCCCAGGCTCTGAAGAATGGCGTAGTGATCGAGGATATTGCCATCGATGGAAAAGCAGCCGATTTTCGATCTCAATTGAGTCGAATAAAAAATACAAAAACAGATGCGGTGTATTTTCTCACGAATGAAAAAGTTGCGGGCATTGTGATGAAGCAGTTGAGAGAGATTGGTGTCGCGCAGCCTGTGTTTGGTTGGTCAGCGATGGACGGGGATGAATTTTTCCAAGGAGCAGGTGAATTGGCTGAGGGTGTTATGATTACCGATCTTCCTTTTTCTTGCACAAAAAGTGCAGCCGCGGAGCAATACTGCCGCAAGTATATAGAACAATATCCAAAAACCGCGCAGTTGCCCTATGGTGCATACGGATATGATGCATTACAGAATATAGGAAAAGTTGTTGCCGGCACTTTAGTCGGTGGTGGCACTACAGACCAAAAAGAAATTGCAGAGAATATCGCAAAAGCGTATACAAGTTCTACTATGCAAGGCGTTGCGGGAACGTACACGTTCAATATTGATGGAAACAGCACACAAAATGACTTTGTGATTCGTAAGGCAAAGGAAGGTGTATTCGTGGATGTTCGATAGTTTTTTTCAAAAGAAAAAGCCAGCCGCTGAGGCTGACATTCTTGAGTTTCGATTTTATCGAAGCGGCTGCGCGGGCCGGGCAAATGCCTGAATATACGTTTGTAGGGTGCGTAAAAACCCGATTGATTACGTGGCAGGTTCCTCCGGTTTGTCGGGGAGAGACCTGATGTGGATAATTGTGGTTGCCCCGAACGGTATTTTGAGGGCACCCCTGATTAGCGAGCTCTCGGGGTCTGACATTGTTTGAAAGAGTATTCTTTCCAAGGTAGGTCCTGGTACTCCGTCGGCGACGAGCTCATTGTTTGGGTCTTTTCCGTGGAACTGTAGCAAGAATATTGCTGCGTTTGTCGCGAGTGCTTGTTTTGATAGCATTGTGTTCTAGTGTGTGTATTGCCCGGACAAGGCTGATGTTGCAGCTTTTGTGAGGGCAAATAGCAGGTCCGGATGTATTATCATTATTAAATACTTTTTGTCAAAAAGTGAGAAAGCTGCTTCGCCGCCTCGAAAATCTTGTAGTATAGTAAATATACATATGACACCTCTCAAAACCCAAAATCTCAGCAAGCACTTCGAAGGTGTAAAAGCGGTGCAGAATCTCTCTGTACAGTTTGAGCCAGGGAAAGTAACAGGAGTGATTGGTCCAAATGGTTCTGGTAAATCAACTCTCATCAATGCGCTCACGGGCGTTACTCCAATCACGTCTGGAAATATCGTGATTGCCGGCAAAGAAAAAATCTCGCAGATGAATGCGTCTGAAACAATCGACTTTGGCATCACGCGCACATTCCAGGAAGTACGACTCTTCGAACAGATGACTGTTCTCGACAATATTCTTGTTGTCACAACGGCACGCGGGCCGCTCAAAGCGCTTTTTGAAAAACATTCAAAGTATCATCTTGCGATCGCTGAACAAGTATTGAAACAGGTGGGAATGTGGCAGTTTAAAGATAAAAATGCCGTTCAGCTTTCGTACGGACAGAGAAAGCTTCTTGAGATTGCACGAATTCTCGCGATGAAAGAAATTGGAAAAGCGGATATTATTTTCTTCGACGAACCGTTTGCGGGACTTTTTCCAGAAATGCGAAAAGTAGTTGTTTCTGTAATTCAGGATTTGAAAAACAAAGGCGCGACAGTTGTTCTTGTTGAACACAATATGGATTTGATTCGAGAGCTTTCTGATACGGTGATCGTGATGGATAGTGGAGAACTTCTTGCTGAAGGAAAAGCGGAGCATGTGCTCGCACAAAGAGATGTGATTGAAGCGTATTTGGGAGAGTAGTGTAGACGGGGTAGTACTGTTGACACTTTGGTATTCGGGGGTAGATTGGCTTTAGTACTGTGAAATATAGACACAATAGTTGTGTCTGCACAGGATGAACCTTCAACCTTATATATACGTAAAATAGTGAAAATACCAAAATTACCTTGGCGGACGGTGGTACTACCATCGCCGCTCACACCACTCGTTGTCTTTGCTCACGTTCTATTGACCAGAGCAACATATGGCGGAGCGAGATTACTCGACCGTCATTACGTTCGGTGGGCCACAAACCCATCGATCCCAACTCAATTGGATCAGTATCCTTTTGCAGTCCTCGGACCGATCATCAATCTAAATCGAGAAAAAGCCGACATCCTTCAATTGATCAAAGACCTCATGGAATTACAACCGTGCTTAGGTGATAAAACGATTGGGATGGACGTCGCAAACTTCTTCACGAACGGTGACTAAGAAAGTCCTGTCTGGAAATCTTGGACTGCCACTTTGACCGATCTTTCTTACAAGAGAAGCGGTCGAGAGGCCATTGATGCAATCGGTGAATTCATTGTTCGTGCCTTTGAAAACGGCGAGGTCCTTTCGGATACCATGCCGCGAGTCGAGGGTGAACATTCTCCAAAATACAAGACGATACCCGACATTACCGATGAACTCGTATTTACTCTACCGATCACAAAAAGAATTCGGGGGAGTAGAAACGGTGAGCCTGGGCGCTGCGCTGTCAATCAGATTGTTCGCCACTTCCTTGAGTCTTCAGTATTCTTCTTGGAAGGAGAGAAGATAGTCATTCTCATAGGCGGAGATCCGAACACGGGCAAAAGCACGCTTGCGGCATCATTGTACGGAGAAATCAAATGCATGCTGGAGTCGTTGAATAGTCGGGGAGGATTATGGGAAATGCTAAATCTTAAAGTTGGCCTCGCAACACTTGATGCGGCGACACCTGTAGCAGATGTTCTGGTTCGTGATGGTGTGGCTCAAAAACGCGCAGCACTTCGACGACGCAAGCGTCCATGGTCCCTCGACTTAGCAGGAGAAGCAATCGCGGGTCTCGAAGAGACTCTTAAGAAAGTAGATATCTGCATCGTTGATCTTCCGGGTAAGGTCGATGATATAACAGGACTTCTTGCAGCTTATGGAACGCACGCGATCATCGTCGGTCCTCCGCAAGATGCGGCTTTCCGCAATACAAAACGAAGGTGGGGCACATACTTCGCCGAAGCTGGAATGGCTGTTGTGGCTCAGATTAAATCAACTCGCGACCGATCTAGCATCGTAAGCGATTACAAGGATGGTAAGGCTATTTACGGACGTATTAGAGATTTGGCACGTGTGATGGTTGGCTGGGATCCATTTATCCAAGCCTTAGCACGGTTTCTTTTGTTCGATATTTTGCCTAAGCGTATCTATGGGAGGTATCAACACCTTTCGGATCCGCGATAACTCACAGCCCGCCGAAGGAAACTTCGGCGGGCTTGTCTTTTTTATTTAAGAGAATCCAATATATTTCTCATGTAATTAGTAAGATCAACTTTTCTTCCATATCCTCTCGCAAGTTTAAAAAGCTCCTTCAGTAGATTGATCATTTCTTTATTCTTTATTTCAATTCCCGACTCAGTCTCCCAATTTAGAATAAAAGCACTTTTTGAAGTAATGAGTAGATCAGAATTTATATCAAGGAATTCGTTCTTGATAAAAACGGCGTCTGCGCTTCTCCCAATAAAACTCTTAAGAATATTTTTTTGTATCTCAGGTTTGTTTTTATATAGATTAAGGTAAGAGGGGATAGTGCCTTCTTGTGTGACTGTTTCGAAAATAACTTTATTTTTTTTGATTTTCTCATTCACGGGCACAAAATATCCGTCCTTACTTTTTCTCAATAGGGTAAGTAATGATTTTGTTGGTTGGATTGCAAGGATACGCTCTTTCGAATATTTATCTGCAATGTAATCAAAGATATCAATCATGTTGTGTAGTCCATGAATGATACGGAAGCCTGTGTTCTCATTGATTTCGATATTGTGCTCTCCGTCGGGGGATAGTAGTGCGGATTCTCGAGACATTATTTTTTGAATATCTGTCGCCTGAAGAGCTGTGATGATTGATTCGCGACCATCTTTTTCGATCTTGATGAGTCCACGAGATTCTAGTGATCCGAGACTTGTATAAAGGGTTGTGCGTGGAATCTTTGTCTCCCTTGAAAGTGTAGAAATACTCACCGGTTCTTTGAGATGGTTCCAAATGGTTGATTCGAGAGGTGTAAAACCGAGAAGAGTCTTCAATGATTTTTTCATGCAAAAAGCCTACTATCTGACGATAATTACGTCAATTCGTTTATGATCTAAGACCCTGGTTAAGGCCTGGTATAAGAGATTATGTTTCAGTTGGCGTTTTGGTGTTCTAAATATATCGAAAGGTGTTAAATAGCCTCCTATGAACAAGAAACCAAAATATTTTATCTGCGCATTGATTGTGGTAGTGGCGGTTGTTGCGACTTTCTCAAATACAAAAAACAACCCCATAGCTCAGTCCGAAACCTTTTCGATCGGAGTGATTACGCCACTTACGGGACAGTATGCTTTCATTGGCGAAGCAAATCGAAATGCGATTCTTCTTGCGCAGCGACAATTCGGTGATACATTTGGTCCGGATAAGAATTCGAAGAAAGTCGAAGTGTTTTTCGAAGATGATAAATATGACGCAAAGCTCGCGGTGACCGCGTATAAGAAATTGCGAGATATAAATCATATCGATGCGGTGATTGTGCTTGGCGCGCCGTCAATCCAAGCGCTTAAGCCTCTTACAGATTCGGACAATATTCCTCTTCTCGGACTCGGAGGAACAATCGTGTATGAGAAAGATACTGTCTTCCAGCTTATGCCACTTGGTAACTTGATGTTTCCGACTCTGGGGAAGGTATATGGAGAAAAATACAAACATATAGTTGTTGCACAAAGTAGCGCAGCACTGTTTGCAGAAAATGCACGTATGTTTACGACAGGTCTTCCAAGTGATGTGAAGCATGAAAAAGTGATTATTAATCCCGCAGCTGATTTTCGAACTGAAGTAGAAAAAATTGTGCGTACGAATCCTGACGCAGTGACTGTTTTTCTCCCAAAAGACGATGCGATAAAATTTCTCAAGGCGCTTCGTGTGAGTGATCGAGAAGGAAAAATAAAAATTGTATGTGATTTTGGGGTAGAGATAGCCGTGAAGGAATATGAGAATGCAATAGGGAAAGATCGGCTAGATGGATGTATTTCGACAAACTTAGCTGTGACTGTTAAAGATAAGTTTAAGACAGATTATATGACTCAATATAAGATTGAACCAGCAGTAACAGCGGATTATGCATATGACGCATATCAGCTCGTAACACAACTCGCACAATCTACGCCGAAAGAAAAGTGGGTAGAGAAAGTTTCTTCAAAAGGATTTGTATTTGAAGGAAATGCGTCAGGAAAAATGGAATTCAATGATGATGGAAGTCGGTTGGATGTACCACCCGTTGTGAGACAGTATAAGAATGGGAAATTTGTTGAGATTGATTCGAACTAGAATATCTATAACTTCTCCCACAACTCATCGAATACCGCCTTGTGCATTTGGTATATTTGCTGACTTTCAACAATTACACCGAGGTAATCTTCTTTGTAAGAAATAAACGCAACCTTTCCGTTATAAATAATTGTTTCACCATGGAAGTTAACATTGTTACCAGTAAAAAACTTTGTCTCGCGAAGCGCGCTTTTAGAATTCAAATCAATATCGGGGCTGAATTCTTTTAAGTTAGTAATGATTCGAGTCTGAATCTTTGACTTAATTCTTTTATGCATAAATTCAACCAAAAGGTCTTTTGATACAAGTTCAAAGAGTTCTTTTATCCCCGCATATACACGTACAAAGTCTCCAGGAATCGTTGTTTTGAGAAAGTCGTTATAAATATATTTAAAACCTTCAAGTCCTTCATGAATAGTCACGATGGGTTTTTGAGGGAAGATGTTATGGAGTGCTTGAAGCTTTGGAAGAATTGATTTAATTTTATTCACCCTCTCTTCTTCGCGGGAGAGTATACTTTTTACATCCTCGATAAAAAAATATTTAATACCTCTTTTTTGAGTAGTCTGAATAAACCCACGCTCTATCAGGGAGGGGAGTATGTTGTAGGCTGTTGTTCGTTTTATTTTTGCTCGCTTTGCGATATCGGTTGCCGTCGCCTCACCGAGTTCGAGGAGCGCGAGATACAATTGAGTTTCTTTTTTTGTGATACCAAGAGATGATAGATCCATATATTGTCTACTATTTTAGACAACAATAACTTACCATAATATGGCTATATATCAATGCGTATTAAGCTTTTAATCCAGCGAATCAACCACGAGTCTATTTTCTTAAGAATACGTAGTAATATTTCTTTCATGAAAAATTATATAGCAGTGGCTACCATATTCCTCATTATTGTTGGTGTTTTTTATGCTCGAAGTGGTGACTCAAAAAATGTCGAGGGCGCAGCAAAATTAAAAGTAGGACTTATTACCCCAATTACTGGTCCGGCTGGGGCAATGGGGGAAATGCTTGTGAAGGACGTGCAGCTCTATGAATCAAAGTATGTAGAGTTTATTACTCAAGATGATCAGTGCAATCCAAAACAAGCGATAAGTGCATACAATGTCCTTCGAGGACAAGGGGCTCGGGTGTTTGTGGTTGCTTGCAGTGGAAGTGTGCTCGCACTTGCTCCTATAGCAAAAACAAACGGAGATCTCATTATCACTTCTTACGCCGGCTCATCAGAAATCAGAAATACAGGAACCGAAGTGATTCGTTTTAATCCGGATGCGCTAAGTGTTGTTGAATCGCTCGCAAGTCACATCAAAGATAGTGGTGATAAAAAATACGCCCTGCTGTCTGAAGAAATTGACTATGCGAGGTCAGTTGCTGATGGGTTAGCAAATGGTGTGTTTAAGAACAACCCCAATCTTCTTTTGAGAGAAACTTTTGGTAGTGGCGCTACAGATATAAGGACTCAGCTTACGAAAATCAAAGCAATGAATCCAGATGTTCTCGTATTTATTCCTGCAAGCGTTGCTACGGCGAAGATTGTACTTCAGCAGATGAAAGACCTAAAATTAGATGTGCATATTCTCGGGGAAGTGAACTTATGCGAGTACCCGTTCTCACCAAAAGATTTCGGTTTTAAAAGTACGTGCTTCGATATTCTTCTCACAAAAGAACAGTTGAATACATTTCAAAATATGTTCGTGTCAAAATTTGGCGCGACAAGTACATATCCATTCTTCGATGCAGTTACGTATGATGTTGTGCATGTTGTGAATGATTTTTCTATAGAAAATCAGAAAAAAGTGAAGAATCCAGTCGATGATAAATTTATTACTGATCTTAAGAAAAATATCTTGGATGGTGTCGCGGGTAAAATCGTGCCCATGTATAAATTTAGCTCTGAGGGTGAGGTGATGGGTGATGCAAATATCCTGAAGGTGGAGAGGTAGTATCAAGGAGTCTGGTGCTAATTCATTCCGATCAATGCCAGCAGTATGGACGATTGAGAATGGTCAGGCGAAGGTAGTGAAGGAGATTGTGGTTAAGTAGCTGAGATCCTGGCTCACATGCAAAAGCAGAACAAAGAACGTCTCACGATCTTCTTTGTGTTTGCTGTCTGATTTAAAAAATCTGTTACTATACTCATGTCATGACGAGCGAATCTATAGGCGGAAACTGGGAACAAAAAAGACAAGAAAAGTATGAAGTTGTTGATCGTAAGGTCGATATTCTTAAAGATATTATGTCCGAAGTCGAAGTCGTAACCCGAGGCGATGCAAAAGACTTGTATAGCTGGGCCGAGTTAAAAGTGGATACATACATCAAACAATTTCCTCAAGTTGAAAAAGATATTAAACATATCTTTGGGCTGCGCAAACAAATAACTCAAAAAGAGAAGGAGCGAAGAGCCTATGGTACAAAATTGGATAGAGAGGGAGTTGTAGAAGAGAGTCAAACCGAGCTAGAGCAGGGTGAGGAACTGTTTAAACTACGCTCAGAAATACAAGCGATTAAATATCAAGATGATAATGTTTATTGTGGATATCAGATCGTACGATTCTTGGAGAGTATTGTAGCAAAGAAGGGTGAGGTTAAGCATGCTGAGGATCTGTGGAGAGAAGATAAGACGGCATTTTTTAATTTTTTGCGAGAGCAAGGATGGCGCAGGTATGGGTTCGTTGATGACCTTGAGAAGATATATAAGGAAGATCCTGGAGCGGTGAATGTTGAGGTAGATGGTATTCATTGCATGTTAAAGGTAAACAGACCAATACTTGGGAAAACAACAGGTACACATCGTACCGGTACTCCACTTTTATTTATCGATACAACCCGTGGAGATCAGGATACTGAGGGCACAATTCGGCACGAACAAAATCATAACTACTTTGATATTTTAGATATAAATACTTATAGATATGCTGACGAGATTAAAGAGTATTATCGATTCTATAAACGAATACATCATGCAATACCCGCCCAAGAACCTGATGAATTACTTGAGATGATTGAGAACGTACCAGAGAATCTTCAAGGTGAAATGTTCGCAGATATGGAGCGTATCTTCGATCAGACACAAACTTCTTTTATGCTTTATATGTCTGAATGCAGGTCAGCAATTAAACGAATTATTGTAAATGAGCCAGATCCTTTTTTGAAAGAGAAAATGCAACACTCGTATAATGTGTTGATCAGGAAGTTGGAGGATTTTCCAAAAGAACTTAATTTACTTGTTGAGGAGTCAAAACGAGAAGGGAGAGAAAGTGATCTTAAAGCATTACTTGTAATGTTCGGGGCTGACCTAAATAAGGTTAAAAGACATTTCCATCACACTGTATAGATTTGTTACTATATAAACATGAATAGTGAACATCAAAAGAGCTCAGAAACCCTCCTCTCTCTCAAAAACGTCAGCGTTGAATATGGTGGTGTAAAGGCACTCCAGAATGTCGACATCTCTTTCAAGCAGGGAGAAATTGTCGCCCTCATGGGTCCAAATGGCGCAGGGAAGTCGACGATTCTGAAGGCTGCATTTGGTCTCGCACCTCTCGTAACTGGTCATATCGAATGGCGAGGAAACAAAATCAATCCGATCCCGCACGAGATTGTTCCACTTGGCATCTCATTTGTTCCTCAAGGAAAAAGGGTATTCACAAAACTTACCGTTCGAGAGAACCTCGAGCTTGGCGGCATAACTCTCACATCTAAAAAACTTGTCGAAGAACGACTGCAAGAAGTTCTCGACCTATTTCCAGCGCTTCGAGCAAAACTCAATCAGCGATCAGGGGAACTTTCTGGTGGACAGCAACAAATGGTAGCGATCGGACGAGGTCTCATGACTGCACCCGACATTCTTCTTCTCGACGAGCCTTCTCTTGGTCTCGCTCCGAAGATTGTAAAAGAAGTGTTTGAACAAATTAAATACATAAATACAAAGCGAAATATGGCGATCGTTGTTGTTGAACACAACTTGAAATCTTTGCTTCCGATTGTTGATCGAGCGTATGTTCTCGACAAAGGAAAAATCGTAAAAGAGGGGAATGCAGATGAGATTGTGAATAGTAATATTTTCCAACAGGTGTTCTTGGGTGCGCTTGCGTAAAACTTTTCGACTTTAATCCACGTGGTTTGGTATACTTATATTACACATGTCACCTTTTACGTTTATTTTTACAGGAAAATCTGGCTGCGGAAAAGGCACGCAGGCTGAATTGTTGTCAGCAAAATTAAAAGCCGCTGATGCAACACGAAAGATTTATTATCTTGAAACCGGAAAAAGATTTCGAGACTTCATTGCTATTGCTGACAAGTCGTACGCGCGGCCGACGCATATTCTCTCGAAACACATCATGGAGTCAGGGGAGAGACAGCCTGACTTTCTCGCAATTTGGAATTGGGCACATTTGATGATTGATGATTTTGATATGAATGATCATCTTATTCTCGACGGAACTCCTCGATCACTTCCTGAAGCAAAAATTCTTGAAGGGGCGCTGAAGTTTTTTAATAGACAACGACCATTTGTCATTCATATAAATGTAAGTAAGGACTGGTCGCGTGAGCGATTGCGAAAACGAGGGCGAGCAGATGACAAATCAGCCGCTCAGAATGAAATTCGACTTGAATGGTTTGATACTGATGTGTGGCCAGCGATCGAGTATTTCAAAAATGATCCGAACGTGAGGTATATAGAGATAAATGGGGAACAGTCTATTGAGAAAGTGCATGAGGATGTGGTGAATTCTATTTTGAAGCTTGAAGAGCAGATGTTCTAGGGGTATGGACAAGGCCTTGATCTCTTCCTTGATTTATTGGGTAATGAGGGTATATTGTTAAAATAATATGATTATCATCAAAACCCCTGAGGAAATTGAACTTATGCGAATCGCGGGCAAGAAGCTTGCGCGGATTTTGCGATTGCTCAAAGAAGAGTGTAAAGCCGGGGTTGAAACTAAATACCTCGATGAGAAAGCCCGCGAACTCTGTGAGAACGAGGGGGTAACACCTGCGTTTCTTGGATATTCTCCCTATGGAGCAAAACGACCGTTTCCGGCGGCTATCTGCATCACGCTGGACGATGAGATTATTCACGGCATTCCAAATGAAAACTCAAAGATACTAAAAAATACCGACCTTATCGTTCTTGATATGGGAATTACGTACAAAGGTATGATTGTGGATTCTGCTATTAGTTTTTTTGTTGGAGGAGAAAAATTTGCAGACGAACGTGGTCTCAAGCTTATTACTGCCGATCAAGCAGGAATCGATGCAGGTATTAGTGTGTGCAAGCCAGGCGTGCGAACAGGAGACATTGGTGAAGCGGTAGAGAAGGCGATTAAGAAAGCATCAAAGCCATACAAGTTTGCAATTTTCGATCAGCTCGGAGGGCATGGAGTTGGACGATATGTTCACGAAGAACCATTTATTCCAAGTGTTGGTAAAAAAGGTGAAGGTCCGATGCTTAAAGAGGGGATGACTATCGCTATCGAGCCAATTCTTGGCGAAGGAAAAGCAGATATGTATCTTGCTCGAGATGGATATACATACAAGACAGTTGATAAAAAACGAAGTGTTCAGATCGAACATACTATTTTGATTACGGCAGATGGTGCAGAAATTTTGACACAGGAATAATTTAGATCTGGAGATAGAATAATACCTTTGATATTATTTAAGAATGAGACGGAGAGAGGTTTTGACCCAAGTTCCACATCCTGAAGATCATAATGACGACGAGCAGCTTTTTGATCAAGAGGATAAGGAGCTTATATATGAAACGGTTAAAAAACTAAGTGCTTTTATTATTGAGAAAAAAATACCAAATATAATGCTACTCGATAATGCGGCTAGGCCTTTATACATTGGATTGAAAGAATATTTAAAAACAAATTATCCTAATGTTGAAGTAAATATTCACTTCACAAATCCAGAAGGCTATTTTATAAGAAATAGAGAGGAGGCTATTGCTAATGGCGGACACATAGTACCTCCAAGGCTTATATGGACACCGGATGGTATAAACAAAGATTTTGCCTATTTATTTGATAATACATACAAGAATATTTCTTCTGACAAGAACCAGCCACTTCTACTGTTTGATGCATGTGTTCACTCGGGCTCCACAATGGCGGCAGTTAAACGTACTTTAAATTCGATTGGTTACCGTACAGTTATGTGTGGTGCTGTGTCTTCAGATATTCCCGTAGACTTCGTTGTATCAGAGGGGCGTCAGACTTGTTATCCATTTAACAGGGATACCAATATTGATAGTGGCAAACCAACGATTGTAAGTCTTCCTAGAAAAAATGAGCAAAAATCTACTATTGAAAATTCGACAGAGGCTATGGCAAGAATTCGAAGTCAATTGAAAGCAGCTGTTCTTGGGGGTATTGATAAAGATAAAGACAAAAATAAAAAGAAGGGTTCGCGGTAGAAGGTAAAACAGTGCCCAAAATACAAATGTATTGCTATAATTGGTTCAAATGAACCAAGGATTTGGAAATAAAAATAATTCTCAAGAATTTTCTCCCGAAAATGTCGCAGCTACTGGCGCACAGAATGGTGCTCAATTTACAACTGCAGAACAAGAGCTTAATTATTTGCGAGAAAAAGTGAAGGAACAAGATCGACTTATAAGTGAGAATTTTGCGCAAAAAGAGCGTATAGAAAAAACACAGGACGTCGAGATGGAAAAAGAAGTTGCACTAAGTGGTGCGATCAAACAGGAGCTTGAAGCATACAAAAAACAAACGGGCCACGATCTTGTGCATGAGTCGTACAAAATGCCAACAACAGAGAAGCGAGAAATCGTTCTCGAACTCTCTCCTGAAACTCACGACAAAAAAATGGAAGAGCTTCTCGGTATTATGTATGAGAGGGGGATTTGGAATGCGCTCCAGGTTGCTGAGGCGATGAACAATCCTCATATCGACGATGACTTTCATCGATTTCTCGTTGAATTTATTTCAAAAGGTCTTCCTCTTGGAAAAGAAGGTAGCCAGCTTGGTGGTCTCAAGGAGTCATCTCCAACATACAAAGCGCTTACGCACACACTCTATGAAGTGTCACTTCCTGAAGTAAAAAAAGAAGATCGAGAGAAACCGCTGAGAGAGCTTCTCTCTGCAATGGAACAGTTCTACGCTGGTATGCTCTCTGTGGGTGAGAAGGGTTCTTGGGCGGGGGAAAGTCATAGTCATTTCTCAATTGAGCTCGCCGTGTCAGACTCGAGTGAAGAATTTATTTTTTACGTATCGGTCCCAAATGATAAGAAAGGGTTGTTTGAAAAACATTTTCTTTCAATATTTGCCAACGCAAAGATTTCAGAGAAAAAAGATGACTTCAACGTATTTAACGAAGAGGGAATTGCAGTGGGGTCACTTGCGACTTTTGCAAAAAATCCAATTTACCCAATCAAGACATACGATACGTTTGATCACGATCCACTCGATATTATTTTGAATACGCTTTCAAAGCTTGATAAAGACGGCGAAGGCGCGTGTGTACAGATCGTCCTCAATCCTATCGGTGATTATTATGTGAAGCGGTATCGAGAAGCGCTTGGTGAAATTCAGAAAGGGAAGAAGCTTAAGCAGGCTATAGATATAAAGCACACATTCTGGGGTGAGTTTGGGAAAAACGCCAAGATTGCTATTTCAGAGTTTGCAAAAGAGGCGATGAGTAAAGATGGAAAAAAAGATGATAAACCATCAGTAATTGATCAGATTGCTGTTGAGCAAATTACAAACAAGATTTCGACTCCTGTGATCGAAATGAATATGAGACTTATCGCATCTGCAAAGAGCAGACAGCGCGCAGAGGCCGTGATCTCTGATATGGAGTCAGCGTTCAACCAGTTTCAAAATTCTCTTGGTAACGCGGTGAATTGGAAACGAATGGATGATAAAAAGGCGGGACAATTTTTCCATGAGTTCTCATATCGACTTTTCAATCCGGAGCAGGCTCTTCCTGTCTCTCTCAGGGAAATCACGACAGTGATGCATTTTCCTGTATCACAATCTATTGCAGCTCCTCAGCTCAAACAGTCAAAGGCAAATACAGCGCCCGCACCACTCGGCCTCACGAAGAAGGGGATCAAGCTCGGTATCAACAAGCATCGAAATGTTGAACAAGAAATCTTCATGTCGCCTGAAGATCGACTTCGACATATGTATGTCATTGGTCAGACTGGTACCGGTAAGTCGTCTCTTCTCAAGAATCTAATTATTCAAGACATCAAGAATGGTGATGGAGTTTGCTTTATTGATCCACACGGAAACGATGTACAGGATATTCTCTCGCAGATCCCGCCAGAGCGTTTCGATGATGTTATTTATTTTGATCCAAGTTACACAGAGCGACCAATGGCTCTCAACATGCTCGAGTACGATAGACGTTTCCCAGAGCAGAAAACATTCGTCGTGAATGAGCTCTTTGGTATTTTCCAAAAACTCTATGGAGGAGTTCCTGAATCGATGGGTCCGATGTTCGAACAATATTTCCGAAATGCGACAATGCTTGTTATCGAAGACCCTGATTCTGGGTGTACTCTCCTCGATGTGTCACGTGTGATGGCGGTGAAGAGTTTTCGAGATATGAAAATTGCTCGATGTAAGAATCCTATTGTTGTACAGTTCTGGAAAGATATTGCTGAGAAGGCGGGAGGTGAAGGATCACTCCAAAACATGGTTCCTTACATCACATCTAAGTTCGACGTGTTCCTTGCGAACGATATTATGCGACCTATTATCGCGCAGGAGCATTCAAGTTTTAATTTCCGAGAATTGATGGATAAGAAAAAGATTCTTCTTGTGAATCTTGCAAAGGGAAGACTCGGCGCAATCAACTCGCAACTCATTGGTCTTATCCTTGTTGGAAAGATCTTGATGGCTGCTCTCTCACGAGTGGATGCGTTTGGTACTGAAATGAATCCTTTCTATCTCTATATCGACGAGTTCCAGAACGTGACGACAGATTCGATCTCAACAATTCTTTCTGAAGCGCGAAAATACAAACTCTCACTCAACATGGCCCATCAATTCATTGCTCAGCTTGATGACAAGATCAAGAATTCAGTGTTCGGAAACGTTGGATCTATGGTGACTTTCCGTGTCGGAGCAGATGATGCCGAATTCCTGCAGAAGCAATTCGAGCCAGTCTTCAAAGCAAATGACATTATGAATATTGATAACTTCAATGCGTACATAAAGATGCTTTCAGAAGGAAAGCCTGTGAAGCCATTTAACATCCAGATGATTCCACCAGTAAAGGGCAACCTCAAGATTGTTGAAAATCTTAAAGAGCTTTCATATCTCAAGTATGGAGGTGATCGAGAGATGGTAGAGGCTGCAATCATGGAAAAATATAAGAAAGAACCCCCGAAGCCTCCAGAGCCAGCGCGAAATCCTTTTGCCGGACTTACACAATAACCTATTTGTGTTGCACTTATTGTGCCTACAAGTTTTTTCCTAAGAACACGTATATAATAGTCGCCGTATGAATACCGAAAAAAACGATCAGTACAAGAATGAAAAAACTCTGGTTATTGTAAAACCAGACGGAGTGCAGCGAAATCTTATTGGAGAAATTATTAAGAGATACGAGCAAGTCGGTCTCAAGCTTTGTGGTATCAAGATGGTGGTGCCGACAGAATCTATGGTCCGAGCGCATTATTCTATTGATCCAGACTGGGTCCGACAGGTGGGGCAGAAGAATATCGATGCGTATATCAAGAATGGCAAGACACCTCCTGAATCAGATCCGCTGAAGGCGGGAGATGGGGTGATTGGACGACTCGCGCAATACATCACTGCAGGCCCAGTTGTTGCAATGGTATGGCAAGGGGCACATGCGGTGCCGATTGTGAGAAAAATTACCGGAGGAACAGAGCCTCTTACTACGCCGGTTGGAACAATTCGAGGCGATTATGTCCTTGATTCATATGGCATGTCAGATATAGAGGGAAGAGCGGTGAGAAACCTTGTGCACGCGTCAGGTAGTCCTACCGAGGCCGCTGCAGAGATAAAGATCTGGTTTAGAGACGAAGAGATTGTTGATTACACACACGCTTATGAGGAAGTTGTGCATGAATCTAATCTGCACAGTCATATAAATAGAAAAAAGTAATCTCAGTACAATATCGGTTTGCGAAAATATCTTGAAAAAAAGTGTGTATGTGCTCAAATTATTTTCTCTCGATAAAACGGTCCAAGTACGACACAAAATATTTTGTTTGCATATACACAGTTTGGCTAGGAGTAGTATAATTGGAAGTGGAGGTTGTGGGAGTGCATCGATCTTCAAAGATTCTTTTAAGGGCAATGGCCTTGTAGCAGAGAAAACCTTGGTTTTCTCCTTGGGTCGCCCACCTAGTATATTACTAGGTCGAATTTGCTCCCATAGCCTCTAACAGAAACCCGACACGCAAGTGTCGGGTTTTTGTATTAAGTCATTTCTGCTTTTTATTTTAAGCGGGATTGTGCGATAATTTAGCAATGCATTACAGACTTCATTTGGCGGTTATTCTAGGTGCTGCAGCTGTTATCTTTGGTTTTAATTATTTTGCTACGGAAGTGTACCTCTATTGGTATATCTGGTGGTTAGATATCCTCATGCATTTTGTTGGAGGAATGATGGTTGGCTATGCGGGAATGTTTTTTGCACTTCTTGTGTGGAGAAAGGCGATACTTAATTCACCACGAGCGAGGTGGTATCTCTTTTTTGCTGCAGGAATCGCTGCTTTTTCGGTAGGGGCATACTGGGAAGTCCTCGAACATTTATACCATCTTTCAAAATACACACCTGATTATGTATTTGATTCAATTAGCGACATTATCAACGATACAATCGGTGGAATCTTGACGTGGGTTCTCACATGGAGATGGTTTGTTAAAAAGCCAGAGAAAGATTCACTGATTAAACCAGAAGATATCAATATTATTAATTCATAAAGCGCGCATTAATACCATATATAAACATGACTGATACGAACAAATTAACACTGACATTTTGCGGAGGGGTAGGATCAGTTACTGGGGCCAATTTTCTTCTTCAGGGTCCTACATTGGACGGGAAGGGTGTAAAAATACTTGTTGACTGCGGAATGGAGCAGGGTGGTTCAGCAGCCAACGAAGCCAATCGAAAACCTTTTATATATGATGCAAAGACTATTGATATGCTTCTTGTGACACATGCGCACATTGATCATGTGGGTCTAATTCCAAAACTTGTTCGTGCGGGATTTGTAGGAATTATCTACTCAACTCCAGAAACAAAGGAGCTCGCAAATCTTATGCTTCAAGACGCGTCACGATTGCAAGTCGAACAGTCAGAAAAAGAAAAGATTCATCCTCTCTACGACGAGAAAGACTACTTGAAAGCTATGTCTCTTTGGAAAACAATCCCATATCACAAAGATACCGAATTGGCTCCTGGCTACAGTGTGTATCTCAAAGATGCGGGGCATGTTCTCGGTTCATCAATGTTTGAACTTACAGTGACTCGAAAGATGGCCAACCAAAAGGATGGTGGATCATTGGGTGAAAAGAAGACAAAGGTTGTGTTTACGGGCGATCTTGGAAATAGTCCTACGCCACTTCTTCGAGATACTGAAGATATCGTGGGTGCAGAATATGTTGTTATGGAGAGTGTGTATGGTGATAAGAATCACGAAGACCGAGGTCATCGACTTGATAAACTTGAGAATGCCATCGAAGACAATCATAAGAGAAAGGGGGTACTCATTATCCCCGCATTCAGTCTCGAGAAGACACAAGAACTTCTCTACGAGATTAACAATCTAGTGGAAGATAAAAGAATTCCTCCAACTCCTGTGTATCTCGATTCTCCGCTTGCGATCCGAGCACTTCATGTGTACGAGCGACATATTGCTGATTTCAATGAGGTGGCTCAGGAAAAAGCAAAGATGGACAATATTTTTCAGTTTCCATCACTGGTTCTCACTGAATCGGCTGATCAGTCAAAGATGATCAAGGATGCTCCTGTACCAAAGATTATTATTTCTGGATCAGGTATGTCGAACGGTGGGCGAGTGCTTCATCACGAACTCAACCATTTGAGTGATCCAAATACGACACTTCTTCTTATCGGATATCAGGCGGTCGGAACTCTCGGGCGACAACTCGCAGAGGGTGCAAAGAAGGTGAAGATTTATGGAATTGATGTTGCGGTAAATTGTCGAATCGAACACATTGATGGATATTCATCACATAAGGACTCTGATCATCTCCTTGAGTTTATTTCTAAAGCAGATGCCACTCTCAAAAAAGCATTTGTTGTGATGGGAGAAACAAAGTCGTCTCTTTTCCTTGTACAACGAATCCGAGACTATCTTGGACTTGAAGCGACCCACCCGAATGAAGGGGATGTTGTGGAGCTGGAGTAGTTACGAGGCGTACAGGTTGTAATTTAATAAAGTGTTAAAAATAAGAAAGAGTTAGGGCGCGCTCGAGGTTTTCTCGTAGCGCGCCCTTTGGTTTTTGTTGATGGTGATGACCGAATTAGAGTTTCTGCTCCTTAGCGGTCTTGTTGTAGGCCAGCGGATTGCTGACCCATGTGTAGTACGCGTCCTCCGGCGCATTGGGCGGGGCGGTGAAGCCCTTCACGAGTACCTTGGCTTCTTCCTCGGTGCAGACGCGGCCGGTGGTTTTCTTGTCGCCCTTCTTGGGATAGAAGAAAACGTAAGCCCCCGGTTTCAACTTGGCACGTTCTTCCGTAGAGAAGAGGTCTGTCTTGGGCAGTGACCGCTCGTCGCGGTACGCTTCGTTGTTGATGCCGAGAAAGAGTTTTTCTTTCACGTGGATGATGCCGGCTGTGCCGTCACCGTCCGCCACTTTGTATACGGCGCCCTGACGGACGTCTGGATGTGGCCAGAACATGGCAGCCCCAAAGAAGAGGATAGCCAGAACGGCGATTGTGGCGAGGATGGTTACAGTGGCTGAGCCACTCCGATTTGATGCGATGGTTGTTTTCATTGCAAGCTGGCACTTTTCTCACGAGGAGGAAAGTAACAATTTGCAATGAAAAACAAGAACTGACCGATATAAATAATAACATATATATAGTATGTGTCAATACTCTGAAAATAACCTAAAGTAAAGGCATTTTTGTAGGTCGAATGCTATAATTTCCTCATGAAAATATACGTCACACGAGAAATTCCAGAAGTCGGAATTCAGATGCTTAAAGATAAGGGGTACGAGATAGAGATGGGGTGTGCTGATTGTCCTCCAACAAAGACACAACTCATCAAAGACGTTGCTGGTAAGGGCTACGATGCCGTTCTTACACTTCTTACAGATCCAGTAGATGCAGAATTTCTAGATGCGGTTGGTCCACAGCTTAAAATTGTTTCAAACTATGCTGTTGGATACAACAATATCAACCTCGCAGATGCAAAAGCGAAAAACGTTGTTGTAACAAATACTCCTGGTGCATTCAGTGATTGTATAGCCGAACACACAGTCGCACTTATTCTTGGTCTTTCTACAAGAATGGTAGCTGCTGACAAGTATGTAAGAGAGGGGAAGTATAAGGGCTGGGATCCTATGATTTTTATCGGAACAGATATCTCGAACAAAACAATCGGTCTTCTCGGCGCTGGACATATCGGTGAACGAGTAGCGCTTCATATGAAGAAAGGTTTTAACTGCAAAGTACTTTACTACGATATCAAGCGAAACGAAGGAATTGAGAAAGAAGGAGCGGAATTTAGAGCGACTCCTGAAGAAGTAATCAAGGAGTCTGATGTTGTAAGTCTCCACGTTCCTCTCCTTGATTCAACGCACCACCTCATGAACGCAGAACGACTTGCGATGATGAAGCCGACAGCATTCCTCATCAATACGTCACGAGGTCCAGTTGTTGATGAAGCAGCTCTTGTTACTGCGCTTAAGAATAAAACAATCGCAGGTGCGGGTATTGATGTGTTTGAATTTGAACCAAAGCTTGCTGAAGGACTTGTTGAACTCGAAAATGTTGTTCTCACACCACATATCGCATCAGCTCGAGAAAGTGCACGAAATGAAATGGCAACACTCGCGGCACAGAATATCATTGATGTATTTGAAGGAAGAGAGCCGAAGGGGTTGGTGAAATAATACGTATGGAAGGTGGTCCAACAAAAGAAAAGAGAGAATATCCCCATATATTAGACCTTTTTGATTTGAAGGAAGATCAGGCACAAGAGCTTTATGATCGAATCGAACGGTGGAAGGGTACTATAAGGGTGTTTATTCATCCAGAGACTATGAATCTCAATAGTGAGAAGAATTCCGACATATTATGTAGGCTTTTATTTTCTGAAAAAGACACTCCTCCTGTCATTATGTTTAACGATGAAAGGTACGCGGATATATATGAGAGCACTGTGGGCGAAAATAGCAATAGATTTACAAACGATTTGTACACCGTCCACACGCTCCCGAACTATCCTTACCCAGTCATTAATGATAGCCGATTAGTTAAGCCGAATTTGGAAGACCGACCTGGAGGGATACTGGCAGACGCCGATTCTCTGTACGTTCATGAAACCATGTCTAGACTAGTAAATTGCATGAAAGTTCTAGGTGTTAAGAAAATTTTTGTGGGAGGGAGGGATCTGGATAATGTTAAAGGGGATATTAACCGTTGCGTGGGAAATTTTATTAGATATATGAAAGAGTTGAGTGATATTGAAGTAAAAGTGTCTCTTGCCACTGAGGGTGACATAAGTCGAGAAGATCTAAGAAAATCATTTCCGGAGCTATTGTGATTTTGTTTATTATATTTTTTTGATGTGATAAAATATTCCTAATGACGCACGCAAAAAATCTTTGTCTCAATACAAATAGTAAACATGCACATCTCACGCCAAAAATTGGTGTGTCCGGCGCTGCGAATATCGATTTTCTTCCTGAACAGTCGTATGAAATAGCAAAAGAACTTGGTAAAGAAATTGCTGAGCAGGGCGCGATCTTGGTTTCAGGCGCGACAACGGGATTCCCGTTCTGGGTAGCGATGGGAACAAAACAAGCTGGAGGTATCTCGATCGGACTTTCGCCAGCTTCAAATGATAAGGAACACACACAGGTATATAAACTTCCTCTCGACTATATGGATGTCATTATCTACACAGGATTCGGATATAGTGGACGAGATCTTTTCTTTACTCGATCTGCAGATGCGATAATTATCGGTCCAGGGCGAATAGGAACAATTCATGAGTTTACAATTGCGTATGAAGACGAGAAGCCACTAGGTATTCTTCAGGGGGGTGGACAGTGGGAGACGGACGAGATATTGAGAACTATCATCGAGAAAAGTCACCGAATAAATAAAAATGTTATCTTCGATGATAATCCGGCACGACTTGTGAAGAGACTCATTGAAATGGTAAAAGAGAGAAATAAGAAGAATTTTGTATATAAGAACGATGATCCATTTGGAGGTTCGGTAGGGAAGCTTATGCTTTAAATAAAAAAATAAAAAGCCCCGCTAATATATAGGCGGGGCTTTTTATATTTTGTTTATTTACTTCATGATCTGCTTAACTGCTCGTTCGAATGTTGCTGGAGCATGTTCTGCGAGTTCTGCGAAGATCTTTCGATCGATTTCAACGTTTGCTTTCTTGCAAGCGCCGATGAACTTACTGTATGTAAATCCGTGCTGTCGGAGAACTGCATTAATCTTCACGTTCCAAAGTCGTCGGAAATCACCCTTCTTATCTCGTCGGTGAGCGAATGCGCTACCCCATGAGTGAACTAATTGTTCGTAAGCGAGCTTTTCTTTATTCTTTCGTCCGTTTCGGAAACCCTTTGCGAACTTAAGAATATTTCGTCGTGTCTTGAGAGCGTGTACACCCTTTTTTACTCGTACCATATATTTATGAAATTAGGATTGTTAGAAAATGACTAGAAAGAACCAGCGAGATATCGTCGCTTGTCTCGTGTAGACATTTTAAATGCAGTTGCTCGACCTCGTGCAATCTGTTTTCGTCCACTTTCCTTTGCGTTGAAGTGGTTTTGACCTGGCTTTCGAGCGACAATCTTGCCGTTCTTAGTTACCTTAAGTCGTTTTGCGTATGACTTGTTTGTTTTCATTTTGTTTTTACTCAAGGCGCTGGGGCTAGCCCAAAACTTTAAGTGCCTCTTCGTTTAATTTGTAAATATGTATCAGTACCGCGCTCTTTGTGCGTTGGCACAGAGAGGGGAAGGAAATTATGCTTTTTCGAGCGTAATTGTGAGTCCTTTTGGACCCTTTTTTGCAGGATCTGCGATTTTGAATTCTACAGAGATGAGGTGAAGTATTCGATTGAGTCGTTCCTTGAGGAATGATTCTTCGATGTACTTTGTTCTTCCTGGGAGGAATAGGTCTACTTTGACTCTATGTCCTTCAGCAAGCCATTCTGACGTTTTCTTAGCTTTGAGGGCTAAATCGTGGTCTCCTGTACCTATTTTTACCTGAATGTTCTTGACTTCAACTGTCTTTGCCTTGGCTTTTGACTGCTTTAGCTTTTTGTTTTCGTCGTATTGGAATTTACCATAATCAGTGATTTTAGCAACAGGAATCTCTGCTTTTGGAGAGATTTCAATAAGGTCGAGCTGAAGCTCGAGGGCTTTTGCATATGCTTCTTGGAATGAGAGCACTCCAAAATTTTCACCTTCTGGACCAATAACTCGGAGCTGTGGGGCACGGATTTCTCGATTAATTCTGACGTTTATCAATTTTTTAGGGGATTTAACTTAATTTAATGACTTATATGTAATAGAGCTATATTACCATAGAAGCGTTATTTTTCAACGTAGTATAGCCAATCGACCTCCCTCTGGTATACACTATCGTATATATGCACGAACATCGGGAATCACTATCGCCAGCAAAAGAAAAACTTCTTGCTCTTGAAGCTACGGGGAAGTTTGTTTTTCATGGATCTCCGAATCCGAATATTGAAGCGCTCGAACCGCGGCAAGCAACAACTTTTGAGAATGGAGTAGAGGTTCCCGACGATAAACCAGCTGTGCATGCGACGAGCTATGCTGATGTGGCTATATTTATGGCCTTAATTAATAAAGATAATTGCCCGCATGGGTACGATAGTGGATTCGAATATCAAGGTAAGCCAGTCTTTTATGCATCTCAAAAAACTATCGATCAGCTCACTCCGGATAAGAAAGCCTTCATATATGTGTTCGATAGAGAAAAATTCGCCCAAAGAGGGAAGCTGCAAGTAATTTGTTACGAGAAGGTTGAGCCAAACGAAATGATTGAAATCTCAGCTGCTGATCTTCCTTCCAATATTGAAGTTCGAAATAAATAATCTCACTAGTTCTTCGCCAGCATCGGAAATGTCTTGAGGAACTTTTGCAATTTCGGGCTGATGATAACCGTGCAATATGGTTGGTCTGGGTGAGTAGGGTAGTAATTCTGATGATAATCTTCTGCTTTGTAGAAAATTGCTCCATCCTGGCCGTTCGATTCTCGATTTATTTCAGTGACAATTGGATTTTTGAGTTCAGACTGCTTTTTTGACATAACAGACTCGATTGTTTTGAGATCCTCGGGAGAACTATAAAAAATGGCAGATCGATATTGTGTGCCCGTATCAGCCCCTTGTTGGTTGAGTGTTGTAGGGTCGTGTATTTCAAAAAAGATATCAAGGAGCGCCTCAAGCGGAACAGTTGCTGGATCATATTCTAGTTTTACTGCCTCTGCGTGTCCTGTGTTGCCACCACAGACCTGTTCATACGTCGGGTGGGGATTTGTCCCTCCTATGTATCCAGAGGTGCTGTTCAGGACTCCGTTTACTTTCTGATATACCGCTTCAAGACACCAGAAGCATCCGCCGGCGAGAATGATGTGAGAATTTGTCATGAACACATTATACTAGACGAGCTACGCTCTCGCGACTAGAGAAACTTTCTAATTGGCCACACAAGGAACTCTTTTACTTTCTGTACCCAACTTCTTTTTTTCCACATCGCTAAGTCGAGCTCTTCACATAAAAGAGTGTCTTCTTGAAAATGTGTCCGCAGTTCTTGAATAAGAATAGCGTCTGTGCTCACGAGTCCTGCCTCGAAATTGTAACGGAGGCTTATGTTGTCCATATTGATACTTCCCACAAGAGACCAAGACGAAGGAGATCCGCAATCTATCGTTATTGTTTTTGAATGAATCATTTTCGGGTAGCGATATATTTTCACCCCATGCGCGAGTAGGTTCTCAAAGTATGATTGCGACCCAACGTCAACAACGGGATGGTCAGATCCTCTTGGAATAATGACAAGTACCTCAACGCCACGACGGCGAGCGTTCTTAATTGCGCGCACAATTCGATGATCGGGAAGAAAATATGGCGTAGTAATACATATTTCTTTTTTTGCATTTCTAATTGCGCGTACTATTTGGTAATAAAGATATCTTTGTCGGGGAAGAGGAGACTGAGTCGAGTACATCATCGAATCAATAGTAAATTGTGGCTCAGGGTGGATTCGAACGTTTCTTTTTCGTGCATGGATCCACATCCAATCAAAGGCCTGTATTACCTGTTCTATCACCGCTCCTTCAAACTTCACAACAGTATCTCTCCAAGCAATTGTTGCGTCGCCGATGCAGATACCTCCAGTGAATGCTACTTTTTTATCAAAAATAAATGCTCGACGATGGTTGCGGAAGTATAACCAGTTCTTACTCTTCTGACTCCATGGTGAAAACCAGTTAAAAAACTCTACTTCAATATTTGAACCGGTGAGTGCTCGCAGATAAATGCCTGAGAGGTTGAAACCGCCTAATGCATCAAACAAACATCGAATTTTTACTCCACGATCTCGCGCGTTGAGAAGTGCTTCGATAAAACGCTTGCCCGTCTCGTCTGGTTCAAAGTAGAAACACTCAATGTCTATTGTCTCTCGTGACAAATTTACTTGTTCGATGATTGCGTCTAATGATTCTTTTGTACTTTTATATAATCTCCACGAGGCCATAATGTTGTTGCTCAAAGTATATATGAGAGTTAGTATGACGTCATCATGGCATTTGCATTCATTATTGCGACATTTGCTGCAACGTTGATCGGTGGTCTTATTGGTCTTCGATACAAAGATAAACTCCATCTTCTCCTTGGATTTACGGCTGGCGTACTTCTTGCGGTTGTAGCACTTGAGATTCTGCCTGAAATATTCGAGCTTGTAGGGGAAATGGGAATCGATATCAAGATTCCGATGTTTGCACTTATTGTCGGGTTCCTTGTTTTTCATATTGGAGAAAAACTTCTTCTTATTCACCACTCACACGAGGATCACTATGGTGAACATAGCCACCCTGTTGTGGGGAAGTTCTCAGCACTCGCACTTGCGGGGCATTCGTTTGTTGACGGTCTTGCAATAGGACTCGGATTTCAAGTATCTGCCGCAGCAGGTATTGCAGTTGCGATTGCGGTGCTTGCTCATGATTTTACCGATGGGCTCAATACGGTTTCTCTTTTGCTTAGACATAACAGTTCACAAAAAAGTGCGATTAAGTTTCTGATTCTCGTTGCGGTTGCTCCTGTGCTCGGTGGTGTTGTTGGGTTGTTTGTGACACTGCCGCCTATTGCGCTTCTCGCATATCTCGGAGCATTCGCGGGTTTCCTTCTATATATTGGTGCGTCAGATATTCTCCCAGAAGCACACAGCAGAGATTCATCTCTGAAGACGGTGTTCGCGACAATTCTTGGTGTGATCTTCGTGGTGCTTGTTTCAACTTTTATTCATCACTAGTTATTCGATCCTCGATTTCTATAGTTTGCTAAAGAGTAGTTTGAATAGTTTCTTCTGGAACTCTGCGAATTTTCCATGCTTGATTGTGATTGCTGTTTTAGAAGGGTAGTCGATAACAACTACTTTATCTTGATAGATAAGAAGGTTAATTTCTTGGTTAAATAAATCGAACTCTTTTGGGATAGTTTTCACTGCACGTCCAAGTTTCAACTTATGTTGTCCGCCTACCTCACTTGTGATGATGTATCGTTCAAGACCTTTTTTATCTCTGATTGCTTCATATCCCTTTGGAACGTATTTTTGTCCTCGAAATTTGTGTATAGAGCTATATCGGTAGTATGTTTCTCCTTTTTTGAGAGAGTGCATCATGTCCATGTATGCATTCTTGATTTCGTTCTGTCCTTCCATGATTGTCATAGTTGGCTTCGTCTGGGCGCTGTTATAGATGTCGTGAAGGTCTTCAATATCAGAGAAGAAATCTCTTTCAAGGTTTCTAAACATTGTCTCGAGTTTTTCAGGAGATTCTGCTGAGTACATTGTTCGTTTTCCTTTTGCAGTAATTCGCACAAGTCCCTTTTCAATAAGAGGGGAAAGGGCTTTGTATACAAGAGGACGAAGCATCTGGGCTTTGCGTGAGATGTCTGTTGGTGACGCTTCTTTAGTCTCGAGAAGTGTGAGATATACACGTGATTCATTCTGAGTGAAACCAAGTTTCTCAAGTAGGGTTAAAAATTTATTTTTCATATGATGTGTAACTATTAAGTTACACTTATTAATGCATAAAAAGTCTTATCTAGCAATATATATAGCGCTACAACTCGTTTGTATGTCATTTATTGCTACATTTTAAGCTCTATATCTAGTTTGTCGTTATTGTGAATACGGAAGAGAACAAACAAATAACACAAACAACATATGAAAACACTCAACACAAATAAGACTCTCAACATGATGAAAAAGATGGTGAGAGGGGCCATCAATATCATCCGTAAAGAAGCTGCTACATTCGCCCAAGAGGTGAAACGGGCATACGACGGGGAAATGGATGACCTCGTAACAAGTGCTGACAAAAAAGCGCAGGAATTCTACCTCGCCGAAATCACTCGCAACTTTCCTGGTGTGGGGATTGTCGGGGAAGAGAACAACTTGCGTCAGCCTTGTACTCTTGCTGGGGTGAATGCGTACTTCACACTCGACCCGCTCGACGGCACAAAGGCGTTTGCTCGAAAACAATCAAACGGAGTTGCGACAATGATCGCGCTCGTTGTGGATGGAGTAGTAATTGCTGTCTGTGTGGGAGACGTAAATACAGGCGAAGTGTATGCATATGTTGGCAATAAGGTGCCGACAAGGATTCGCTTCGGAGTTGAGGGTGCGTTGCGCCAGGCCGCGAAACCGCTCAAGGTTCAATATGTTCTTTTGAACAACAGCCTTCGTAAGTACCCGAGCTGCATCCATAAGATCGGCGACGGTGAGGTGAACGGCGGTTTGTTCAAAGACATGGAGATCGGTGGCGGCAGTGCTGGACTCCTCGCGGCCCGACTCTGGAAGGGCGAGATCGGTGGATACATCTTCGCGCCTGCACACGATACTCCTTGGGATACAACACCCATTGTCGGCATGAACAACGCTCTCGGGCTTGTTCATATCAAAATTTACGACGACGGTCTCTGGGAAGAATACAACCCAGCGCTCCCAATCAAAGTAGTCGAGAAGAACTTTGTCGAAGTTGTACTCCGCCGGGAAAATCTCGCTGAGTTCGTCGACTGGATAAATCGATAGGATCACCTAGATTGCACAATCATCGCGCCGCGCATATTCTGCGCGGCGCTTTTGTTTTGATATAATTGAGATATGACAGACTCAAACTCAAACCGCCCAAATAAACCAACAGAAGAAGAACTTCGAGAAAAACTTTCAGAGATCGAGTTTCAAGTGACTCAGTGCGATGCAACTGAGCCTCCATTCAATAATAAATATTGGGACAATCATGAAGAGGGAATATACGTTGATGTCGTAACAGGAGTTCCTCTTTTCTCATCGACTGATAAGTATGATTCTGGTACGGGATGGCCGTCATTCACGCGACCTATTCGAGAAAGTGTTTTGAAACATGAAGAAGATACAAAACTCGGCATGATGCGAACTGAGATTCGAAGTGCTGATGGTGACTCGCATATTGGTCATGTATTTAGTGATGGTCCAAAAGACAAAGGGGGTCTTCGGTTTTGCACAAACTCAGCGTCACTTAAATTTATTCCAAAAGCAGAAATGGAACAGAAAGGGTATGGGGAGTATCTGAAATTGTTCTCTTAAGACTGTAGGGAAGTAGCTGTCCAAGAAAGCTCAAAAATCATCGACATCAGGCCGTGAATAGTTTCGTCCTCTATGATCACTCCGGAAAAGTTTTCTTTATCGAGGTTTACAATTGATACTCGGTTTGTTCCGTATATTGTGATTTCAGCTCGATAGGGAAACATGTTTGCGGGCATGTAACGAACTTTTGGAGTAATGGATTTGTGTAAATCGGCATACATTCTGCTAATAAAATTAGTCTCTAGAGATGCAAGGGGTAGGATTCCTCGTGTTGTGATACCTTTTTGTTCTTTTGTTTTTCTATACTTTGTAAAAAACTTTTCAGGAAGGACTCTTTCTAGTTCTTCTGCCTTCGCCCATGCCTTCATTTCGTAGGGGGTGTTTACTGAGATGTGGTCGGTATATATCTCAAGAATTCCGTTCATGCCTTCGAAATAAAATACTTTAGGCTTACCAGATGATTGTTTGAAGATGCCTTCGAGATCGGGGAGCGCTGTTGAGGCTTTCTCGAAATCAGTTTCAGCTATCGCTATCTTGCTTTTTGCATAGGCAACTAGCTTTCGAGGATTCTCTGGTTGATAGAATTGTTTATTTTTCTTTTTGATTTCATTCGTGAGTCCCTTAATCGATAGAGTGAGGAGGACGTCATAAACAGTAGTTCTGTTTAGTCCTGTATATTTTGCAATTTGCGAGGGGTACGCACCTCCAAGTTCTAGCAAAGATAAATAGACCAAAGACTCTTTATCATTCAGTCCGCTTTTTCTAAGTTTGTTTAGTGTGTCGTTATTTTGGATACTCATAGCTCTAGAAGTGTGGAAAGTATCCCACAGTTTTACTAAATATACATGAAAACCTATATATAGCAACGTATAGTCGATAAATATTGGTGAAGATATATGTCTATACTGTAATAGTCGTATATATTTTGCTTCTTAAAATAGTCAAAATATATGAAAAGAATCCAAATATATAGTCTTTTAGCCATCATAATTATTGTTCTTTCTGTTGTGGGTGTGAACGTGATGAGGGGTGGAGTATCGGAGTCCTCAGATAATCGAGAGTCTATTACTATTGGTGTGTCAGCACCTCTTACTGGAGACCTGTCGTTCTTGGGTGAGAGTTATAAAAATGCGATTGAGCTTGCTGTTGCTGAAATCCCAAGCGATTCAAAATATAAATACAAAGTTATTTTCGAAGACGACTCTTTCGATGCGACAAAAGGGGTTTCGGTTGCAAGAAAGTTTATTTCTGTTGATAGGGTAGATGCAATGTTCTCATTTGGATCTGTTGTTGGAAACGCAATAAACAATGTGACGGAGGAGAATAAAGTTGTAAATATAAATAGTATCGCTTCAGATCCACGGGTCGCTGAAGGGGGCTGGAATTTCGTCCACTGGACGCCTCCTTATAAGGAAACAACTCTTTTTGTGGATGAATTAGAAAAAAGAAATATTAAGAAAGTAGTTCTGTTTGAACAAAAACAGCCAGGAGTTCTCGCTGTCACCGAAAGCCTCAGAGAAAAGCTTTCTCAGAAGAAAATCGCAATTGTTGCAGAGGAATCATTTGATGATAAGACAAAAGATTTTAGATCATTGGTGACTAAAATAAAAAATGTTGAAGCTGATTTGGTAATTCTTGAAGCAACATCTCCGTCTCTTGAGGTGCTCGCGCAGCAGATTCGTTCACAGGGTATACATACTCCCTTTACATCAATTGAAACTTTCGAATTCACAGACAAGCCATCTTTGTTCGAGGGGGCGTGGTATGTAAATGCCGCTGATCCAAGTGCTGAATTTGTTAATCTATATAGAAAAAAATACAACGCCGACCCAAAAGTTGGGGCAGGGAATGGATATGATTCATTTAAAATAATGTTTTCTCTTTACGAAAAATATGGAAACGATAAAAATATTATTCGAGAGAAACTTCTTGAATTGAATAATTATAAAGGAGTAATGGGGAATCTGTCTGTAGATTCGAATGGGATGCTTGTATCGGATGCTGTGGTTCGAATAATCCGAAACGGAAAACCTGAAACAATTAAATAGCATTATCCCTGATCCTGATCGTATTGCTCAAGGTATGTCGTGAGCTGATGGTTTACGCGGATAAAAGTCGCACGCTTTGGAAACTCTCGAAGTGTTCTTGCACCGATGTAGGTTCCTGTACTTCGAAGGGCTCCGAAGAGATCGTGGATAAAGTCATGAAGATCTCCTTTGTATGGCATGAGAACGTAACGTCCTTCTGATGCCCGGTGAGCATCTTTCTTCCCGTAGAAATCATTAAGCGCGCGGTTTGAAGATGACCCGAAATACTCTTTGTATTTTTTCCCATTCTTTTCAACAAGATTCCCTTCACTTTGATCAAATCCTGAAAACATTGAGCCAAAAAGATTGAAGTCGGCTCCTCCGCAAAATGCCTTTGCAACACAAGAAGGGTATTGTTGGCCTCCATCAGCGATGACGAGCCCACATCCTCCTTTGCCGTTTGCGAGTCCATGTGCAGCATCTGAGCATTCGATAACTGCGGAGAGTTGTGGGTATCCGACACCGGTCATTCGTCTTGTAGTGCAAACTGACCCAGGACCTATGCCGACCTTAACAATATCCGCACCATTCAAGATAATTTCTTCAGTCATTTCATTTGTGACAACGTTTCCCGCGATGATGATGTGCTCTGGACAAATTGATCTTACGTACTTGATGGTGTCGATAAACTTCTGAAGGTAGCCATTTGGAACATCAATACAAATGAAAGAAAACTTTTTGATAAGGTCAGCAGCGATCATGGCTTTGAGCTGATCGATGTCACTTTCTCTAATTCCAATTGTATACACAATGTAGTCAGGGTTATCGAATGTTTCGAAAAACTTTTTGTAATCTTCGATAGTGTAGTACTTATGGAACGTCGTAATAATTTTGTATGGCGCAAGCGTTCGAGCCATTTCAAAAGTTCCACAGCTTGCCATGTTTGCAGTCATGATGGGAACACCACTCCATTTTTTGGGAGAATGATAAAAAATAAATTCTCTCTCGAGAATTACTTCTTTACGTGATGTCATTGTACTTCGCTTCGGCCGTAGGAGAACATCCTGATAGTCGAGCTTTGGTTCTTGTTCGATACGCATATACTCCTATTATCTCACCTCTGTCCAAGGGTTCAATATTTTTTTAATTACGATACGGGTGGGATTTTTGTAAATACTATTTTTATATAAAAAGGGACCCCCGACTATGCGTCGGGGGTGAGGGTAGTTCTTTTGCGTTGTAAGCTGGCCATGTGCCATATGGTCGCCCTTATGGCGAAGTCGAGTGTGCAACAAATCATATATAAGACGATTGTGCACACAAGTATCTCGCTAATTTGAGCAATTATATTTGGCGGTAGCATGAGCTTATTCACAACTGCTCCGAACAATACCCATGGACCAATCGAGTTCATTGTTATTTCCTCTTTGATTGTTTGTGGGCAGGTGTCACCACCAGGGATCATGCGGAGTGCCTGATCTAAGCATTAAGCCTATTCCTGAAGCGTGTTTTTGTAAAGAAAACAAAGTACAATATAAAGTAATAACAAATAGATATATACAATTCATATTTTATGCTCGAACTAGATAAAAAATATAAACGGGGGCGAATGACATTCATATATTGTTTTAGTGTGTATGGCTGGTGGCTTACACTGATTGCCTTTGGACTCATGTATCTCTCGTGGGCACTTAAATTTGGAATGTTGGAGGCTTGGGCAATAGATTATCTCGCACAGCATCCAGATTGGTATGTGACAAGTGGACTTGTAGCACAATGGGTACTTCTCACCGGTATATCGTTTCTTCTTGTTGCATATTTGCGAACATGGGTGATGTACGGCAATTATAAGTTTACGCTCAATGAACACGGGCTCCATCTTTCTAAGGGAATTTTCTTTGTGAATGAAATGACAATTCCTTACCAGCAGATTAGTAACGTACGAATTGCGCGACCGTACTCGTTTAGAATGATGGGTCTCGCAAAACTTGATGTCACAACAAACGGCGATAGCGGTGCACCAAAAGATGACAAGAGTGCTGATTTTCTCTTTCCTGTTATTGATGTGAAAATTGCGCGAGCGCTTTCTCAACAGCTTATGACGTATGCGACGATGGCGCAGCATGGCGAGAAGTTGAGCAAGGATGTTATTGAAAAGGTAGCTACTGGTGATGTGGATGATAGTGGGGAAGGAGAAGAAGACGAAGAGTTTGATGCGGAAGATTCTGATAGAGAGTTCGAGGTAAAGAAAAAATAAATAAAACAAAAACCCCGCCAACATTGCCGGCGAGGCTTTGTTGATGGGGGTCACGCAGATTTCTTTTTTCGAAGAACCTGCACAATATGATTCAGTGCAATTTTTACGATAGCCTCGGTTTCACCCAAGGTAAGTGGGCGATTGGTGTCGCGCGCTTGGTCGTTTTCTGCGGTATGAACCGCTGCAGCGACGAACGAGAGCTCTTCGAGAGTGAGTCCTGGGATTGTGCAGGTTGTGGCGAGCACGCGGATCATTGTCACCACGGGGAAGTCTTTGGCATCCAGCGTGGTAATGAATTTAGGCGCAGTGATTTCTAGGATTTTGAATTTTTTCCTTTTCCTTGCTCCTTGGGAGGGTTCAGAATTTTTCTTTTTCTTGTAGTAGGGCTCCTTGAGTGGTTCACACACGAGTTCGCTAACTTCTACACCAAGTGCAGCTGCGATGCGCTCTTTGCGAGATTTCATTCCAAGCATAAGCTCAGCTTCTTCGGACTTTGCTCGCATCTTGAAGGCGTCGCAGTATCCTGATTCCATTGAGTTATACAGGTCTCGTTTGATTCCTGCGTCGTCTGCCACATTCTGCTGGCTCCTTCTCGAGTCTCTTTCTCTCAGCTCCCTAAAATTACACTTGAATCTAATCAGCCGACCCGTTGGGGCAGCTGTACTATCTGCCGAATCGTTGATCATTTTTTGTAAGGTACCCCGTAGTCTTGATTGGCTACAGAGTAGAGCGTGTACGACTTAACGTACTAGGCCCTAGCGCTATAGCTAATGCAGACTTTTAAACTGCAAGAAATATACAACCAAAACGTGCGGAGTCAAGCGGATAAAATAAGTTCAGAATTTGAAGCTAAGGCTTTTTTGAATAGTCGATAATGTCGTTAATCGCCGCAACATTCTCCTGAGCATTCTTGAAAAGAATTAACGCCGTGTCGTATGCGCCCACTTCGAGTTTTTCTTGAGCTTCTTCGAGTGTTTTCTTCGCTGTCTCTACTTTGCTTCGCACTTCTTCGATCCCTTGAATTCGCGTTGCTGCTTGAAGAGTAGGTGTCGCAACAAACTGTTCTGCTTGCTTGATCTTAACTTCTGAATTATTAAATTCACCAAGTGCAGTTTTTTTAGCAATGATGATTGTGCTTGATGCGTCGAGAGAGTCTTCAAACATGTTTCGCTGTTTTGCTGATGCCAAGGCATAGCCTCGAATGTTGTTTCGAATTTCCGTGAGCTTTACTTGCGCATCATCTGATGCATTCTTTTCCATATCTTTTATGTTCTTGTTGTGTGCGATAAGTTTACTTTCGTAGTCTGAGCTAATTCTAATCGCTTCATCGATTTCTCCCTGAGCTTTTAGTTGAGCAATTTTTTGCTGAGCGATCTTTGCGTCGTGTGCGATACGCGCATGTGCAGTTGCTTCTCTCGCTGCATTGATTCTTCCTTGAGCTGCAAGGAGCTCTATTTCTTCTGCACGTTCAAGCGCATGCTTTACAGCAATGCGTGCTTTTTCCTCTTTGTCGAAAACAATTACCGCTTCTATGTTTTCGTTAATACCAATCTTTATAGGGTAGAGGACATCGCCAGGAAGTGCATTCTGAGCGGCATAAGCTGGTGCTGCCAAAAGGATAAGAATAAGACAAGCGACCATTGCTGCGTGGGCAAGATGGTTTTGTTTTGTAAAAGCACACAGTGTCGTGTATTTTTCTTTTGCGCTAATAAATAATTTTACGAGATAGTGATGTATTGATAAGGCTGGTTTCGGTGGATTCTTTGCAATAAAAAGATGAAAAGCGTCGTACCCTTTTGTCTTTTCAGCGGAAGTGAGTTCTATTTCTTGTGCTTTTGCAAAAAGCCCCTGGAAGTCTTTGGGATTAATTTCACCTGAATCTTTCATTCCGAAATTATGTTTTTTTGAATGATTATTCTTGTTCATGGTTGTATAGTTTTCTAAGTATCTGGATTCCTCTGTGTACTCGTACTGAAATTGTATTCTGTGTCTCACCGGTAATCACTGATATTTCTTCGAGTGATAAATCTTGAACGTATCGCATGAAAACTGCTTCTCCGTACGGCTCGCGTATTTTTGAAATTAACTTCATCGCGTCTGTTCCGTCTATAATGTCTGCTTGTGCGTTTGTATCGTTAAATGAGGGATCAAACCCCTCGTCTCTAAGATGATCGAGTGAGCTTGTAGGTTCGCGACGTCCTCGACGACGGTATTCGTCTATGACGAGGTTGCCGGCTATTTTATAGAGCAACGCTTTAATATTTGTGATGGGAAGGCAGTTTCTTGATGCTACAACCCAAGCCTTAGTAAAACTCTCTTGCATCACATCGATAGCAAGTTCTTGGTCGTTTAGCCTGAAGTAACAGAACCTAAACAACGCGTTTGAATGCGTGTTGTACGCTTCGAGGAAGGAGTTTTGGGTATCTTCCATGATAGTAGACGAAGAAAGATCAATTCCATTTCCGGATATTTGTTGGAAAGGGGAGAGTTGATATATGAGGAGACTTTCTTATCTCTATGTATACGCTTATTATCCGGTGTTGTCTATAGCGATCCTCGGATAAGTAAAAAGAAAAAGCCCTCACATGATGGGGGTCCGCAAGGGCCTTTTCATGTTTGGGCTTTGTTTTTCGCCATTATTGGGTTTTTCTGCGAAATCTTATCCCGCAGAGCATCGTTAGCCCTCCAAGAATGTTAACCAATGGGCCGGGTTCCGGCATGTGGTTGTTGAGGTTGATCAATGGCGTTGTGCGCCCTACTGTGCCATCCGGGATGTCCCAGAAGTTGTCGGGGGTTGAATCCCCAGGTGTGAACCCGAGGTTGAGGGCATCGAAATCGATGCCCACGAGCGCCGGCTGAGCGGACTTGATTGTCCACTTCGCCTGAAACAATTGGATGACTCCGTCGGGGACGAAATAAACGCCCGAGGTGTCTCCTCCCGCGCCACCTGATATCCTCGTGAAGGATGTGGTGATGGTGAGAGGGCCATCGGTCAATGTCTCGGGAGTGAAACCCCACCGAATTCCCATTCCCGGTGTTTCCAGGGTAAGGTTCGGCGCTGTCGACAGTGACCTGTCGAGGAATGTGTCCGCGGTGAAAGTCGCAGGATCGAACGCAGACCGGAGTCTGAATTCGAATGTAAACGTGACCTGGTCGTATTGACCGAGCCACGCGTTGTCGTAGAACTGGTATCCGCTTTGAAAAGATACTAGTTCAACAATTGCCGCGCGTGATTTCGGAGGTGTTGCACCTCCGAAGAGGATGGCGAATATTGTCGCCAGGTACAACGTAAACTTTACAAGGCGTTTACGAGCCGTCAATAATGGTTGTTTTGTTTGCATGAGCAGAGAGTGGCCATGCAGAGATGTTGTGCGTCAAAAAATTGCCAATAGATAGCCACTGTCTCCTCATGCAAACGCTGAAAAGAACACAGGGCACTACCTATACTGTTCCATATGCATCAAATGATGTCAACTGTAGTTGTTGGGTACTAGGGTGTTACTCTATATATGTATATTTATTGGTATATAATAGTCTTGTGAAAACAAATATTTTTTCAAAAATCTCAATTCTCTTTGTTGCCGCATTTTTCTTTGGCATGACTTTTTCTACGGCTCATGCTGCTGAGTACTATATCTGTAGTGGTGATATTTCAAATCCATCTGACTGGTGGGACTCACCAGACTGCTCTGGGACTTCGGGAACGATTCCTAATTCTGGGGAAATAGGCCATGTAGTTGGAACGGTTAATTCTGATTCAAATCCAGCTTTTGATTTTTTATTGATTGTTGACGGACAGACTTTTAATATAAATAACGATTTTACCCTTGAGGGTGGTTATATAAATGTCATTAATGGTGGAACTTTAAATGTAACTGCTGGCACGCTTTATATTCAGTCTGGTTCAATGACAATTGATAGCTCAAGTCAGATGAATATCTCCGGAGCCTTTAATATAGGACAAGGTCCTATATTGCTCGAAGGTGCTATGCAAGTAAATGATGGCGGTTCTATAGATGTGGTCTTGAATCAACTTCAAATCTACGGAGGAACTTTGGATATTAATTCTGGTGGTACAGTAACGGTAAATAGAGTAACACCGCTTGAGGCTAAAATCGATATTAGCGACACGGGTACGCTCAATGTAAAAGCATCAGGAACTCTAATCGTGACAACGGGGGCAACAACAACCAACAATGGTACTTTTACTTCTCAAGGGACGGTGACCGTCAGTGATACGGGAGTTTTGGAAAATAATAACGCTAATTATTTTACCTTGAATACTTTGGTGGGCACTCCGGTATCATTTGACCCACTAATAGACGCGCACTCACAGAACTACAATGTATTGTTTGCGCACACCCCAGTATCGTATTCGGCGGTAGGTCTTCCAGATGGTCTCGCTATTAATGGAAGTACCGGTCTAATAACGGGAACGTCTACAGGAGCGGGCTCTGGTTCGTTCTATGTGGTTTCCACAGGGAGTACAGCAAGGCAAAAATTTAATTACAATATTGGTGTGCTAGACGCTATAGCTCCTGAAATAACAAATTTGGCTGCTACGCCCGGTAGTGCTGACGTTGTAATCGCTTGGAATACCGGAGAAAGCTCTTCTTCTAATGTATTGTACGGACTTACGCCATCAGGTTATGCAACGACATCTGAACTCAATACGTCACCACGAGTTACGGATCATTCAGTAAATATCACGTCTCTCGTTCCTTGCACGACATACCACTACAAGGTTGTGTCTCGCGACGCAGCTCTCAATGTAGGATCATCAAGTGATGCTGTTTTTACAACATCGGGTTGTCCAGGTAGTGCTCCTATTCAGTCCTCGACAACGTCTATCAGTATTATTTCTTCGACTGGAGGAACTGTTTCTTTTGATGCTGCAACAGGAAGAACTCTCGAACTCGATGTGCCTGCGTTGTTTACATCCTCTACGTCGGCTCAGTTTAGCATTAAAGAATTAGGAGGCAGTGCTTTGTTTGGTGCTATCGGAAAACCCTCAGGAGTTGTATCGGTAGGAGATGGGTTTGATATCAAGGCTTTGACGAGTGCCACAAGTACTGTTTCAAATTTCGATAATCCAATTCAAATTTCGATTTCTTACACACATGCCGAGATTGTAAATATTGTTGAATCTTCTCTTAGAATTTATGCGCACAACGGAACATCGTGGTCGGTTCTTACAAATTGTGTTGTGAATTCTGTTACTGATGTTGTTACGTGTGATACGAATCACTTTTCTGTTTTTGCCCTTTTTGGTACAACAGTTGTCACAACAACAAGTAGTACGTCTGGACCATCCGGAGGAGGCAGTGCTAGTTATAGCTTCTCACAACCAATGTACGGAGTTCGGGCTAATGGCACTAAATCTACCGCTACTGTAACCGTGTATGCTTTTGATAGTAATATGAGATTAGGAAGTGTTGGCCTTTCTGTTAAAAATTTACAAAAGTATCTCAATACTAAGGGGTTCACTGTTTCTAATTCTGGTAGCGGCTCTGTTGGAAAAGAAACTGAATTTTTCGGGCCACGAACAGCACAGGCACTTAAGAAATTTCAAGCACATCACAAACTCCCTGCAACAGGTTTCTTTGGTCCAATGACACGACAGGTTATTTCGTCTCTCAAATAGAGTTCAAACTATTTATTTCTTTGTCGCTTTTTCCCACAGAAGGTCAAAGTGCGCTTTTTGCATTGCCGCGAATTCTCGATTGTGCACGATGAATCCAAAGGAGTGAGTTCCTGTCGATATAAAAGTTACTTTGTCTGCATAAATCCAGTAGCTCATGTTGAACACAAAGCCTTTTGGAGTGAATCGGATCTCGCGAAGTCGTGCCTTGTCATCTGCAAGATAGGGGAGACGTTTTGCAATTGCTTTATCACCTGGCGCGCGCACAGACTTTAGCGAAATCTTTCTCTCAACACGCCGTTTGTTGAGCCATTCGAGGTATTCTTCTCCAAGAAGATCAATCATCTCGCTCAATGGCCAGAGCGTGTATGTTTCGATGTTTTTATACCAGAGTATGTCGTTGAGAATCTTCTTTACACCTTCTTTTCCTGCAAAGAAGCGAATCTGCGGCTCTTCTGTTCGAGATTGTTCTCGTAGTTTTAGAATTAACCCCTCTATTTCTGATTTTGATTTTTGTAAGTGCTCAATCTTCTGGTCCATGAGTAGTTCTAAACTATTTGGGTCAGTAACACTAAAAATTGATTTTCCATCTTCTTCTCTTGAGAACACAAGCCCAGAGTTTGTGAGCACATTGAGTGCATCGTATGTGGTAGGGCGGGGCATACCTGTTTTTTGGGCAAGAAGCCGAGCAGACATCGATCCGTATTTTAGGAGATGTGTGTATACCTTTTGGGCGTTCTCGCTCACCCCTATATTTTTGAGTATTTTTTCTAGCATGGTGCGACTATAGCATAGTTGTCGCGAATCGACGACTTGCAGACAGTAAGATGGGTGGGAATATATTGGTGGTTATCTATATATCAATGTATGACCAGGAATTTTTTTAAGGAGTTTAGTGAATACGAGGATACGTTGCTTAAAAAATATGAGCAGGACGATCTATTCATAAATATAAAAAAACTTTCAGATGCAGAGTTTATCCATGCGCTTACTCAGTATGGAGAAGGGATTTCGGCAAATTTTGTGAAATTTCTTGAAACTGTGTTGCGACTTGTGAGAAACGAAAAAGCTCAAGAAGCGATTATACGGATTCTTCGAGATGAAATCCCTGCTCAGGGTCCTACGCATCAACTGATGAGATCTCGAGCATGTGAAAGGATCGGAATTTTGCCTGAACAACTTGCCTCTACCGAACTAACTGAAGAAACAAAAGCAGTTGTTGGTAAGTATTTTGATATTGTCACAAATCCTATGTGGGCTTGGAGTAATCGGGATCTTGCACTTACGACTTTTGTGCGAGTGGCGGGTGAGTCACTCGTTAGTGTTGTATACAAAACATTTACGCAAGAAATCATTCGAAGATGTAATGTCTCGGAAAGTGATATTGAGTTTTACTCATTTCACTGGCATCACGACGAGAAGGGCGGAACACCTTTTGAGGGTGGTGAGATCGGTCATACGGAATATTACGATATTGCGATGGAGGATTTGATGAGAACGGAAGCGGATCTTATCGAAGCAAAAGCCGTGGGAGATTTGGCATTGCAGATTCGGTGTGATTTTCAAAAGCAGTTTGTAAAGCATTTATCAAAATAAAAAATTGAAATAGTTTCAAGTAATATGCGTAAAACTTTATTGGCTATCGTGGTTGTGGCATTAGTAGCAATTATCTTTGTTCAAACAGAGAATGCTCAAGACTCAAAAGGAATTCAATTTGGTGCGGTGCTGTCACTTACTGGAGGAACATCTGCTTTTTACGGTGAGTATGCGCAGCGAGGGCTTGAGATTGCTCGAGCGGAGGTGAATGGTACTGGCGGTATACTGGGAGAAAACATTGAAATCGTATACGAAGATTCGGGCGGTGACAAAACACGCGGAGTGAATGCAATTAATAAGCTTATTCAAGCAGATATCGATTTTGTCTTTGCTGATCCTGTTTCGGGTGTCACGCTCGCTATGGCACCTGTAGCTGAGAAAAACGAGAAAATACTTTTTGCTCCTGGCGCATCAAACCCGCTTATCACAAATGCGGGTGATTATATTTTCAGAACAAAAATGTCGGCCACAATAGAAGGTGAGAAGGCGGGGAAGTATATCGCACAAGATATAAAACCAAAGCGGGTTGCATTTATATACCAAAATAGTGATTACGGAAAAGGTGTGTTTGAAAGTTTTAAAAAAGAATTAATAAAAGAGAATATTCAAATTGTTGAGAATGAGCAGTTTGCTATGGGAAGTACTGATATGCGAACAAATTTGACCAATATCAAGCAGGTACATCCCGATCTTGTTGTGATTGCCGCGTTCCCGAAAGAAGTTGGAATTGTCATGAAGCAAGCCAAAGAACTCAATCTTGATACAAAATTCTTCGCACATAGTGGATCAATCGGTCCTGACATTGATTTGATTGCGGGGAGCGCAGCAGAAGGGCTTACATATCTTACGGAACTTGATTTCTCACCGGATAACAAAAAGTTTGAATCATTTGCTCGTGTTTATCGAGAAAAATACGCTGCTGACCCAGAATTATTTAGCTCAATAGCATACGATGCATTTATGCTTGCCGCCGACGCTGTGAAGAGTTGTGGCAGTACATCACCTCAGTGTGTTAAGGGGTACTTATATTCGGTAAAAGATTACGCGGGTGTATCTGGCGTAATTAGCTTTGATCAGAATGGCGATATTTTGCCGCGTGAGCTTCGATGTGTGATGAAGAGAATTGATGGAGTGAGTGGAAAGATAAAAGATATGCCGTGCAAATAAAATCACTCGCAAGTTATGCGAGTGACGCCACAATTTCGGATGTAATCCAGGACGGTGGCCCCGACCTAACTATGTTCAAAACGAGAATTTTACTCCCGTCCACCATGTGCTGTGGGTGTTTCCGCGACCATCGTTGTTGTGGTGACTGATAGGGGTGATCATCTTCCATCCAATCAAGCTGAGTGTTGTACATTCGTTTATACGAAGGTTGAGCTCCGTATCTACTTGTGCAAACACTCCGTCAGGATCATTCCGTTTGAAACCGCCATCCCAGGCAATCCCCACACGAGTCTGCATACTCAAGTTGTCTAATCCAAAAGGACGAGACCACTTATGGGTTGTGCTTGCCATAAAAACAGGAACCCCACTTGTTATCTGTTGTGTATCAGCAAACCAGAATGCGCGAATCTCTGGCATGATCGAGTGTTCGCCTTGAGCGCCAAACTTCCAATTACGTGAAAGATAGAAGTCGAGAGCGATACGATCGTTGTCGAACCATCGCTCGGTTGGGTGGAGATTTATATTCGTGATTTTGATTTTGTAATCCCACGACTTTTTCTTCCCGGCATACCCAATGAGGACGTGAGTTTCGTCGTCAGGACCGTTTGACCAGTCACTGTTGTTGAGGCTGTGGATCTCCGTCCATGAGAAATACCAACCCGTTTTCCATTTTGCTCCGAGACTAAGGGACATGTAAGGTTCGTCGGAGAGGAGTCTGTTGATACGACCGGCGATGAAGCGTTCTTGATAGCGAACGTCGAGTGTTATGTTTGTTGGTTTCCAACAGGATTCTTTGGAAGTGATAATCGAGTTTAGTTGACGTGTCTCCTTGTCTTCGGCCCACAGGGGAGTGGACGAAAACAGGAGGTTACCGACCGCACAAAAAAGTGCGGCCACAATGCTTATGGTGCTGTGTTTTTTCATAATGATCTTACCAGTGTTGACGATACGGTTATTCGGGTTTAATGTAAAGTCGTCGTCGAAAACCGACAAAAATATGTTTAATACTCTATTTAAAGAACTGAATCTTGGAGAGGTAGCCCAGAGAGTCTATACGCATCTTATACAGTATGGGGAGTCAACCGCTCGACTACTGGCTGAGAACTTGGGAATACCAAGACCTTCTGTTTATGACAATTTAAAAATACTTATTGAAAATGGGCTGGTAACTGAGCAGATTAAAAATAATAAAAAAGTATTTCAAGTCGATGATGTAAAAAATCTTTCACGCCTAGTAAAAACTAAGATTGAGTCACTCGAAGTTGAGAAGGGAACCATCGATACACTTATTCCAAGTCTTTTGAAAAATATTAGCCTTACTGAACCAAAGATAAAAATGTATACCGGTAAAGAAGGGTTGAAGCAGGTTCTAAATGATGTTCTCTGGTACAAAAATATTGAGATACAGTCAATGTTTCCCATAAAAGAAATGATTGAAGTGCTTGGGAAGGAGTATTTTGAGAATCATAATAGACAAAGAATTCGAAGGGGTATTTCTATTAAAGCCATTTGGCCAAAAGAGCGTGCGGTCAGTATGAAAGAATATCCAGCCTTGGGCTCGGGAAAGGGTTTTTTGCGCGAGATTAGAATTGCCCCAAAACAAATGATTTGGGATATGGGGTATTGGAATTATGCAGATAAAGTTGCTTTCGTCTCTTCACGAAAAGAAACATTTGGTTTTATTATTGCGAGTAGTGACTTTTCTCAATTATTGAGAGCTCAGTTCGAATTAATTTGGAGTTTGTCAAAGGTCGTCGCGCCGCAGCCGAAGTATACAAATGACTTTTTAAAGACCGTTTAGACGTGCATTTTCAAACACAAACTTTGGTATAATAATCCCATTACTTATAAATATTTTTTGATATGTCATTAAAGTCTGCGGTGGGTATTGGTTACGATGAAGATTCTTTTGCAGCAGGGGCTTCAGCCTGCAAGGATGCGATCGATAGAATTGGTGTTGCGCCTAAGGCACTTATTGTATTTTCTTCATCAAAATACAATCAAGAAGATATGCTTCGTGGTGTACGATCGGTTGGAAAAGATATTCTTCTTGTTGGATCATCAACTGCTGGGGAAATTTCTACACAAGGCCCAACAAATAGAGCTTCAGTTGTGGTTATGGCGCTTGCGTCTGATTCTGTGAACTTCTTTGCAGCGGTGGGGACACCCGTGTCAGAAGGGGCACACATTGCAGGAAAGAGTGCTGCTGATGAGGTTAAAAAACAGGCAGGTGAGAATTTAAAAACATTCGTGATGCTTCCGGATGTATTGAAAGGTAACGGAGCAGAAATCGTTCGAGGAGTTCTTGAATCATTAGGTGAACATTTCCCTGTTGTGGGAGGGGCGTCTGGTGATGACTTTCAATTCAAGAAATCATTTCAGTATTTGAACGACACTGTTTATTCAGACAGAGTTGTTGGTCTTGGTATGACGGGTGATTTTAAGATTGGTATTGGGGTAAAACACGGATGGATTCCTGTTGGAATTCCTATGAAGGTGACAAAGTCTGAGGGAAATATTCTCCATGAAGTAAATGGAAAACCAGCAATCAATGTGTATGAAGATTATTTTGGAGTTGCAGAGGCGGATGTTCTAAAGACTGAAACGCTTGGTAAGCTCGCGATTACATATCCACTTGGAATCAAGGTTGAAGGAAACGAAGAATTACTCATTCGTGATCCACTTACGGTGGATGCAAATGGATCTATTACATGCGCTGCCGAAATTCCTGTTGGATCAGATATTAGACTTATGATTGGAAGTGTGGAGGAAGCGGTAAAAGTGGCAAAGCTTGCAGCATCAAATGCACTCGAACAACTAGAAGGAGATACGCCTAAGGCAATAATTGTATTTAATTGTATCGCAAGAAATAAATTGTTCGGACAGCGATCGGGGGAAGAAATTCAGGCTATCCAAGAAGTACTTGGGCGAGAAGTTCCACTTATTGGGTTCTATACATACGGTGAGCAGGCTCCTATGAACGGTGAGGTTAAAAATATTAACCAGTGTAATTCTGCTTTTCACAACGAAACGGTTGTCATAGCAGCGCTCGCATAATTTTAAAAAGTATACACATGGAAGAATTACAGAAAGAATTGCAGGCCTGCAAAGAACAACTCGAGACGGTAACTCGAGACCAGATGAACGCAACAAGACTTCTCATTAGAAGAGATCTTGAGCTTAGTCGTGCAAACGAACAATTAAAAAAACTTGATGTTGCCAAGTCTGAATTCATTTCCGTTGCAGCACACCAGTTGAGGACACCGCTCTCATCTATCAAGTGGATCTTGAGCATGCTTTCAACAAATCAGTTTAAGGACGATGGAGAACGAGCTGAGTTTATAGGTAAGGCAATAGAGAGTAGTGACCGATTGATTTCTCTCGTGAATGATTTGCTCGAAGTTGATCATATCCAATCAGGCAAAGACGATTTTGTTTTTGATGCTGTTGATGTGGGCACAATCATGACATCTGTTGTTCTTGAGGTCCAACCTCTTGCGATGAAGCGGGGCATTGTTTGCGACGTAAAAGGACAAGGTGAGTGCGTCGTTCGAGGTGATAAAAACAAGTTGCGAGCAGTTTTTCAAAACTTGGTTGAGAATGCAATCAAATATACTCCTGAGCATGGAAAGGTATCTATAGATATCGAATCAAATGAGAAAAGTGTCGAACTTCATGTTGCCGATTCGGGTATTGGAATTCCGAAAGATCAGGCGGACAACATCTTTACCAAGTTCTTCAGAGCATCAAACGCTTTGCGAGCAAATACGGTTGGTACCGGACTCGGACTCTTTATTGCTCGAGAAATTATTTCTCGACACGGAGGAACAATTGATTTTAAGAGTGAAGAAGGAAAGGGCACTGTCTTTTCTGTTGTCTTGCCGAAGATCGGAGTATAATGATAAAAAATTAATAAAAGTAATACAGCAAATATGAGCGACGTAAACGAAAGCATAAATACAAAGTCTATAGAAGGAAAAACAATACTTGTTGTAGAGGATGATAAGTTTTTGAGTGGGATTCTTGAATTGCGACTAAGAAATGCAAAAGTAGATGTGATGTATGCAAAGACAGGGGAAGAGGCGTTAGATGCAATTGGCCGAAAAGTTCCGCACGCAATACTCCTTGATATTCTTCTTCCTGGAATAAGTGGTTTGGAAGTCTTGAAGACTATCCGATCAAAACCAGAAACAGAGAAGACTCCTGTTATTGTTATTTCAAATTTTAGTGAGTCTACACAAATTGAAAAGGCGAATGCTTTAGGAGCGAGTTATCTTGTTAAAGCTCTCGTGACACCTGATGACATCTTGAATGCTGTGGTGAATCTTTTCTAGGAATAGATTGTGCGGTGCCAGATAGATTGTAAGTAAAAGAAAAACCCACCAAGAAACCTCGGTGGGTTTTTCTTGATGGGGGGGCTGGATCGTTGCGGTTTATGCGGTGGTCCAGCTGTGTTTTTTCTCGCGAATCATATCTTCTGACGCCAGGGTCTCGGGATGGATAAGGAAGGTGCATTCGGCTGGTTTGGGCAGTGAAGTGCTCTCAATCATTGCCACAAATTTGAGGCCGCTCGCGCCACTGGCGATGCGTCGCTCTTCCCATTTATTGGTGAGCGACACGGTGAAGTTAGCGAATTTGGCATGTCTGCGAGTGTGTTTTTTTCGGATCATCTCGCATCCGAGGATGTAGAGTTGGTCGAGTAGATCGTAACCCAGTAGTAGGGCGCCGTTATGAAGAACGTAGAATCCTTTCATTGTGAATTAGTTTTTTGTATGGAATGTTTGAGTTTGTGGAAGGCCAACAACACGACAGGATGTCACGTTGCGGGCTTTGTCACAGACTCAATAGACTACTTCAATGAACAAATACGTATAGTACACTGCCATATAATCGATTGCTTGTAAATACTACGGTATTCTGTGCACGTAGAGTGATTATGAGGGGTTGTGTATGTAAGATAAAAATAAATAAAAGAAAAAGCCCTCACAAGTTGTGAGCCGCGAAGGCTTTTCTTGATGAGGGCTTTGTTGTTAGATGTTTGCGATGCTTTAGGCTATCGCGTGCTCGGTTGCAAGCTTCGGTTTAAGGAGGCTGTGCAGGGTGCCGACGATGAGGCCAACAGCTAAACTGTAGTTCATTGTCATGCTACGCGCGAGATCGCCAGGGAAGCCTTCGTGGGCGGCTGGCGCGTTAATGAAGAGAAAAGTCGTCAGTGCCACGAGAATGGCATAGAAGACGAATGCTCCGATACGCGCGAGCGGTGACCGACCGTCATTGCCTACTGTAATTGTTAGCAGCATTTGCGCGAACAGAAAGAGGGCGGAGGTGCAGACGAGACTCATGCCGACGGTGAAGACGGCGTCCATCTGATCTTCCATTGGTGCGTGCCAGATGATCAGCGCGATTGCGATGATCAAGTAGGCGGCACAGAATGGCAGCGTAAACATCTTGTTAAGGAGCGAATTGGATTTCATGGATTTTCTAGTGTAGTTGATTGTGAATGAGTGCAGTGACCAGTTTAACATATTACCATATATAGATAAACATGTCAAGTATAATCGGAATATTGAAAAAGCCATATTTCCTAAAAAAAGCGGGTCATTAATACGAAGACATTTAAGTTTGTAAGTGCTGATGGAAACACTGCGGTGACGTGGTGTTTTTTAATTGGTACATTGCTACAATGGGTGTCATGAAAATTAAATTATTTCTCAAGCTTCTTTTTCAATGGATAATTTTGTCGATAGTATTTTTTATTGCTCTACAGTATTTTGTTCCATCTATCGCCCTTTTTGCTCTTACTAGTCTGCTCGCGCTTGTATTTGTTGTGACGATCGGTTTCCTCCAAATTATTCGTTTTGCTCAAGAGGTAAAAAAGCACCCAATGCCTTTAGTTGCTCAATCTGGTTTACAAAATGTTCCATACGGATCGGTTCCGCTACAACAACCCCAAATTCAAGAATTAAAAAAGTCTCCTTTGCTTAGTTTCTTAAAGATGATTTTGGTTATTGTGCTCGTGATTGAAATTTTATTTGCTGTAGTGCTTGCGAGTGGCTATACATCAATGAAGGATGGAATTATTAAAGATTTCTTTGGGGGGAATGTTGAGGAGTTCAACAAATATCTATCCAACGATGCTGCTTTTAATCAATCATCCGCTGGAGACTGGTCAAAGTGTTTAAAACTTGATCCGAAGGATAAGCAATTTTGTCTTTGGATCGCTTCGGGAGAACAATCTGACAGTAAGATTTGCGATAATATGGATCCTGCTATATATCCTCCAGACCACATGTATTCTCAAGAGACTTGTTATGTGGACGTCGCTGTAGTTAAAAATGATAAAAGTGTTTGTGATAGAGTTGCTAATAAAGATAAGTGTACGTCTCTCTTCGCAAGAATTGATGCACAGAGAGTAATTTGTGAGCCTTTGTTTACAGGAGATAAAACACCAAGTCCTTCAGATTGTTATGACTATGCTGTTTCTCTAAAAACAAAAGCAGCGTGTGATGGATTAATTCCTGCCGGCGGTCAAAACTGGAAGGAGATATGTGATATTAGAGCTGGATTAGTAAGCACATCAACATTGTCTATTGTTCCAAAGAAAATTGGAGATTGCGTAATGACTAAGGTCTCTATAGTGGGAAGTGCTGTAGGGGGAAGTGAAGGTGCAGCAACTGCAATTGAATATATGAATGGAGTTAGACAGTTTTCTGTAGAAAAGATTGATCAAGTCAATACGGCAAAAGTTGGTGACATCGTTCGTGTATGTCTTCAGGCGCTACCAGGCTGTTCTTCTAACTGGAAATATGACGGAAATGTATATGACGCAAACAATATGGATAGTCGGTATTCTTGGATATTGGCCGATTCGATAAAGTCTTGTCCTAAGAAGTAGCTGTTAACCCAACCTTTCTCAGTCTTGTGGTAGGAACTCTTCTTGAAGAGTGGTCAACGAAACATTAAGTGAATTTAATAAAAGAAAAAGCCCCGCAAGTGTCGGGCTGCAAATGCAGGGACTTTCTTGAGGGGCTTGGGGATATGGACTGGTGAGACGTGCAACTTCGATGATGGAGAGTTGCGGTCACAGGCTTTTATTCTTTGTTGTCAGGAATTGTTTCGGGTAGGGAATTGAGATATGCGGGAAAATCTCCCAACCCATCACCCTGATAGCCAACGAGGTGAGCAATTTCCAAGAAGGCTTGCTCTGCAATGATCTTACTCCCAGGAATGGTCACGGGATTCTTCATGACCTGGCCCGGTTTCGGGAATATATTTTTCCAGTCGATAGTATTTTTCTCGGCAACTTTCTTAAGGAAAGGGCCGGGGTCACCGTCAGCTTTTAGTTCGTTACCTGGATCCAATCCATTAAGAATTATCCACATTATTACGAAGTTCGTGATTTCAGACCGAGTTAAGCGTTTGAAGTTTTCTTTCATTCAGTGATTGTTGTGTCTATGGTTGTTTGCAACAGTCTCGCTCGGGATGAGCTAGCTGTATCTTTTAATGCACTTAAATTTAAGTGCTCTAAAAGATACAGCTAGATTTTTAAAGAACTGCCCGAATGGTATAGCGGGTATTATTTTCTGTCAAAGGGGTAGTATACAAGAAATTTGATTCTCGCATTCTCATATAAATTAAAACAACCCACCCCTCGGTAGGCTATTTTTACTTGATGTGGGGCCGCACATTTCATTGCGGCATCCAACAAAAATATAGTCGCTCACGATGTTCGTTCGTTATTTTTGCGGATGATAATGGAATCGGTCACAGATAATTTTGCTGCGCAAAATTTCCGCGACCCCGCCTTGCTCGTGGCAGTCGCAGAGCGACATAGCCACTTCGCTCCAGCTTTCGATTCCCGCATCATCTTCAAAACAAATAACAGACTCCATGCGGAGTCTGTTATTTGTTTTGATGTGGAGATGGGGGGAATCGAACCCCCGTGCATAAAGAAGGATACAGTCGAATCTACGGAGCCTAGATGTGCTTTGTAGTTTCGATCATACGCTTAAAGCGCAACGAAATACGTATGACCAGAGTCTCTAGGGTTTCGGATATTCACTGAGACAAGTAAGTATCCTAGTTCGGCAATATTGCGCCGCGTTACTCATGCCAAACAGGTGAGTAGGCGACGTTTGCAAGCGAGCTTACGCTCGAGCTGTAGCAAAAGAAAAGTCGTTCGCAGTAAAATACGGCGAT
>JACCDR010729197.1_pt1 | contig 50570 bp, 41 predicted proteins | sample 7446431 | NCBI WGS metagenome assembly JACCDR01 (sample SAMN15323443, study PRJNA562643) | freshwater metagenome | isolation source: river surface water | place: USA:Blue River Watershed | collected 2017-08-17 | reverse complement strand
GACAGGTAATCCCCGCCCAGCGCCTGCACGATGGCCTCGCGCGTGACGCACTCCCCGCCCGTGGCCAGCGCCTGCAGCACGGTGTAGTCCTGCGCGGACAGGGCGATGGGCGCAAACCCCGGCGGCACCAGCTGCGGCGGGGAGCCGCGCAGGGTCCAGCGCGGCGCAGCCTCCACCTGCAGCCGCCGCGCCAGCGCCATGACCGTGGCGGCGAGTTCGGCCAGGTCGGCGGTCTTGGGCAGGTAATGGTCGGCGCCACCCGCCAGCCCGGCCACCTTGTCCCCGGTGCCGCCGCGGGCCGTGAGCACGATGATCCCGGTGCGGTGGCCCGCCGCTCGCAGCTCGGTCACGAGCGACAGGCCATCGCCATCGGGCAGCCCCAGGTCGACCACCGCAATCCGGTGCCACCCGGGCGCGAACGCCCGGCGGAAAGCCGCCAGGCTGTCGCTGGCCGTCACCCGGCAACCCTGCGACTCCAGGAACTCCGCGAGTTCCTCGCGCAGCACAGGCTCATCTTCAAGAAGGATCAGGTCAACCATGGGAAGGAAGGAACGCGGGCCGGGCACGCCGCCCGACGCCGGCACGGGCAAGCATAACCCCCAACTCAAGAGCAGGTAACCTTCGCGGCATGCTGTTGCGCCTATTCCTCGTGCTCATGCTGGCCAGCGCCGCCCAGGTCCAGGCGGCGCCACGCATCGTCCTCGACCCGGGGACCCATACGGTCCCGCTGGCGGGACGGATGGAATGGCTGCGGGATGCGCCCGGTCAGCTCGACGCCGCGCAGGCCCAGGCGGCCAGCGGGTGGCAGCGCCTGGCGGCGGACCCGGGCTTCGGCTTCACGCCGGCCGCGATCTGGCTGCGCTTCGAGGTCGAGCAACCCCGAGACGGCCGGGCCAGCTGGCGGCTGGAAGTCAACAACGCCTTGCTCGAGGATGTCCGGCTCTACCTGCCCGCCCCCGGCGGCGGCTGGACCGCCTGGCAGGCCGGGCGCAGCGTGCCGCACAGCGAGTGGCCGCTGGACACCCGCAGCCCTGTCTTCCGGCTGGACCTGCCGCCCGGCACCCACCCGGTGCTGGTGCGCCTGGCCACGCGCAACTCGCTGTCCACCAGCATGACGCTGTGGGAGTCCGAACGCTTCTACGCGCGCGCCCGCAACGAGGCCTTGCTGTGGGGCGGCTATTTCGGCCTGTATGCCCTGGTGATCCTGATCCAGTTCGTGTTCTGGCGCTGGACGCGCGAAGCGCTCAGCGGCTGGTACGTGCCCTACGCCATCCTCAACTGCCTGGGCGTGCTGATGTCGACAGGCTATCTCCAGGACGCGCTCAACTGGCATGGCCCCCTGGCCACCACCGTACTGGGCCTGGTCATCTGCGCCGTCCTCTATGTCGGCGCCAAGTTCTCATCCGTCCAGTTGGGGCTGGACCAGGTCATGCCACGGTTCAACCGCGTAGGACTGAACACGATGGCCCTGCTGTCCCTGGTCACCAGTGGACTCGTGCTGGCAGGTCACTATGCCGCAGGCGTGGTCGCGGCCCAGGCGCTGTCCCTCGCCCTGCTGCTGGGCCTGACGGGGGTGGCCCTTGACCTGTGGCGGCGCGGCCATGCGCCGGCGCGGTTCTTCCTGGCCATCTTCGGCCTGTTCTACCTCGGCGTGGCGGTGCGCTATGCGCGCAACCTGGGCTGGCTGGCGCCCGGCTTCATCACGGACTACAGCATCCAGATCGGCTCGGTCGTGCACCTGATCGTGATGTGCCTGTTCATCGTACACCGCTTCAACGCGGTGCGCCGGGCCCTGCGCATCGAGCAGTCGGCGCGCCAGGAGCAGCGCGATTTCGTGGCCATGGTCTCGCACGAGTACCGTACGCCGCTGGCCATCATCAGCACCTCGGTGCAGCAGCTCGCGGCCAACCTGGATGCGCCGCTGGACAAGACCCTCAAACGCTGCGCCAACATCCGCCAGGCGACCCAGCGCATGACCGAATTGCTGGACACCTACCTGTCGGCCGAGCGGCTGGACGAGGCCAGCCAGTCCCTGCTGCTGCAGGCGTGCGACCCGCGCGAGGTGATCGAGGAAGCCGCCGCCGAATGGTCGCCAGAGCGCCTGCGGCTGTCGCTGCACCAGATGCCAGCCAGCTTCCTGTGTGATCGCTCCCTGCTGCGGGTGGCCTTGCGCAACCTGCTGGCCAATGCCCACCGCCATGCGGCGCCGGACACCGCCATCGAACTGGTGGCCACCGGCGCCGGTGGCGGGCTGCACGTGAGCGTGACCAACCAGGGCGACGTCATCGCGCCGGACGAACTGCCCCTGTTGTTCCGCCGCTATTTCCGCGGCCGCGCCTCACGCGGCCAGCCGGGCGCGGGGCTGGGCCTGTACCTGGTCAAGCGCATCGCCGAACAGCACCGCGGCCGCGTGGGAGTGCGCAGCGAGCAGGGGCAGACCGCCTTCGAGCTGTGGCTGCCGCTCGGCCAGCCCGGGCGCTGAGTGCGCGGCCCGGGCGGGCGCAGGGCGTGACGCCCGGCGGCGCGTGGCCTAGCGCTCGGGCGGGTACTGCTGCGGGAACAGCTCGCGCCAGGTGCGCCCGTGGTCGTCGCTGGCGTCGATGTCGCCATGGCGCACGGCGTCACGGGCCTCGGCGCGCACGGCTGCGCGGCTCAGGGGCGTTCCCTCGGCAGGCGGACCGCCCATCATCCGGCCCTCGTCATCGGGCGCGACGAGCGTGCCCTCGCGGCGGGCCGTGGCGAGGTCCGCGCGCACTTGCGCGCGCGAGAGGTCCGTGTCATGGGACAGGGCGGCCGGCTGCACGTAGCGGCCTTCGGCGTCGAGCGTGGACAGGCTGCCGTCGGCACGCGCCTGTTGCAACTGGCCGCGCACCTCGGCGCGTGTCAGGGGGCCGGGCTCGCCGGTATCGGCCAAGGCGGGGCCGGCCGCAAAAGCGGTGAGCAACACCAACGCCAGGGCAGGAGGGTGAAGCGGGGTGGTCATGGCTGCGATCCTTTCTTCAGCCAGCGGCTGAACGTCGTGGACGAGCCCCACCCGGGTGTGCCAGGTCGCGGCCTCACCACGGCGGGCGAGGCTCCTGGGATGTTTTTAGGCCGGCCCGCCACCGGCAGGCGGCCTGCGCGGACGACCGGCAGGCGGCAGCGACGGACGGTGGCGCCGTCTCAGGTGCAGCCCGGGGTCGGCAGCAAGCGCGCAGCAGGCAGCCAGCGCACAGCAAAAAGCCCCTGCAACCGTGAAGCTGCAGGGGCTTGGATTCTTGGCGGAGTGGACGGGACTCGAACCCGCGACCCCCGGCGTGACAGGCCGGTATTCTAACCGACTGAACTACCACTCCGCGTCGGAGCTGCTTCGCCCTGCAAGCGCAGGTCAAGTGCAGCCAAACTCTGGCGACCCTACGGGGATTCGAACCCCGGTACTTACCGTGAAAGGGTAATGTCCTAGGCCTCTAGACGATAGGGTCAAACCTGGACGAACCATCGAAGCAGAACACATGGTGGAGGTAAACGGGATCGAACCGATGACCTCTTGCATGCCATGCAAGCGCTCTCCCAGCTGAGCTATACCCCCGGGTGTTCTGCGTCGACGAGGACTTGCTGTACGGCAAGTCCTTGACGAAATCTTGGCGGAGTGGACGGGACTCGAACCCGCGACCCCCGGCGTGACAGGCCGGTATTCTAACCGACTGAACTACCACTCCGCGTCGGGGTTGCTTCGCCCTGACGATGCAGGAATCAAGTGCAACCAAACTCTGGCGACCCTACGGGGATTCGAACCCCGGTACTTACCGTGAAAGGGTAATGTCCTAGGCCTCTAGACGATAGGGTCAAAACCTTGGATTTTCATCCGTCGACACAGTGGATGGTGGAGGTAAACGGGATCGAACCGATGACCTCTTGCATGCCATGCAAGCGCTCTCCCAGCTGAGCTATACCCCCGTCCGGTGTCGAGAACGTGATTCTATACCGAAATTTGGCTGCTCGACAAACGCTGCACAACTTCTTTTCGGGGAACCAGCGCGAGCACCGCGTCCAGCGACGGCGTCTGCGCCGTGCCCATGACCAGCACACGCACCGGCATGGCCAGCTGCGGCATCTTCAGGCCGGTGGCGCGCAGGGTTTCCTTGATGGCCTCGCTGATGGGACCCTTGTCCCACTCGCAGGACTCCAGCATCCTGGCCAGCATGGAAATCGCGGGGCGCACGGCCTCGGTCACGTGCTTGGCCAGCTCGTCGGCGTTGGGCACCACGTCCTGGTAGAACTTCGCGGCCCAGTCGGCCAGCACCACGGTGGTGTCGCAGCGGTCCTTGAACAGGCCGCAGATGGCGGCCAGGCGCTCGTCGGCGGTGATGCCGCGCTTTTGCAGCTGCGCCTCCACCAGCTGCGCCAGCTGCGCGTCGGACGCCATCTTCATGTGCTGGGCGTTGACCCAGCGCAGCTTGGCCTCGTCGAACTGCGCGGCGCTGCGGCCCAGGTGGTCCAGGTCGAACCACTGCAGGAACTGCTCGCGCGAGAAGATCTCGTCATCGCCGTGGGACCAGCCCAGGCGCGCCAGGTAGTTCACCACGGCGTCGGCCAGGAAGCCCTCCTCGCGGAACTGCGTCACCGGCTTGGCGCCGTTGCGCTTGGACATCTTCTCGCCCTGCTCGTTGAGCACGGTGGGCAGGTGCGCATACACCGGCGGCTCCTTGCCCAGCGCACGGAAGATGTTGATCTGGCGCGGCGTATTGTTCACGTGGTCGTCGCCGCGGATCACGTGGGTGATGGCCATGTCGATGTCGTCGACCACCACGCAGAAGTTGTAGGTGGGCGTGCCGTCGGGGCGCGCGATCACCAGGTCGTCGAGCTCGGCGTTGGCGATCTCGATAAGGCCCTTGACCTTGTCGTCCCAGGCCACCACGCCGTCCTTGGCGTTGCGGAAACGCAGCACCGGCTTCACGCCCTCGGGGACGGGGGGCAGCACCTTGCCCTCTTCAGGACGCCAGGTGCCGTCGTAGCGGGGCTTTTCCTTGTTGGCCATCTGCTGCTCGCGCAGCGCGTCGAGCTCGGCGACCGACATGTAGCAGGGGTAGACCAGGCCGCGCTCCTTCATCTGCGCCAGGACCTCGCGGTAGCGATCCATGCGCTGCATCTGGTAGAACGGGCCCTCGTCGTGGTCCAGCCCCAGCCAGGACATGCCTTCGATGATCACGTCCACCGCCGCCTGCGAGGACCGCTCCAGGTCCGTGTCCTCGATGCGCAGGATGAAGTCGCCGCCCTGCGAGCGCGCGAAGGCCCAGGGGTACAGCGCCGAGCGGATGTTGCCCAGGTGGATGAAGCCCGTCGGCGACGGGGCAAAGCGGGTGCGGACTTTCACGTGCGAGTTCTTAAAGTTGGTCGAGGCCGCGCGAGAGGTCGGCCTTCAAATCATCGAGGTGCTCCAGGCCCACGGCCACGCGCACCAGGTTCTGGCGGATGCCGGCGGCCAGGCGCTGCTCCTCGGTCAGGCGGCCATGCGAGGTGCTGGCCGGCTGGGTGATGATGGTCTTGACGTCGCCCAGGTTGGCGGTGACAGACATCAGCTGCGTGGCGTCGATCACCTGGAACGCGTTGGCCCGCCCCTGCGCCGGCGTGTCGCCCTTCACGTCGAAGGACAGCACCGCGCCGCCCAGGCCGCGCTGCTGCTTCATGGCGAGCGCGTGCTGCGGGTGGCTTTCCAGGCCGGGGTAGTACACGCGGGCCACGTTGGGGTGCGACTCCAGCCAGCGCGCCATCTCCAGCGCGCGGGCGCTTTGCGCCTCCATGCGGATGCCCAGCGTCTCCAGGCCCTTGAGCACCACCCAGGCATTGAACGCCGACAGCGTGATGCCGGCGCTGCGCATGACGGGGATGAACTTGTCCTTGACCAGCGCCTTGCTGGCGCACAGCGCGCCGGCGATCACGCGGCCCTGGCCGTCCAGGTACTTGGTGCCCGAGTGCACGATGATGTCGGCGCCCAGGTCCGCCGGGCGCTGCAGCGCCGGCGTGCAAAAGCAGTTGTCCACGGCCAGCAGCGCGCCGGCACCGTGGGCCACGTCGGCCAGGGCGCGGATGTCGCACACCTCGGTCAGCGGGTTGGTGGGCGTCTCGGCGAACAGCAGCCTGGTGTTCGGCTTGATCGCGGCCTTCCATTCGGCCACATCCGTCTGCGAGACGAAGGTGCTCTCCACGCCGAACTTGCCGAACTCGCTGGCGATCAGCTTGATCGTCGAGCCGAACACCGAGCGCGAGCACACCACGTGGTCACCGGCCTTGAGCAGGCCCATGCACAGCAGCAGGATCGCGCCCATGCCGCTGGCGGTGGCGATGCAGGCCTCGGTGCCCTCCATGGCCGCCAGGCGCATCTCCATGCTGGCGACGGTGGGGTTGGTGAAGCGCGAGTAGATGAAGCCTTCTTCCTCGCCCGAGAAGCGGCGCGCGGCCGTCTCGCAATCGGGTTGGGTGAAGGAGGACGTGAGGTACAGGGCCTCGGCGTTCTCGCCGTACTGGCTCTTGTCCACGGCGGCGCGCACCGCCAGGGTGTCCAGGTGCAGGCCCTCGGGCAGCTTCTTGGCCATGGGGTCGGGCTTCCTACGATTCTTGGGAGTTGGGCAGCGCCAGGCGGGAGGTGTCGGAGTCGTTCTCCTCCTGGCCCACGCGCGCCTCGTTGATGCGCGCGATGTCGGCGGCGTTGATGTCGCCGGTCACGTACACGCCGTCGAAGCACGAGGCGTCGAAGCCCTCGATGGCCGGGCCGCCGGCATTCTTGTCGCGGGCGGCCAGCACGGCGCGCTTCATGGGCTCCACGTCCTGGTAGATCAGCGCATCGCAGCCGATGATCTGGCGCACTTCTTCCACGGTGCGGTTGTAGGCCACCAGCTCGGTGGACGTGGGCATGTCGATGCCGTACACGTTGGGAAAGCGCACCGGCGGCGCGGCGGACGCCAGGTACACCTTCTTCGCGCCGGCGTCGCGCGCCATCTGCACGATCTCCTTGCTGGTGGTGCCGCGGACGATGGAGTCGTCCACCAGCATCACGTTGCGGCCCTTGAACTCGCTGGCGATGACGTTGAGCTTCTGGCGTACCGACTTCTTGCGCACGCCCTGCCCCGGCATGATGAAGGTGCGGCCCACGTAGCGGTTCTTCACGAAGCCCTCGCGGTACGGCACGCCCAGCAGGTGCGCCAGCTGGGTAGCGCTGGGGCGGCTGGACTCGGGGATGGGGATGATCACGTCGATCTCGCTGGGCGGCACGGTGGATACCACGCGCTTGGCCAGCGTCTCGCCCAGGTTCAGGCGGGCCTGGTAGACGGAGATGCCGTCCATCACCGAATCCGGGCGCGCCAGGTAGACGTACTCGAAGATGCAGGGGTGCAGGCTGGGCTTGTCGGCGCACTGCTTGGCATGCACCTGGCCCTGCAGGTCGATGAACACGGCCTCGCCGGGCGCCACATGGCGCTCGAGCTGGTGGCCCGTGCCCTCCAGCGTGACGGACTCGCTGGCCACCATCACCGTGCCGTCCTTGCCGCGGCCCAGCGACAGCGGGCGGATGCCGTACGGGTCGCGGAAGGCGATCACGCCGTACCCGGCGATCAGGGCGATGACAGCGTAGGAGCCGCGCACGCGCCGGTGCACGTTGGCCACGGCGGTGAAGACGTCCTCAGGCTTGAGCGGTACACCGCGAGACGCGCGGTCCAGCTCGTGTGCGAACACGTTCAGCAGCACCTCGGAATCGCTCTCGGTGTTGATGTGGCGGTGGTCGGTGGAGAACAGCTCGGACTTCAGCGCCTGGGCGTTGGTCAGGTTGCCGTTGTGGACCAGCACGATGCCGAAGGGCGCGTTCACGTAGAAGGGCTGGGCCTCTTCCTCGCTGTAGGCGTTGCCGGCGGTGGGGTAGCGCACCTGGCCCAGGCCCACGTTGCCCGGCAGGGCCCGCATGTTGCGGGTGCGGAAGACGTCACGCACCATGCCCTTGGCCTTGTGCATGAAGAACTTGCGCTCCTGCTGCGTCACGATGCCCGCCGCATCCTGGCCGCGGTGCTGCAGCAGCAGCAAGGCGTCATAAATCAGCTGGTTGACTGGGGCGTTGCTGACAACGCCGACGATTCCACACATGTCCTACCCCGGTAGATACCGCCCGAACCGTTCGGGCAGTATCGGTTTCAATCCCTTGAGCACCCCCTGCGCCATCACGGCGCCGGTGGACTCCTTCCAAGCCTCGGTGTCCTGCAACGGCGTCATCAGGCACACCACGGTGGCAGCCAGCACGATCACCGCGCCGCGCACCAGGCCGAAGGCCGCGCCCAGCACCCGGTCCACCGGGCGCAGGCCTACGGCCTCGATCAACTTCTTGGCCAGCCAGGCCAGCAGGCCGGCCGCGAACAGCGAGCCTACGAACACGAGCACGAAGCCCGCCGCATACCGCAGGACCTCGGAGGACTGCCCCATCGGCAGCCACGCCGCAGCGTCTGGCGCCAGCCACTGGGCCAGCACGAACGCGGCCAGCCAGCCGGCAACCGACAGCACCTCGTACACCAGGCCGCGCCAGGCGCCCAGCAGCATCGAAAACGCCAGCACGCCGGCGAACACCCAATCGAGCGGGGCCATCCAGCGTCGTCAGCTTACAGGGTGAGGACCGACGCCTGCAAATCCAGGCCCTTGGCCTTGGCAGCGGCCTTCTCGGCCTCGGCTTTGGTGCTGAACGGGCCCAGGCGCACGCGGATGCGCTTGCCTTCCTTGGTCTCGGCCACGTGGGTATAGGTCTTGAGGCCCGCCTTTTCCAGCTTCTGGCGCACGGTGGCGGCCTTGGTAGCGTCGGAGAAGGCACCGACCTGGACGACGAAGCGGCCGTCGGCGGCGTGCGTGTCCTTGGCGTCCTTGCCTTCGAGCAGGGCCTTCGCGCGCTCGGCATCGGCCCTGGGCGCGGAGGCGGCCGGCTTGGCGGAAGCGGGTGCGGAGGCTGGCTTGGCGGCAGGGGCTGCGGCCGGTGCCGCAGACGCCGGCTTGGCGGGCGCAGAGGCGACGACGGCAGCAGCCGGTGCCTGGACAGGCACGGCGGCAGGTACCGGGACCGCGGCAGGCGCAGGCGCGGGAGCAGGCGCGAGGGCTTCGGCCTTGGCGGCGGCGGGCGGCGGTGCGTCGGCCGCCACGGTGCCTGCGGCGGTGCCGGCGGGCGCGGCCAGGGGGGCCGCCAGCGGATTGGCCTTGGCGCGGTCAGGAATGTCGATCGGGATGTCCACGGCGATCGGGCGCGGCTGGGTGTCGAACACCAGGGGGAAGCCCACCACGCCGACCAGCACCAGCACGGCGGCGCCGATCAGGCGCTGGCGTGCGCGCTTGCGCACCACTTCCACGCTCTCCGCCTGGGAGGCCTGGGTCGTGGTGGATGCCGAGGCGTTAGCGTCGCCACGCTTTCGGAACTTGAAGAAGGCCATGGAAACGTCTTGCCCGGATGGTTTTTTCGTGCCCCCGGCGCCTTGCCAGGCGCCTTCAGGAGCGAATGTGCTGGGCTTGCAGACGGGGCACCCCGCCCTCCAATATGCCGCCCACCGTGTAGAACGAACCAAAGACCACGATTCTATCAGTGGGGTCCGCAGCGGCCGTCGCCGCGGCCAGCGCCGCCTGGGGGCCAGCGAAGGTGGCGGATTGGGAGTCCTTGCGCAAGGCCAGGGCCTCCCAGCGCGCCTTCAGGTTGGCGGCCTTTTCCGCCCGGGGCAGGGGCAGGTCGCAGAAGTACCAGCGGTCGGCCAGCGGCGCGATGCGCTGGAACATGGTGTCCAGGTCCTTGTCCGCCATGGCGCCGAACACCAGGTGGGTGGTGGGGTAGAAGCCCATGGCATCGAGGTTGGCCACCAGGGCGCCCACGGAGTGGGGGTTGTGTGCCACGTCCAGCACCAGGGTGGGCTGGCCGGGCACGATCTGGAAGCGCCCGGGCAGTTCCACCAGCGCCAGGCCATTGCGCACGGCCTGCGCCGTCACCGGCAGCCGCTCGCGCAGGGCCGTGAGGGCGGCCAGCACGCCCGAGGCGTTGATCAACTGGTTGGCGCCGCGCAGCGCCGGGTAGGCCAGGCCGGGATAGCGGCGGCCGCGGCCGGCCCAGGCCCACTGCTGCTTGTCGCCGGAGAAGTTGAAGTCCCGTCCCAGCAGCCACAGGTCGCAGCCCAGCTCGGTGGCGCGGTCGATGATGGACTGGGTGGGCACCGGGTCGCTGACGATCACGGGCCGGCCCGCGCGCATCACGCCGGCCTTCTCGCGGCCGATGGTCTCGCGGTCATTGCCCAGGAACTCCTGGTGGTCCAAGTCGATGCTGGTGATGACGGCGCAGTCGGCGTCGATCACGTTCACCGCGTCCAGGCGGCCGCCCAGGCCTACCTCCAGGATGGCGACGTCCAGGCTGGACGCGGCCATCAGGCTCAGGATCGCCAGGGTGGTGAACTCGAAATAGGTCAGGCTCACGCCCTGGCGGGCAGCTTCCACCCTGGCGAAATGCGGCGCCAGTTGGTCGGCAGTGCTGATCTCGCCATGCAGGCGGCAGCGTTCCTCGAAGTGCACCAGGTGCGGCGAGGTGTACACGCCGGTGCGCCAGCCAGCCTCCAGGGCGATGGCTTCCAGCATGGCGCAGGTGGAGCCCTTGCCGTTGGTGCCGGCCACGGTGATCACGGGGCAGTCGAAGTGCAGCTCCATGCGCTGGGCCACCTCGCGCACGCGCTCCAGGCCCATCTCGATCGTCTTGGGGTGCAGGCGCTCGCAGTGGGCCAGCCAGTCTTGCAGGGTCTTGGTATCGGCAGTCATCGGGGGTGATTGTCGGGCCTGCGCAAAAGCCGGTGTGGCCGGGAGCGATTCGGCCACACCCACATAATTCTCGACGCTGACCCGACACGGTACTCGCGATGACTGCACCCGACCTGCCCACGCCGACCGAACCCCGCATGGACCCCGACCTCCATGCCATCTGGAGCCGCGCCCGCGTCCAGGATAGCCACTTGCCCGACATCACCCGGCTTCCCCTGGCCTTGGCCCGCCAGCAGTTCAACGCGACGAACGCGCGCTGGAATGTCTTTGACGAGAGCCTGTTCGACGAGGGGGCGTTGTCACTGGACTGTCCGGGCAGGCAGTTGCCACTGTCCGCCTGGCGCGTCTGTGTGCGAGGCCAGGCGCCGGTCTGCCGCATCCTGTACCTTCACGGAGGCGGCTGGGTGTTCGGCAACCCGCAGACACATCGCGGCGCGATGGCCCAACTGGCGCTCCAGTGCCAGGCCGAGGTGATTGGCGTTGACTATGCCAAGGCGCCCGAGGCACCGTTTCCTGCCGGCCTGGACGACGCGGTGGCAGCGAGCCGCGCGCTGCAGGCCTCCTCGCGCCACGGCCTTGCGCTGGCCATCGCAGGAGACTCGGCAGGCGCCAACCTGGCGCTGGCCGCACTGCTCGCACTTCGAGATTCCGGGGCTCAGCCCTTCCAGGCGGCGCTGCTGTTCTACGGCGTATTCGGCGACGACCACGGCACGCAGTCCCACCGCCTTGTGGGTGATGGGCGGTTCGGGCTGTCCAGCGCCAAGATGGATTTCTACCGGGGCCATTACCTTCGGGGGACTGGCGTATCCCCTGGCGATCCCCGTGTCAGCCCGCTGTGGGCCGACCTGTCGCGACTACCGCCACTGTTCATCAGCGCTGCCGGGCTCGACCCACTCCACGACGACAGCGTCGCATTGGACCTGAAGGTGCGCGCAGCGGGAGGCACTGCAATGCTGAAGGTGTACACGGGCGTACACCACGGCTTCATGCAAATGAGCTGGCTCCTGCCCAAGGCCCGCCTGGCCTTCGTGGACGCCGCGCAGGCCCTCGCCACCTTCCTGCGCTGATCGGCGTCCCACCAGGGAAGGGAAAACCCGAGAATAAAGAGGTATAGACGTCTATACAATTCGTGCTCGAGCTGGATCTGCAGCAGTACCGCCACAACCCACACAAGGAGACCCCGATGCCCACTGGCCTGTTTTCCTCCCGCTTCATCCGCGGTCGCCGCGCCCTGCTGGCGGCCACGCTGGGCCTGGCGGGCTCAATGGCGGGTGCGCAAGGCGCCTATCCGAACAAGCCAGTGACCTTCATCGTCGGCTGGCCACCTGGGGGCAGCACCGACTACGTGGCACGCGTGATCGCGCCGGAACTGGGCAAGCAGCTGGGCACGTCCGTCGTCGTGGACAACGTGCCCGGCGCCGGCAGTGTCCTGGGGTTCCAGAAGGCGTCCAACGCTCAGCCCGATGGCTACACGGTGTACCTGGGCGGCACCGAGCTGATCGTCCCGCCCATGGTCAACCCGAAGGTGCAGTACGACTGGAAAAGCAAGCTGACCCCGGTGGGCCAGTTCGCCTTCGTCTGGTTCGTGCTGGCCGCACCGGTCAACGCCCCGTACAACAACCTGCGCGAATTCATAGACCACGCCAAGAAGAACCCCGGCAAGGTCACCTATGCGTCCGCAGGCGTGGCCTCGACCCAGCACATGCTGGGCGAATTGATCCGCGAGCGCGCGGTGGCACCCATCGTCCACATCCCCTACCGCGGCGGCCCGCAATTCACGCAGGACCTTCTGGCGGGCAATATCGACACGGCGTGGCTGACCGTCGCGGGCATGCTGGCGCAGGTCCCCGGCGGCCGCCTGAAGGCCATCGCCGTTTCCAGCGACAAGCGCGTCGCACAGTTGCCCGATGTGCCAGCCCTGGGGGAGACGCGAGAACTGAGCGGGGTATCCATGGGCGCCTGGATGGGCCTGTTTGTGCCCAACGGCACGCCGCCGGCAGTGCTGCAACGCCTGTCGACGGCCCTGGAAGCCACCATGAAGTCGGCAGCAGTGGTGCAACCGCTGGAAAAGGCCGGGGCCATCATCAAGCATACGGACGGCCCGACCTTCGCCCGCTTCATCGACGGTGAGGTCGGCAACTACAAGCGCATCGTCGACTTCGCGAAGATGAAGGTCACGGAGTGATCGGGGCCGGCCCTCACGTCTGGAGGTGCAGGGCGGCGCTCAGCTCTCCAGCGTGAGCTGGACCCTGTCACCCGCAAACCGGGCCAAGCCGTGCTTGATCGGAACACCCTCCGAATCCACCTCGATGCTCTCGGTGATCAGCACGGGAACGGAACGGGGTTGCATCAGCCACCTGGCCTCCTGGTCGGTGGGCAGGCGGGTGCTGACACGCGTGAAGGCCCGGGTGAAATCCCTGACCCCGCAAGCCCCCAGTGCCGCCGTCACCGATCCGCCGCAGGCGCGGTAGGCGTCGGCAAACGCGGGGAACCGCGATTCGGGCAGGGTATGCCTGACGACGCTCATCGCCAGCCCGTTGGCCACGTTGAGGGCTTCCACGACCACCACGCGCTCGCCGCCTTGCAGCCCCAGCGCAGCGGCGACGTCGGCCTCGGGCAGGCCCGCATAGGTCGACAGGAGTTCTCCCTTGAAGGACAGATGGTGCTTGAGAAGGTTTTCCTCCAGCCGCGTGCGGCGGCTGATCGAGTAGTCAATGACATGGTCGTTGACGAACGAGCCCCGGCCGTGCTCGATGCGCACCAGCCCGCGATGCACCAGCTCCTGCATCGCACGGCGCACGGTGTGGCGGTGTGCGCCGAACCGAGCCGCCAGTTGCGGCTCCGGTGGCAGCCGCTCGCCCGCCACCAGCACGCCCTTGCTGATGTCGGACTCGATCCCGCGCAGGATCTGCTGCCACAGCGGGATTTTCAGCGCATCGGTCACTGCTGCACCCGTCGCGCCGCCTGCCGGCAAGACTGGAAAGAATCATTCATCAGCGCCATTCTAGGTGGCGCGGATCAGATGGCGCAGCCGCTGGCTGCCAGTTGAATTCGCGGAGAAAACTAGTTGAAAACAGATCATCACTCGAACCACAAGGACGGCAAGACGACCGCCTCTGCCGTCTACAAGGAGATGGTGCTGGACCCTCTCTTTGCCTCGGCAAAATCGCATTCACGATATTACGACCTGATAGACAAGGCCTATGCGGTCATGTTGTCCGAATGCCGGATTCTCGATCACAAGCAAGGCGTCGAACTACTAGCCGCACTCGATCAGATACATAACCGGAAAGACATTTCCGGCCGGATGGATGCCGGGCCTTACGAGGACCTTTTCTACGTCCGGGAAGCCGCCCTGCGGGATTTGCTGGGACCGGACCTGGCCGGGCGGCTGCACACCGGACGCAGCCGCAACGACCTGGAAGCCACGGTCTTCAGGCTGCAACTCAAGGGCCGGATCCACGGGGCCCTGTCCCGGCTGCTCAAGCTGTCAGGGGTGTTGCTCGATGTCGCCCAGCGGGAGGCAGAAACCCCGATCCTTGCCTACACCCATGGCCAGCCCGCCCAACCGGGCACATACGGCCATTACCTCGGCGCCTTGTCCGAGGTGCTGCTGCGCGACGCGCAGCGCCTGTCGGCGGCACTCGCAGAGGCGGACGCCTGCCCCCTCGGGGCCGCAGCGATCATGACCACCGGCTTCCCAATCGACAGGGAACGCCTGGCGCAGCTGCTCGGGTTCGAGCGAGTGCAGGAAAACTCTTACGGTTGCATTGCGGCCGTCGACCAGTTCGCCCAGGCACAGACGGCCTTGAACATCCTCTTCATCAACATCGGCCGCTGGGTGCAGGACATGGCGTTCTGGACCTCGTTCGAGGTGGGCCAGGCCCGCGCGGGCGACGGGTTCGTGCAGATCAGCTCCATCATGCCGCAGAAGCGCAACCCGCTGGCCATCGAACACCTGCGAGTCATGGCCTCACTCGGTGCCGGCCATTGCCAGACCGCGCTGATGGCGCTGCACAACACGCCCTTTGCCGACATGGTCGATGCAGAGGGCCCCACGCAGAGCGCCGGGCTGGCGAGCTTCGACATGGCCCACAGGGTGCTGGGGTTGATGGAGGCTTTCGTGCGCGACCTGCAGATCGACGTGCCACGTGTACTGGAGAACACCAACCGCTCCTGCGCGGCGATGACCGAGCTGGCTGACAGCCTGGTGCGCCTGGAGGGCATCCCTTTTCGCATCGCGCACGAAATCGCCGCCGACCTGGCGCGGATGCTGGTCGATGCCGGCCGGGGCCTGGACCAGCTCGAAGGCCAGGAGGTGGCGCAAGCCTTCGAGCGTCATGTGGGGCGCCCGTCACGTGCCGACGCACAAGCGCTGCGCCAGTTCGTGCGGCCCAAGTACTTTGTACAGGTCCGGGACCGCACGGGCGGGCCGGCGCCTGGGGCGTTGCATGCAAGCCTGCAACGCTACCGAGCGTTGGCGGACGCATTGGCGAGCGGCATCGAGCGTGTCGAGGCGCGCGAACGGGAAGCGCATGCAAGCCTGCAGGCCACGGTGGCGCAACGGATGGGCGCATGATGCCGGGCCGAGTGCTGGTCGTTGCCTCGTACAACCGGGACACCGTGGTGGAGGTCCCTCGCATGCCGGAGGCAGGCGAGACCCTGTCCGGTGGTCGGATCGCCTTCCATCATGGCGGCAAGGGCAGCAACCAGGCCATCCAGGCCGCGCGTTGCGGCAGCCAAGTTCGTATCGTCGCAGCCCTCGGTGACGACGGCGCAGGAATCGAGGCGCAGCGACTGTGGATGGCCGAGGGTATCGATACGGGAGGGTCGCGACATGTCCAGGGCGAGCGCACGGGCTGCGCATTGGTGCTGGTCGAAGCTGGCGGTGAGAACCGCATCGTGGTGGATGCGGGCGCGAACGCGCGGCTCGATGCCAGCCTGGTTCTCGAGGCGAATGCGGCCGGCTGCGCGGTAGCCCTTGCTACGCTGGAAGTGCCCACTGCCGCAGTCCAGAGGGCGTTCGAGCAGGTTCGGCGGCACGGCGGGCTGGCTGTCCTCAATGCGGCGCCCATGGATACCGCTGCACTGGCACGCCTGGCGCCTTTTGTGGATATCCTGGTCCTCAACGAAGGCGAGGCCTTGGCCCTGTCACAAAGGAGGGAGGCTTCGCAGGGCCTGGGGGCACTGGGGCTCGAATTGCTCGAAGGCAGATGGGCGTCGCGGGCCGTCGTCATCACGGCGGGAGGCAAAGGTGCGTGGTACGCGCAGGACGGCCAGACCGGCTACCGGCGGGCCCATGCCGTGCAAGTGGTGGACACCACGGGTGCTGGTGATGCCTTCGTCGGCTCGCTGTGCGCGAAGCTTGCCGAGGGCACGCCATTGGGCGAAGCCATGCCCTACGCTGTCGCGGCGGGGGCATTGGCCTGTACACGGGCAGGCGCAGAACCTTCGCTGGCGCCATCGGCGCAGATCGAAGCCCTGGCAAAAGGGTCTTGAGCCGCGGGGCTTGGCGCGCCGGCCTTACCATCACCCCCATGATCGTTGTGCACGGCATCCCCAATTGCGACACGGTGAAGAAGGCCCGCGCCTGGCTCACCGGCCACGGTATCGACTACCGTTTCCACGACTTCAAGAAGGACGGCGTCCCCGCCGGCGACCTGCCCGCCTGGCTGGCGGCCGTCGGCTGGCAGGCCCTCATCAACCGCAAGGGCACGACCTGGCGCAAGCTGGACCCTGCTGCCCAGGCCGCCGTTCAGGACGACGCCAGCGCCCAGGCCCTGGCCCTGCGCGAGCCCAGCGTGATCAAGCGCCCGGTCGTCGACTGGGGCGGCCGGATCACCGTCGGCTTCGACGCCGCGGCCTGGGAAACGTTGGTGAGCGCCCGCTGACACAAGTTTTTACCCGGGCTTTACGTTGGGCTGCGTCAACCCCGACGGGAACCCCCGCGTTGAATCCATGATCGGAGAACAACCATGAAAAAGAGCCTGACCTTTGCCGGCGTCGCCGGCCTGATGCTCGCGGCCCCCGCCCTGCACGCGCAGGAAACCGCCCGCGTCGTCTCCAGCATCCCCGTCTACCAGCAGGTCTCCGTGCCTCGCCAGGTCTGCACCACGCAGCAGGTCGCGGTGGAACAGCCCAAGTCGGGTGCCGGCGCGGTGATGGGCGCCATCGCCGGCGGCGCAGTGGGCAACCAGATCGGCGGTGGCACCGGCCGCGCCGTGGCCACCATGGCCGGCGTGATCGGCGGCGCCATGCTGGGCAACAACATCGAAGGCTCGCCAGGCACCCGCATGCAGGACCAGACCACCTGCTCCACGCAGACCGTCTACGAGAACCGCATTCAGGGCTACAACGTCACCTACGAATACGCCGGCCGCCAGTACCAGGTGCAGATGCCGCAGGACCCGGGCCCCACCCTGCGTGTGCAGGTCACGCCCGTGATGCCCGCCGCCGGCAGCACCCAGCCCTGGAACGCCCCCATGCCGGCCGCCCCGCAAGGCCGGCCCTACAGCCAGGCGCCGGTGTACTACGTGCCGGCTTACTACGCAGCCCCCGTGTGGACGGTGGGCTACGCAGGCGGCCACCCCCGCCACCACTGGCGCTGATCGCCCCGGGGCGCGGGCGGGGAGGCCCGCCTCCGCCTAAAATGTCCGGTTTTCCCATGGCGCCCGATGTCGGGCGCCCTCACCGGACATTTCCATGACCACCAGCTCCTTCTCCGGCGTCACCGTCGCCACCCAGGCCAACGTCTACTTTGACGGCAAGTGCGTCAGCCACGGCATCACACTGGCCGATGGCACCAAGAAATCCGTGGGCGTGATCCTGCCCGCCACCCTCACCTTCGGCACCGGCGCCCCCGAGATCATGGAGTGCGTGGCCGGCTCCTGCGAGTGGCGCATGGTGGGCACCGAGGCCTGGAGCAAGTCGGGCCCCGGCGAGAAGTTCTCCGTCCCCGGCAACTCGAAGTTCGAGATCCGCGTGACCGAGCCTTACCACTACATCTGCCATTTCGGCTGAACGCACGGCTGACCCCATGAGCACCATCCTCGAAAACGTCCCCGTCGGCCAGAAGGTCGGCATCGCCTTCTCCGGCGGCCTCGACACCTCTGCGGCCCTGCTGTGGATGAAGAAGAAGGGCGCCCTGCCCTACGCCTACACGGCCAACCTCGGCCAGCCCGACGAGCCCGATTACGACGAGATCCCGCGCAAGGCCACCGCCTACGGCGCCGAGAAGGCCCGCCTGATCGACTGCCGCCGCCAGCTGGCGCAGGAAGGCTTCGCCGCCCTGCAGGCCGGCGCCTTCCACATCTCCACGGCCGGTGTCACCTACTTCAACACCACCCCGCTGGGCCGCGCCGTGACCGGCACCATGCTGGTGGCGGCGATGAAGGAGGACGACGTCCACATCTGGGGCGACGGCAGCACCTTCAAGGGCAACGACATCGAGCGCTTCTACCGTTACGGCCTGCTGACCAACCCGGCGCTGAAGATCTACAAGCCCTGGCTGGACCAGACCTTCATCAACGAGCTCGGCGGCCGCAAGGAGATGAGCGAGTTCCTGATCGCCAACGGCTTCGACTACAAGATGTCCGTCGAGAAGGCCTACAGCACCGACTCCAACATGCTGGGCGCGACGCACGAGGCCAAGGACCTGGAGCACCTGAACTCCGGCATCCGCATCGTCAACCCCATCATGGGCGTGGCGTTCTGGAAGGACGACGTGGCAGTAAAGGCCGAGGAAGTGACCGTGCGCTTCGAGGAAGGCGTGCCCGTCGCCCTCAATGGCCGCGAGTACGCCGACCCGGTGGAACTGATCCTGGAAGCCAACCGCATCGGCGGCCGCCACGGCCTGGGCATGAGCGACCAGATCGAGAACCGCATCATCGAGGCCAAGAGCCGCGGCATCTACGAGGCCCCCGGCCTGGCGCTGCTGTTCATCGCCTACGAGCGCCTGGTCACCGGCATCCACAACGAGGACACCATCGAGCAGTACCGCGAGAACGGCCGCAAGCTCGGCCGCCTGCTGTACCAGGGCCGCTGGTTCGACCCGCAGGCCCTGATGCTGCGCGAGACCGCCCAGCGCTGGGTGGCCCGCGCCATCACCGGCGAGGTGACCCTGGAGCTGCGCCGCGGCAACGACTACAGCCTGCTGAACACCGACTCCCCCAACCTCACGTACAAGCCCGAGCGCCTGACGATGGAAAAGGGCGAGTCCATGTTCTCCCCGCGCGACCGCATCGGCCAGCTGACCATGCGCAACCTGGACATCGTGGACACGCGCGAGAAGCTGGGCGTGTACAGCGGCGCCGGGCTGCTGGCGGCGGGCGATGGCGAACATCTGCTGCGCCTGACCGGCGAGAAGAAGTAAGCCGGCAGCCGGACGCAAGCGCCGGCCGGCGACGGCGCGCGGCAACGCGCACTGGACCCGAGGTCTGTCACGCTCCTACCCTCAGGAGCAGACAGACCTCTTCTTTTTTACGGAGTCCACCATGCCCCTGCTTCGCAAGCTCATCGCCCTGGCCGTGACGACCGGGGTCGCCAAGAAGGCCTGGGACGCGTACCGCAGCAACAACCCCACGGCCTCGGCCGCGGGCCGCCGTGCCGGCGACCGCACCGGGCAGCCGTCGGCCCGGGACACCGACCGCCGCAGCGCCCCGCGGGGGGAGTACCGGCGCGAAGGCAGCTGACCCCAAGGCCCCAGGTCCCTCCGGCCGCCGCCTTGGGGCCGCGTCGTGGACGCGTCAGCCCAGCTTGCCCTGCGTCACGATCCGCCAGCCCGCCTCGGCCATGAGCCGGGCACGCTCGCCCGTGGCCTTGGCGTCGGCCGCCGCCGCATTGCCCGCCAGCGCACGCGCCAGGATGCCCTGCAGGATGGCGGCCATGCGGAACATGTTGAAGGCCAGGTGGTACTCCCAGTTGGGCAGCGCCGTGCGGCCCGTATGGGCGCAGTAGGCCGCCGTGTAGGCCGCCTCGTCGGGAATGCCCAGCGCCGCCCAGTCATAGCCGCGGATGCCCCGGAACTCGTCGGGCGTGACCCGCCACGCCATGCAGTGGTAGGCGAAGTCCACCACCGGGTGGCCCAGGGTGGACAGCTCCCAGTCGATCACCGCCAAGGCACGCGGCTCGGTGGGGTGGAAGATCAGGTTGTCGATGCGGAAGTCGCCATGCACCAGGCTCACCTCCTCGTCCTGCGGGCGGTGCGCGGGCAGCCACTCGATCAGCCGCTCCATCGCCTCGATGCGGCCGGTCTCGCTGGCGCGGTACTGGCGCGTCCAGCGGTCGATCTGGCGGGCCAGGTAGTTGCTCGGCTTGCCGAAGTCCGACAGGCCCACGGCCGCCACGTCCACCTGGTGGATGGCGGCGATCACCCGCGCCATCTCGGCGTAGATCGCGCCGCGCTCGTCCGGCGTCATCCCGGGCAGGGACGCATCGGCCAGCACGCGGCCCTCCACGAAGTCCATCACGTAGAAGGCGCTGCCGATCACCGTGTCATCCTCGCACAGCGCATGCATGCGGGGCACGGGCACGCCCGTACCCGCCAGCGCGCGCATCACGCGGAACTCCCGGTCCACGGCATGGGCAGAGGCCAGCAGCACGCCGGGCGGCTTGCGGCGCAGCACCCAGCGGTGCTCGCCCGCGTCCACGCGGTAGGTGGGATTGGACTGGCCGCCCGCCAGGGGACGCAACTGCAGGTCGCCGCGGAAGTCGGCGACATGGGCGCGCAGCCACGCGGCGAGGCGATCGGTGTCGAAGGGGGACCGGGCTGGCGCAGTTGCGGCCACCGGGGCCACCGGGCCATTCGTCGCTGCGTTCATCGCCACCTCCTCACAGGCTGGACACCAGGTGCCCGCCGTCCGCGGCCAGCACGCTGCCCGTCATGAAACGGCCGGCATCACTGGCCAGCAGCAGCAGCGGGCCGTCCAGGTCCGCGGGCTCGCCAAAGCGCTGCTGCGGCACGCGCGAGCGCAGGCGCTCGCCCGCGGGAGACGAAAGAAAGTCGGCATTGAGCTCGGTGGCCACGTAGCCGGGCGCCAGCGCGTTGACGCGGATGCGGTGACGCGCCAGCTCCAGGGCCAGGGCCTTGGTCAGGTGCATCAGGCCGGCCTTGGACGCGCAGTATGGCGCCACGCCGCCGGCCACGCGCTCGCCGGTGATGGAGGCGATGTTCACGATGGACCCCGCCTTCTGCGCCCCCACGAGGCGGCGCGCGGCCTCCTGCGAGACCAGCCAGGCACCCTTGAGGTTGGTGTCCATCACCGAGTCCCAGTCCGCGGGCGTCTGCTCCAGCACGGGCCGGCCGACGGCCACGCCGGCGTTGTTCACGATGATGTCGGGCACCGCACCGGCGTCACGCCGGGCGATGGCGTCGAAGGCCTCGGCCACGCTGGCCGGGTCCGTCACGTCCATGGGCACGGCAAAGGCGTCGCGGCCCTGTGCGCGCAGTTCGTCCACGAGGCTGGCCAGCCGGTCGGCGCGGCGCGCGGCCACCGCCACCCGGGCACCGGCCTCGGCCAGCGTGCGGGCGAAGTGACGGCCCAGGCCGCTGGATGCGCCGGTGACCAGGGCCAGTCGGCCCTCCAGGCGGAAGGAATCGATCGCGGCGCTCACCGGGCAGCCCCCTCGGCCTTGTGCCCGCCTTCGGGCCGCACACCGCGCAGCAGGTGCTTGGCCAGGCTCCAGCGGTGCACCTCGGACGGGCCGTCGTAGATGCGGAAGCTGCGGATGTCGGCGAAGATGCGCGCCACCACCGTCTCGCCGGTGACGCCCTGGCCGCCCAGGATCTGCACGCTGCGGTCCACCACGCGCCACACGGCCTCGGACACCATCACCTTGGCGCGGCTGGACTCGTGCAGGCCCAGGTGGCCCTGGTCCAGCACCCAGGCGCAGTGCCAGATCGCCAGGCGCGCCTGGTGCATGTCCATCTCGTTGTCAGCAAGCATGAAGCCCACGCCCTCATGCCGCCCCAGCGTCTGGCCGAAGGCCTCGCGGCGGCGGGCGTAGTCCAGTGCCACGTCGTGCGCGCGGCGGGCCGCGCCCAGCCAGCGCATGCAGTGGGTCAGGCGCGCGGGGGACAGGCGCACCTGCGCGTAGCGGTAGCCCTGGCCCACCTCGCCCAGCACGTCCTGCGCCTTCACGCGCAGGCCGTCGAAGCGCACCACGCCGTGGCCGCCGGGGAAACACCGGTCCAGCGAATCCATGTTGCGCTCCAGCGTGATGCCGGGCGCGTCCATGGGTGCGAGGAACATGGTGGGACCGGCGTCGGGCACGCGCGCCATGATGATGGCGAAGGCCGCGCCGTCCGCGCCGGTGATGAACCACTTGAGGCCGCTGATCACGAAGTCGTCGCCATCGCGCTCGGCCACCGTGGCCAGCATGGACGGGTCGGACCCGGCGCCGGGCGCGGGCTCGGTCATGCAGAAGCACGAGCGCACGTGCGCCTGGACCAGCGGGCGCAGCCATTTCTCCTTCTGCCCGGGCGTGGCCACGGCCTCCAGCAGGTGCATGTTGCCCTCGTCGGGCGCGAACACGTTCAGGGCCACCGGGCCCAGCATGGAGTAGCCCGCCTCCTCGAAGATCACGGCCCGGCCCACATGGGACAGGCCCAGGCCGCCCAGCTCGTGGGAAGCATGTGGCGACAGCAGGCCGGCGCGGCGCGCGCGCGAGACCAGCTCCTCGCGCAGGGACGGCTCGGGTCCGTGGGGGCCCTCGCGCGGGTCCCCTTCCAGGGGCATGACCTCGCGGGCGATGAAGTCACGAACCTGGTCGCGCAGGCGCTCCAGGTCGGCGGGCAGGCTGAAATCGATCATGCGGTGATCCTCCTTCAATTCTTCGCGTTCAGGCGTCGCGCCAGCGACGCTCGGCATCGTCCCAGGCCCCCAGGGCCTGCAGGTCCGGCACCCAGGCCAGGCCGGACTTGGCGTCGGACGAGGCGGCCTCGGGCGTGACCAGCACGTCCAGCAGCGCCGGCCGGTTGGCCAGCGCCCGCTCGATGGCGCCGGGCAGGTCCTCGGCGCGCTCCACGCGCTCGGCATGCAGGCCGAAGGCGCGGGCCATGGCGGCATGGTCCGCGAACTGCAGGCGGGTGCCCACCACCTTGCCGTGCGTCTCCTGCTGGTCGCGCACCTCGATGGCCCAGGAGCCGTTGTTGGCCACCACGATCAGCACCGGCGCCTGGTGGCGCGCCGCGGTGTCGATCTCCATCGCGTTGAAGCCGAAGGCGCCGTCGCCGGTGGCCACCACCACCGTGCGGTCCGGGCAGGCCAGGCTGGCCGCCACGCCAAACGGCGTGCCGATGCCGATGCAGCCCAGGGGACCGGGGTCCAGGTAGGTGCTGGCGGGCAGCCCCACGCGGGCGAAGCTGAGGAAGTCGCCGCCGTCGGCCACCACCACGGCGTCCTCCGGCAGGGCCTGGCGCAGGGCCGCCAGCAGGCGGTTGGGATGCATCAGGCCATCGCTGCCGTCGGGCGCGCTGGCCATGGAGGCCTCCAGCTTGGTCGCGCGGGCCTCGTGGCCGGCACGGACCTTGGCAGCCCAGTCGCGGTCGGCGGCGCTGCCCCGGTCGCCGGCCTGGTCGAGGATCGCCTGCAGCGCCTCGGCGGGGCTGGCCAGGATCTCGGCGGCGCCGCGGCGGTTGTCACGCAGCTCGCTGGCGCAGTCGGCGATGCGGACGAACTGCGCGTCGCCGAACACGGCGGGGGAGCCATAGGCCAGCTGGAAATCGAGGCGGCGGCCGATGGTGAGGATCACGTCGGCCTCGGCCATCACCGAGCCGCGCATGGCCGCCACCACGGCGGGATGCGACTCCGGCACCAGGCCGCGGCTCTCGCCGGTGTCCAGGTACACCGCGCCCAGGCGGTCCAGCAAGTCGCGCAGGGGCTGCGCGGCGCCACGCGCGCCCCGGCCGGTGATCACCAGCGGGCGCTTGGCGTTCCACAACACCTCCACGGCCTGGGCCACGGCGGCCGGGTCCGGCAGCAGGCGCGGGCGGGCGCGGGGGGCCATGAACTCGGGCAGCTGCACGGCCGGCGACACGCGGGCGCGCAGGGTGTCCACCGGGAAGTCCAGGTAGGCCGGGCCGGGTTCGCCGGCATGGCCCTGGGCGCGGGCCACGGCCTCGTCCAGCTCCTGCAGCACCAGGTCGGGCTCGCGCACGGTGCGGGCATAGCGCGTGAGCGGGCGCACGAACTCCACATGCTTCATGTCCTGCAGCGCGCCGCGGTTTTCCTGCGGGCGCGGCGGCGTGCCGGACAGCACCAGCACCGGCGCGCGCGCCACATGCGCGTTGGCGATGCCGGTCATGGCGTTGGTCACCCCCGGCCCTGCGGTCACCAGCGCCACACCCAGCCCGCCCGTGAGCTCGGCGTGGGCATGGGCCATGTAGACCGCGGCGCGCTCGTCGCGCACGTCCACGATGCGGATGCCCTCGGCATCCAGCCGCATCCAGATCGGCATGACATGCCCGCCGCACAGGGCGAAGACGCGGTCCACGCCGCGGGCCTTGAGGAAGCGCGCGACCAGGGCGGCGGCGCTGTCGGGGGAGACGGTGGGCGTGGTCAAAGGAGCTCCTTGGGTCGGGACGTTAGTCGGGGCACGCCCTGCCAGGCAGCCGCCGGCCGGGTCAACGGAATTCATAGTATTCTGAATTCAGAGTTCAATTTACAAGGGATTTCCCTGATGAATTCTGAATTCAGAGTTCTAAGATGCGATCCATCCGGGCCGTCGTGCCTGACCTCAGAGACCCCGCCATGAACCACCTGCTCACCGTGGCCGATGCCGTCGCCACCCATGCCCGCCTGACCCCTGCCAAGCTCGGCGCGCGCGATTCGCGCCGGCGCCTGAGCTTTGCCCAGTGGCACGAGCGCGCCACCCGCCTGGCCAACGGGCTGTTGGGGCTGGGGCTGTCCAAGGGCGACCGCGTGGTCCTGCTGGCCTACAACTGCGTGGAGTGGATGGAGATGTACGTGGCGCTGGCGCGCGCCGGGCTGGTGGCGGTGCCGGTGAACTTCCGCCTCACCCCGCCGGAGATCGGCTACATCGCCCAGCACAGCGAGGCCCGCGCCGTCATCGCCCAGGACCTGCTGGCCGACCGGATCGACGCGGTGCGCGGCGAGCTGGACCTGGTGGCGGGCGGCTGCATCGCCTTCGGCGACACCCTGCCCGCTGGCTGGACCGGCTACGAGGCGCTGATCGACGCCGCCGGGGACGCCCTGCCCGCGGTGGACGTGCGCCCGGCCGACCCCTGCGCGCTGATGTACACCTCCGGCACCACGGGCCGCCCCAAGGGCGCCGTGCGCAGCCACGAGGGCAACACGCTGATCGCCCTCGCGACCGCGGTGGAAATGGGTTTCACGCGCAACGACACGGCGCTGCTGGTGATGCCGATGTGCCATGCCAACTCGCTGTATTTCAGCCACACCTTCGTGCACCTGGGCGCCACCTGCGTGATCGACGACCACCGCAGCTTCGACCCCGAGGCCCTGCTGGCCACGCTGGCCAGCGACAAGGTGACCTTCACCTCGCTGGTGCCGACGCACTACATCATGATGCTCGGCCTGCCCGCCGACATCAAGGCGAAATACGACGTCAGCGCCGTGGAAAAGCTCATGATCTCCTCCGCACCCGCGCGCAAGGAGACCAAGCTGGCCATCATGGAGTTCTTCCGCAACGGCAAGCTGTACGAGCTGTATGGCTCCACCGAGGCCGGCTGGGTCACCCTGCTGCGCCCCGAGGAGCAGTTCGACCGCCTGGGCTCGGTGGGCCGCGAGTGGGCCGGCAGCGGCCCCATCCGCCTGCTGGACCCCGAAGGTCGCGAGGTGCCCGATGGCGAGGTGGGCGAGCTGTACTCCCGGTCACCCTACGTGTTCGACGGCTACTGGAAGAACCCAGAGAAGACGGCCGAGGCCTTCCACGGCGACTGGTGCTCGGTGGGCGACATGGCCCGGCGCGACGCCGACGGCTTCATCCACCTGGTGGACCGCAAGAGCAACATGATCATCAGCGGCGGGGAGAACGTGTACCCCTCCGAGGTGGAGGGCGTGATCGGCGCCCACCCCAAGGTCAAGGACGTGGCGGTGCTGGGCCTGCCGCACGACAAGTGGGGCGAGTCCGTGCACGCGGTGGTGGTGCTGCACGCGGGCCAGCAGGCCGACGCCGACGAGATCAAGGCCTGGTGCCAGGGGCGCCTGGCGGGCTACAAGCGCCCGCAGTCGGTGAGCTTCGTCGCCGACGAGGCGATGCCGCGCACGGCCACCGGCAAGATCCTGCACCGCGTGCTGCGGGAGCGGCTGGCGGCGCAGGCCTGAGGGGCGCCGCGAGGACACGATAGACTGGCGGTGCGCGCCCCCAAGCCGTTCCGGCGGGCCGCCACCGACTTCCCATGAAGGCCCTCTCCCTCCAGCCCAACCTCGTCGACCAGGTCAGCGCCGCGCTGCTGGACGAAATCGCCTCCGGCCAGCTCCAGCCAGGCGAGCGCATCATCCAGGAACAGGTCGCCCAGGCCCTGGGCGTGTCGCGCCAGCCGGTGCAGCAGGCCCTGCTGCTGCTTCGCAACCAGGGCGTGCTGCGCGATGCGCCGGGCCGCGGCCTGATCGTGGCGCCGCTGGACCCGGAGCATGTGGAGCACATGTACGACATGCGCTCGGCCATCGAGGGCCTGGCCGCCCGGCGCGCCGCCCTGGCCTGCACCGAGCAGGCCGCCCGCCAGGGCGCGGCCCTGGTCGAGGCCGGGCGCAAGGCGGTGGCCAGCGGCGCGGTGGCGCGGATGATCGCCGCCGACATCCGCTTCCACGAGTTCCTGTACGGCCTGTCCGGCAACCCCCTGATCGGCTCGGCCATGTCCACGCACCTGACCTACACCCAGCGGGTGATGGGGGAGGTGCTCAATCGCGACCAGACCCCGCGGGACATCTGGGACCAGCATGCGCAGATCCTGGAGGCCATCTCGGCCCGCGATGCGGACCGCGCCGAGCAGCTGGCGCGCGCCCATGTGAGCCAGGCGGCGGGTTTCGTGGTGGCGCGGCTGCGCGCCGCCAAGGATGCAGAGGGCGCGGCGGCCGCCTGAGGCCGGGCCGCACACCCCAAGGGCCCCGCGCCGGGGCCCGTCAGGCGATCAGACCACCACCGGTTCCGGCTCCAGCCGGATGCCGAAGCGCTCGTACACGCTGGTCTGGATGGCCTTGGCCAGGGTCACCACCTCGCCCCCGGTCGCGCCGCCACGATTGACCAGCACCAGCGCCTGCTTCTCGTACACGCCGGCATGGCCCACGGTCTTGCCCTTCCAGCCGCAGGCGTCGATCAGCCAGCCGGCGGCCAGCTTCACGCTGCCATCGGGCATGGGGTAGTGCACGATGTTCGGCTCGCGGGCGATGATGTCCGCGCACTGGTCGGGCGTCACCGTGGGGTTCTTGAAGAAGCTGCCGGCGTTGCCGATCACCTTCGGGTCGGGCAGCTTGGCGCTGCGGATGGCGCAGACCCAGTCGTAGATGTGGCGGGCCGTGGGCTGGGCCACGCCCTCCTCCACCATCTTGCGCTGCAGGTCCAGGTAGCCCAGCTCGGGCTTCCAGGGCCGGGGCAGGCGAAAGCGCACGCGCAGGATGACGGCGCGCCCGGCCAGGCCGAAGTCGCCCTCCTTGGCCGGGGCGTGCTTGAAGACGGAATCGCGGTAGCCGAAGGCGCATTGGGCCGCGTCCAGCGTGAAGACGCGGCCGCTGGCCAGGTCCATGGCGTCCAGTGACTCGAAGCGGTCCTGCACCTCCACGCCGTAGGCGCCCACGTTCTGCACGGGCGAGGCGCCCACGCTGCCGGGGATAAGGGCCAGGTTCTCCAGGCCGGGCAGGCCGTGGTCCAGCGTCCAGGTGACGAAATCGTGCCAGGGCACGCCCGCGCCGGCCTCGACGATGGCGGCCCGGGGGCCGTCCTCCACCACGCGGATGCCGGGAATCTCCATCTTGAGCACCAGCGGCCTGACGTCCCCGGTCAGCACGATGTTGCTGCCGCCGCCCAGGACGAACTTGGGCGCCGGGCCGCGCTCGGGGTCGGCCAGCACGTCCAGCAGGTCCTGCTCGCTGCGCACGCGCACCAGTTCCCGCGCCTTGGCGACGATACCGAAACTGTTGTGGGATTGCAGGGGAGCGTTGGGCTCGACGATCATGGGAGAATTGTCTCATTGAGCCGCGCGGGCGGCGAACAACGATACGGGAGCATCCATGCCATCTTTCGACACCGTCCTCGAACCCAACCTCGTCGAGGTGAAGAACGCCGTCGACAACGCTGCCAAGGAAATCGGCACGCGCTTCGACTTCAAGGGCACCTCGGCGGCCATCGAGATCAAGGACAAGGAAATCACCCTCTTCGGCGACGCCGACTTCCAGCTGCAGCAGGTCATGGACATCCTGACCAGCAAGCTGGCCAAGCGCAACGTGGACGTGCGCTTCCTGGACAAGGGCGACGTGCAGAAGGTCGGCGGCGACAAGGTCAAGCAGGTCGTCAAGGTGCGCAACGGCATCGAGGGCGAGGCCGCCAAGAAGATCCAGCGCATCATCAAGGACAGCAAGCTCAAGGTGCAGGCCGCCATCCAGGGTGACGCGGTGCGCGTGACCGGCGCCAAGCGTGACGACCTGCAGGCCGCCATGGCCCTGGTGCGCAAGGACATCGCGGACCTGCCGCTGTCCTTCAACAACTTCCGCGACTGACCCCCGCAGTGAGCGCACCGGAAACCCCTTCGGTGCTCGGCCCCCTGCGGCTGCCCGTCTTCCGCATGTTGTGGCTCGCCTGGCTGGCGGCCAACACCACCATGTGGATGAACGACGTGGCCGCCGCCTGGCTCATGACCTCGCTGGCGCCCTCCCCCCTGTGGGTGGCGCTGGTGCAGGCGGCCTCCACCCTGCCCGTCTTCCTGCTGGGCCTGCCCAGCGGCGCGCTGGCCGACATCGTCGACCGGCGGCGCTACTTCATGACCACCCAGTTCTGGCTGGCGGGCACGGCCTCCATCATGTGCATCGCGGTGCTCCTGGACTGGATGACGCCGGGCCTGCTGCTGGTGCTGACCTTCGCCAACGGCGTGGGCCTGGCCATGCGCTGGCCGGTGTTCGCCGCCATCGTCCCCGAGGTGCTGCCCAAGCCCCTGCTGCCGCAGGGCCTGGCCCTGAACGGCCTGGCCATGAACGGCGCGCGCATCGCCGGCCCGCTGGTGGCCGGCGCCATCATCGCCAGCGCGGGCAGCGCCTGGGTGTTCGTGCTCAACACCGTGCTGTCGCTGGGCGCGGCCTTCACCATCATGCGCTGGCGGCGCGTGCACACCGAGAGCCCGCTGGGCCGCGAGCGCCTGGCCAGCGCCATGCGCGTGGGCGTGCAGTACGTGCGGCAGTCCTACCGCATCAAGGCCATCCTGCTGCGCATCTCGCTGTTCTTCTTCCACGCCACCGCCCTGCTGGCGCTGCTGCCCCTGGTGGCGCGGGCGCTGCCGGGCGGCGGGGCGGGCAGCTTCACCGTGCTGCTGGCGTCCATGGGGTCCGGGGCCATCCTGGCGGTGCTGATGATGCCGCGCATCCGGCAGGCGGCCTCGCTGCCCCGGCTGGTGCTGGGTGGCGTGGTCCTGTATGCGCTGGGTTCCGCGGTGGCCGCCTTCGCCCCGCGCCTGTGGCTGGCCGTGGCCGGCATGTTCCTGGCCGGCGGCGCCTGGATCGTGACCGCCAACCTGCACACGGTGTCGGCGCAGCTGGCCCTGCCGGACTGGGTGCGGGCGCGCGGCATGTCCATCTACCAGATGGCCATCATGGGCGCGAGCGCCTTGGGCGCCGCCGTGTGGGGCCAGCTGGCCACGGCCACCAGCGTCCACCATGCGCTGGGGATCGCGGCCGTCACCTGCGTGCTGTCGATGGCGCTGGCCCAGCGGCTCATGCCCGAGGAGGTGCGGGCCGAAAACCTCACGCGCACCAACCGCATCCAGCCGCGCGAGGCGGCCATCCTGCCCGGCGAGGGGCGGGTGCTCACGCGCATCGAGTACCGCATCGATCCCGCGCGGGCGGTGGATTTCCTGGCCGTCATGGAGGACAGCCGGCGCAGCCGCCTGCGCCAGGGGGCGCTGGAGTGGCAGCTGATGCACGACCTGGACGACCCGGCCCGCTACGTGGAGCAGATCCTCGACGAGTCCTGGACCGAGCGGCTGCGGCGCTTCGACCGCATCACCGAGGACGACGCGCAACTGCGCGACGCCCGCCTGTCGTTCCACCTGGGGCCGGGCGAGCCTCGCGCGACGCGGTACGAGATCACGCGGGACTGAGGCCCATGGGGCGCAGGCGCGCGGGGCGAGCCCCGGCGTCAGGCCTTCTTCTTCGACCCCAGCTTGGACTCCGTGCCCGCCACCAGCCGGTTGATGTTCTCGCGGTGGCGCCAGACCAGCAGCAGCGACATGGCCGCCAGGCAGGCGGCCACGGGCGCGGAAGCCGTCCAGGCGATGCCGCCGCCCAGCAGGAAATAGGCCGGCGCGAACACCGCGCTGACCAGCGAGGCCAGCGACGAGTAACGGAAGAAGTAGGCGATGATCAGCCAGGTGGCGCCGGTGGCGATCCCCAGCAGCCAGTCGATCCCGAACACCGCGCCGATGAAGGTGGCCACGCCCTTGCCGCCCTGGAAGCGGAAGAACACCGGGTACAGGTGGCCCAGGAAGGCCGCCAGCGCCACGGCGCCGACGGTGCCCGCGCCCAGCCCGGCCTCCCCACCCCAGGCCTTGACCAGCAGCACCGGCACCAGGCCCTTGGCGGCATCGAGCAGCAGCGTCACCAGGGCGGCGGCCTTGCTGCCCGAGCGCAGCACGTTGGTCGCACCGGGGTTGCCGCTGCCGAAGGTGCGCGGGTCGGACAGGCCCATGGCGCGGCTGACGATCACGGCAAAGGCCAGCGAGCCCAGGAGATAGGCGGCCAGCGTGGCCGCGAAGGGATACAGGTTCTGCATGGAGGCCGGCCTCAGTTGGCAGGGTCGCGGATTTCCCAGCGGACCTGGTCGATCTGCGCCAGCAGCTCGGGCGAGAGCTTGATGTTCCAGGCGTCGATGTCCTCGTCCAGCTGGGCCAGCGAGGTCACGCCGATGATGGTGCTGGCCACTTGCCACTTGGTGTAGCAGAAGGCCAGGGCCATCTGCACCGGCGTCAGGCCGTTGTCGCGGGCCAGCTGGTTGTAGCGGCGGGCGGCGGCCAGCGCGTCGGTGCGGCCCCAGCGCTGCTTGCGCACGGACTCGTACCTGGCGATGCGGCCGTCCGCGGGCGCGCCCGGGCCCTCGAAGCCGCTGGCGTCGTACTTGCCCGTGAGCAGGCCGAAGCCCAGCGGCGAGTAGGGAATCAGCGACACGCCCAGGCGGTGCAGCGTCTCGTCCAGCGCGTTCTCCAGGCCGCGGCTGACCAGGCAGTACACGTTCTGCACCGTTGCCACGCGCGGCAGGCCATGCTGCTCGGCCAGGCGGACGAACTCGTGCACGCCATAGGGCGTCTCATTGGACAGGCCGATGGCGCGCACCTTGCCCTGGCGCACCAGGGTGTCCAGCGCCTGCAGCTGCTCGAGGATGGGCGTCTGGCTGGTTTCCTTGGCCGGGTCGTAATAGAGCTGGCCGAAGGCCGGCACATGGCGCTCGGGCCAGTGGATCTGGTACAGGTCGATCACATCGGTCTGCAGCCGGCGCAGCGAGCCCTCGCAGGAGGCGATGATGTCCTTGGCCGTCAGGCCCTTGCCCTCGCGGATCCAGGGCATGCCGCGCGAGGGGCCGGCGACCTTGGTGGCCAGCACCACCTTGCTGCGGGCCGACGGGTTCTTCGCGAACCAGTTGCCGATGATGGTCTCCGTGGCGCCATAGGTCTCGGCGCGGGCCGGGACGGCGTACATCTCGGCGGTGTCGAGGAAGTCGATGCCGCGCTCGAGCGCGCGGTCCAGGATGGAATGGGCCAGCGGCTCACCCACCTGCTCGCCAAAGGTCATGGTGCCCAGGCAGATGGGGCTGACGTGCAGGTCGCTTTGGCCAAGACGGACAGGGGTCATGGGTTGGACTCTTGTGATGGGATTGGAAAGGTAGACGGCAAGTGTACGAGGGCCGGCTGCGGCGCATCGCGCCGGCCGGAGCCTGCGCGCGCCGCCCGCCGCCCTTGGACGCCCGACGGCGCACTGGCATGGCCTCAGGCCACCAGCGTCGCGCGGAAGTCGTTGACATTGGTGCGGGTGGGTCCCGTCACCACCAGGTCGCCCAGCGCGTCGAAGAAACTGAAGGCGTCGTTGCGGGCCAGCAGGCCGCGCGCGTCCAGCCCCAGGGCCTGGGCGCGTTGCCAGCTGTCGGGGCCGAAGACGGCGCCGGCATTGGTCTCTGAGCCGTCGATGCCGTCGGTGTCGGCAGCCAGGCCCCACACGCGGGGCTGGTCGGCCAGTGCGATCAGGTGGCCCAGCAGGTACTCGGCGTTGCGCCCGCCCCGGCCCTGGCCGGTGACGGTGACCGTGGTCTCCCCGCCGGACAGCAGCACGCAGGGCGCGGGCGCGGGCTGCCCGTGGCGGCCCACCTGGTGCGCGATGCCCGCCAGCGCGGCGCCCACGTGGCGGGCCTCGCCTTCCAGGGCATTGCCCAGGACCAGCGCGCGCAGTCCCTGGGCCTGGGCGGCGGCCGCGGCGGCCTCCAGCGCACCCTGCGCGGTGGCGATCACGCGCCAGTGGCGCTCGCCGACCGGGCCGCGGTAGGCCGGGACGGGCGGGGCCTGCAGGATCCGCAGGACCGCGGGCGGCGGCTCGATGCCGTAGCGCCGCAGCACCGCCAGCGCGTCAGCCGGGGAGGAGCCATCGGCCAGGGTGGGGCCGGAGGCCACGGTGCGCGCGTCGTCGCCCGGCACGTCGGAGACCACCAGCGTCCACACCATGGCCGCGCCGCAGGCCTGCGCCAGCTTGCCGCCCTTGACGCTGGACAGGTGCCGGCGCACGCAGTTCATCTCGCCGATGTTGGCCCCGGACCGCAGCAGCGCGCCGGTGACCTGGCGCTTGTCCGCCAGGGTGATGCCCTCGGCCGGCGCGGCCAGCAGGGCCGAGCCGCCGCCGGAGATCAGCGCGATCACCAGGTCGTCGGGGCCCAGCCCGGTCACCATCTGCAGGATGCGGCGGGCCGCCAGCAGGCCGGCGTCGTCGGGCACCGGATGGCCGGCCTCCAGCACCTCGATGCGCTGGCAGGGCTCGCCATGGCCGTAGCGCGTGACCACCAGGCCCGACAGCGGGCCGTCCCAGGCACGCTCCAGGGCCAGCGCCATGCGCGCGGCCGCCTTGCCGGCGCCGACCACCACGGTGCGCCCGCGCGGGCGTGCCGGCAGGTGGCGGGGCACGGACAGCAAGGGGTCCACCGCCTGCAGGGCGGTGTCGAACAGGCCGCGCAGCAAGGCGCGGCCGGATTCGGGGGTCAGGGGGGGGCGGGTTTCGGTGTGGCTCATGCGGCGGCCTTTTCCTGGGCCCGGGCCTCCTCCTGCAGTCGCAGCACGCGGCGCTGCACCTTGCCGGTGGTGGTCATGGGCAACTGGTCGATGAACTCGATGTCCTTGGGGTACTCGTAGGGCGCGAGGCGGCCTTTCACGTGCTCCTGCAACTGTGCCACCAGGGCCTGGTCGAAGGCACGGGCATCGGCACAAGCCGCACGGGCGGCAAGGGCATCGGGCGCCAGCACCACATAGGCCTTGACCAGCGCGCCGCGCTCCCGGTCGGGCTTGGGGACCACGGCGGCATTGGCCACGGCGGGGTGCTTGACCAGGCAGTTCTCGATCTCGCCGGGACCGATGCGGTAGCCGGCGGCCTTGAATACGTCGTCGGCGCGGCCCTGGTACCAGAGGTAGCCCTCGGCATCGCGCACGGCGAGGTCGCCGGTGCGGCACCAGTCGCCGGTGAACTTGGCGGCGGTGGCGTCGTCGCGGCGCCAGTAGCCCAGGAAGAAGATGGGATCCGGCCGGCCGTGCACGTCGTAGCGGTTGACTGCCACGTCGCCGGGCACGCCGGGCGGGCATTCCCGGCCCTCGTCGTCGATCACCGCCACCCGGTGGCCGGGGTAGGGCCGGCCCATGCTGCCGGGTCGCGCCGGCCAGCCGACGGGGGACGGCTGGCCGTTCATCGCGCAGTTGCCCACGATGTAGTTGATCTCGGTCTGGCCGAACATCTCGTTGACGGTGACGCCCAGCTGCTGGCGGCAGTAGTCGAACACGGCATCGCCCACCGCCTCCCCCGCGCTCATGATGGCCTGCAGCTTCAGGCGGAACTGCGTGCGCGGGGACGGGAAGGCCTTCATCATGGCCTTGAGCGCGGTGGGGAACAGGAAGGTGTGGGTCACGCCATGCTGCTGCATCAGCGTGAAGGCCAGCTCGGGGGTGAAGCGGCCGTTGAAGGCGATGATGGGACGGCCGAAATACAGGGACGGCAGCAAGGCATCCATCAGCCCACCCGTCCAGGCCCAGTCCGCGGGAGACCAGAACACGGCCTGCGTCGCGCGGCCCCGGGCCTCGGGGTCGAACCCGAACCAGTTCTGGCTGCACACGAAGCCCGGCAGGTTGCCGATCAGCGCGCGGTGCGGGATCAGCGCGCCCTTGGGGGCGCCGGTGGTGCCGCTGGTGTAGATCAGGACAGCCGGGTCCTCGGCCGCCGTGGCGGCGGGGGTGAACTGGGGGCTGTGGGACTGCAGCCCCACGTCGTAGTCGAGGTCGGCGCGCAGGGCGGCAGCGCCCACGCCCACGACCGTGCGCAGCGCGGGGCAGTCCTTGCGCACCTGGGTGAGCGAGGCAATGCTGCTCTCGTCACACACGGCCACCACGGCCTCGCTGTCCTGCAGCCGGTAAGCCAGGGCCTCGGGGCCGAACAGCATGGACAGGGGCATGGCCACCGCACCCATCTGCAGGATGGCCATGTAGGCCACGGCCGTCTCGAAGCGCTGGGGCATCACGATGGCCACCCGGTCGCCGCGGCGCACGCCCAGGATGTTCAGCAGGTTGGACAGCCGGTTGGCGCGCTGCTGCAGCTGCGCGTACGTCATGCGGTCCTGCCCCGGGGGCAGGCCGTGGGCGATGACGGCGACCCGTTGGCCGGCATCGGGCGCCTGGGCCCAGCGGCCGCAGCAGGCCTGGGCGATATTGAATTGCGCGGGCACCTCCCACCCGAAGCTGGCATGCAGCGCCGCGTGGTTGTCTCTCGTGGATTCGAGGCTCAAGCGAGACTCCTTTGGTTTTCAGCCGAATGTACCCAAGCTGCGCGGCCTTGCGCAGTCGTGGTTGCCCTGACGGGCTGCGCGAACTTTTCCTCACTTTCCGCCTGAGCTTCAGGTAGGAATCGACCAGACATTGCCGTAGGACCACTCCTACCCTTACGCTGGCATCTCAAATTGTTGAGGTGACAGCTTTGGTGATGCGGTTTCTGGCTGGCGTGTTGCTGGCAACCAGCCTGGCGCCTTTAAGCGCCCAGGCAGGCTCGCCCCCTGGCGAGCACGGCGAACACGGCCTGGAGACGCTGTGGGAAGCCCTGTGGCACCAGAGCGGCACCCCCACGCGGCTGGTGCGCTGGGAGGGAGACATCCGGCTGCGGGTGAGCGGGGTCCACCTGCCCGCCCACCGGGACACGGTCCTCAAGGCCCTGCGCGCCGTCACCCAGGAATCCGGGGTGCGGCTGGTGGACGTGACCGACCTGCCCGGCGAACCGGCCAACCTGAACGTCGAGATCACCCCCGACCACGCACTGGAGGACGCCCAGCCCTGCGTCACCATGCTGGACTTCCGCAGCGAGACGCGGATCGACGCGGCCCAGGTCCAGATGCGCGGGCGCGACGTATGGCGCTGCGCCCACCACGAGGCCATGCACGTCATGGGCGTGCGCGGCCACCCCGCGGGCAAGACCGTCCTGAGCTATTTTCCCGTCAAGGTCGACGGCCTGATGCCCCTGGACCGCGCCATGTTGCGCGCCTGGTACTCCCCGCGCATGCGCGGGGGCATGACCCCCTTCGAGGCCCTGCCCGTGCTGGCCGACGAGTGGGTCGCCACGGAAACCGACAAGGCCGCCGCCACCCAGGCGCGCGACCGCTTCTTCGCCACGGTCGTCGAGCAATCGCGCGCCTTCGCCGCCGGCCAGGGCGATGTCCCCGGCATCGTGCACCGATCGGGCAAGTCCACCACTTCGGGCATGCGCCAGGGGCGCATCGAGATGAGCTATTTCCTGGGCGTGGCCTACCTGGAGGGGGCCACCGTGCCGGGCGCCGACCGCACCCAGGCGCTGCAGTGGTTCGAGCGCGCCGCCAGCGCCGGCAGCCGCCGCGCCCAGGATCGCCTGAGCGGCATGCGCTGACCGGCCGGGCGGCGGGCCCGCCCGCCACGGCCCGCCGCGGTTCAGCGCCTGCCGGCGCACGGCTGCGCCCCATGCGAAAATCGCAGGATTCCCACCGAATCCCAAGACATTCATCTCATGGACGCAGAACGCATCAACTCCATCGGTTCCACCCTCCTGGATCTGCAGGCTCGCACTGCAGATCTCCGGGGGTATCTTTGACTACGATGCCAAAGCCGAACGCCTGAGGACCGTCAACGCATCGCTGGAAGACCCGGCGGTGTGGAACGACCCCAAAAAAGCCCAGGAACTGGGCAAGGAAAAGAAGCAGCTCGACGACATCGTCGTCACCATCCAGAACCTGGACCGCGACCTGGCGGACAACCTCGAGCTCTTTGACATGAGCAAGGACGACGGCGACGAGGCCGGCCTGCTCACCATCGAGGAAGACGCGGCCCGCCTGACCCAGAGCGTCGAGGTGCTGGAGTTCCGCCGCATGTTCGACAAGCCGGCTGACCCGATGAACGCCTTCCTGGACATCCAGGCCGGCGCCGGCGGCACCGAGGCCTGCGACTGGGCCAGCATGCTGCTGCGCCAGTACCTCAAGTACGCCGAGCGCAAGGGCTTCAAGGCCAACGTCGAGGACGAGACCCCCGGCGACGTGGCCGGCATCAAGAGCGCCACCATCCGCATCGAGGGCGAGTACGCCTACGGCCTGCTGCGCACCGAGACCGGCGTGCACCGCCTTGTGCGCAAGTCGCCCTTCGACTCCTCGGGCGGCCGCCACACCAGCTTCGCCTCGGTGTTCGTCTACCCCGAGATCGACGACTCGGTGGAGATCAACATCAACCCCGCCGACGTGCGCACCGATACCTACCGCGCCTCCGGCGCCGGCGGCCAGCACATCAACAAGACGGACTCGGCGGTGCGCCTGACGCACATTCCCACGGGCATCGTGGTGCAGTGCCAGGACAGCCGCAGCCAGCACTCCAACCGCGACGTGGCCTGGCAGCGCCTGCGCTCGCGCCTGTACGACCATGAGATGCGCAAGCGCATGGAAGAACAGCAAAAGCTCGAAGAGACCAAGACCGACGTGGGCTGGGGCCACCAGATCCGCTCCTACGTGCTGGACCAGAGCCGCATCAAGGACCTGCGCACGAACGTGGAAATCTCCAACACCCAGAAGGTGCTGGACGGCGACCTGGACCCGTTCATCGAAGCCTCGCTGAAGCAGGGCGTCTGATGAAGACCTCCGCCCTGATCTTCGACATGGACGGCACCATGATCGATTCCATGCCGTACCACGCCAAGAGCTGGGGCGAGTTCTGCCGCCTGCACGGCGTGGGCCTGTCCATCGAGGAAGTCCTGCGCCTGACCACTGGCCGTACGGGCACGGAAGCCGTGCGCGTGCTGCTGGGAGAGATGGACGACGAGCGTGCCCGCGCCCTGGTCCACCAGAAGGAAGAGGCCTACCGCGCCCTGTTCGCCCCCGTGTTCCGCGAGGTGGCGGGCTTTCGCCGCTTCGAGCGCCTGGCGCGCGAGCGGGGCCTGAAGACCGGCGTGGCCACCGCCGGCGACAAGCAAAACATCGCCTTCGCGATGAAGCACCTGGCGATGGACCCGCAGCCCGCAGCCATCGTCGGCGGCGACGAGGGACTGCGCGGCAAGCCCGAGCCCGACATCTTCCTGGAGGCCGCCCGGCGACTGGGCGTGCCGCCTTCCGAATGCATCGTCTTCGAGGACGCGCCCTTCGGCATCGAAGGCGCCCGCCGCGCCGGCATGCGCGCGGTGGCGATCTGCACCTCGCACGCCGCCCACGAGCTGGGCGGCGCGCACGTGATCGCGCAGGTCCCCGACTACGAATCCCTGATCGACACCCCATTCCTGGAGAGCCTCCATGCGTGAAGGACAGAACGCGGTCATCCACCGCGCCGACTACCAGGCACCCGCCTTCTGGATCGACACCGTCGACCTCAGCTTCGACCTGGACCCCGCCAAGACCCGCGTGCTCAATCGCATGCGCCTGCGTCGCAACCCCGACGTGGCGCACGGCCCCCTGCGCCTGGACGGCGAGGAGCTGAACCTCGCCCGCGTGCTGGTGGGCGGCCAGGGCACCTCGTTCAAGCTGGAGAACAACCAGCTGGTGCTGGAGAACCTGCCCGAGGGCACCGAGCCCTTCGACCTGGAGATCTTCACCACCTGCGCCCCGGTGAAGAACACCAAGCTCATGGGCCTGTACGTGAGCAACGACTCGTTCTTCACGCAGTGCGAGGCCGAGGGCTTTCGCCGCATCACCTACTTCCTGGACCGCCCGGACGTGATGGCCAGCTACACCGTCACCCTGCGCGCCGACAAGGCCCAGTACCCGGTGCTGCTGTCCAACGGCAACCTGGTGGAGCAAGGCGAGCTGGAGGACGGCCGCCACTTCGCCAAATGGGTGGACCCGCACCGCAAGCCCAGCTACCTGTTCGCCCTGGTGGCGGGCAAGCTGGTGGCGCGTGAGCAGCGCATCAAGTCCCGCTCGGGCGGGGACCACCTGCTGCAGGTGTACGTGCGCCCCGGCGACCTGGACAAGACCGAGCACGCGATGAACTCCCTCATCGCCTCCGTCGCCTGGGACGAGGCGCGCTTCGGCCTGCCGCTGGACCTGGAGCGCTTCATGATCGTCGCCACCAGCGACTTCAACATGGGCGCTATGGAGAACAAGGGCCTGAACATCTTCAACACGAAGTACGTCCTGGCCTCCCAGGCCACCGCCACCGATGTCGACTACGCCAACATCGAGAGCGTGGTCGGCCACGAGTACTTCCACAACTGGACCGGCAACCGCGTCACCTGCCGCGACTGGTTCCAGCTGTCGCTCAAGGAGGGCCTGACGGTCTTCCGCGACCAGGAGTTCAGCCAGGACCTGGCGGGCGAGGCCTCGGCCCGCGCCGTCAAGCGGATTGAAGACGTGCGTGTGCTGCGCACCGCCCAGTTCCCCGAGGATGCCGGCCCCATGGCGCACCCCGTGCGCCCGGACCAGTACCTGGAGATCAACAACTTCTACACCGTCACCATCTACGAGAAGGGTGCGGAAGTCGTGCGGATGATGCAGACGCTGGTGGCCAGCGAGGCCGACCCGCTGGGCCGCCAGGGCTTTGCCAAGGGCATGTCGCTGTACTTCCAGCGCCATGACGGCCAGGCCGTGACCTGCGACGACTTCGCCCAGGCCATCGCCGACGCCAACCCCGGATCCCACCTGGCCCGCCTGCTGCCGCAGTTCAAACGCTGGTACAGCCAGGCCGGCACGCCGCGCCTGCACGCCCGCTCGAGCTGGGACGCGGCCACCGGCACCTACAGCCTCACCCTGTCCCAGTCCTGCCCCGCCACGCCGGGCCAGCCGGCCAAGGAACCCTTCGTGATCCCGGTGCGCCTGGGCCTGCTCGACGCCGAGGGCCGCGCGCTGAGCGACGGCCTGCACGTGCTCACGCAGGCCAGCGAGACGCTGACCCTGACCGGCCTGTCCGCCGAGCCCGTGCCCTCCATCCTGCGCGGCTTCAGCGCGCCGGTGATCCTGGAATACGACTACCAGGACACCCAGCTGCTGATCCTGCTGGCCCACGACACCGACCCGTTCAACCGCTGGGAGGCCGCGCAGCGCCTGGCCCTGCACCGCGCGCTGGGCTTCATCCGCTCGGGCGCGACGGTGGAACTGGACAAGCCCTTCATCGAGGCCATGCGCGCCGTGCTGCGTCATCCCACGCTGGATGCGGCCTTCAAGGAACTGGTGCTCACCCTGCCCTCGGAGACCTACATCGCCGAGCAGCTGGACCAGGTGGACCCGCAGCGCATCCACGCCGTGCGCGAGGCCCTGCGCGAGCAGCTGGCCACGGCCCTGCGCCATGACTGGGAGTGGGCCTTCGAGCAGCACAAGGACAACGGCGCCTACCGCCCGGATGCCGTCTCCTCCGGCCGCCGCGCCCTGGCCGGCCTGGCCCTGACGCAGCTGTGCCTGGCCGCCCGCCTGACCGGCGACCCGGTGTGGCCGGGCCGCGCCTACCAGCGCTTCAAGGAAGCCGGCAACATGACCGACCGCTTCAACGCGCTGTCGGCCCTGGTGGTCAGCGGCCATGAACTGGCCACCCCCGCACTGCAGCGGTTCCACGCCCTGTTCAAGGACGAGGCCCTGGTCCTGGACAAGTGGTTCGCCCTGCAGGCCGGCGCGCCGGACCGCGGTGGCAACGTGCTGCCGGTGGTTCGCCAGCTGATGCACCACCCGGATTTCAACGTGCGCAACCCCAACCGCGCGCGCAGCCTTATCTTCAGCTACTGCAGCGCCAACCCGGGGGCCTTCCACCGCCACGACGCGGCGGGCTATGTGTTCTGGAGCGAGCGCGTGATCGAGCTGGACGCCATCAACCCGCAGGTCGCCGCCCGCCTGGCGCGTGCGCTGGACCGCTGGAACAAGCTGGTGGAGCCGTGCCGCAGCGCGGCGCGCGAGGCCATTGCCCGCGTGGCGGCCAAGCCGGACCTGTCCAATGACGTGCGCGAGGTGGTGACCCGCGCCCTGGCCGAATAAAGGAAAGACCCATGACCCAACGCGTTTCCCTCACCCGCTACCTCGTCGAGAAGCAGCGCACCGCCGGCCACATCCCCTCGCAGTTACGGCTGCTGCTGGAGGTGGTGGCCCGCGCCTGCAAGAGCATCAGCCACGCCGTGAACAAGGGCGCCCTGGGCGGCGTGCTGGGCTCGGCGGACAGCGAGAACGTGCAGGGCGAGGTCCAGAAGAAGCTGGACATCATCGCCAACGAGGTGCTGATCGAGGCCAATGAATGGGGCGGCCACCTGGCGGCCATGGCCAGCGAGGAAATGGACGGGATCTATGTGGTTCCCAACCGCTACCCGCAGGGTGAGTACCTGCTGCTGTTCGATCCCCTGGACGGCTCCTCCAACATCGACGTGAACGTCTCCATCGGCACCATCTTCAGCGTGCTGAAGATGCCCGAGGACGACCGCGGCGTGGACGAGGGCGATTTCCTGCAGCCGGGCCACCAGCAGGTGGCCGCGGGCTACTGCATCTACGGCCCGCAGACCACCCTGGTGCTGACCGTGGGGGACGGCGTGGCCATGTTCACGCTGGACCGCGAGCAGGGCTCCTTCGTGCTGGTGCAGGAGAACGTGCGCATCCCCGAGGACACCAAGGAGTTCGCCATCAACATGTCGAACATGCGCCACTGGGATGCCCCGGTCAAGCGCTACATCGACGAGTGCCTGGCCGGCAAGGAAGGCCCGCGCGGCAAGGACTTCAACATGCGCTGGATCGCCTCCATGGTGGCGGACGTGCACCGCATCCTCACGCGCGGCGGCATCTTCATGTACCCCTGGGACAAGCGCGAGCCGAACAAGCCCGGCAAGCTGCGCCTGATGTACGAGGCCAACCCCATGGGCTGGCTGGTGGAACAGGCCGGCGGGGCCGCCACCAACGGCAAGCAGCGCATCCTGGACATCCAGCCCACGCAGCTGCACGAACGCGTGAGCGTGATCCTCGGCTCGAAGAACGAGGTCGAGCGCGTCACGTCGTACCACCTGCAGGCCTGAAGCGGGCGGTCCCGCCGCTGGACGTGTCCTGGCGTGGCGCGCCGCCGGCCGGGTCCTGGGGCACGGACGGGGTCGCCGCCTCCAGCGCGGCGTCGAGGGCCGCCGCCGTGTCGGCCGCATGGGCGGCGACCAGCGCCAGGTGCGTGCCTGGCAACGTCACCACCCGCAGGCCCGCGCGGGCCACGCGACGCCACACCGGCGTCGCGTCGTGGAAGCCATCCTGCGGCTGCCTGGCCCGCAGCCACAGCAGCGGCGCGCTGCTGAAAGGCTGAGGCACGTACTGGCGGAAGGCCTCGCACATCGCCAGGTAGACCCGCTGCTGCGCCGGCGTCATCGCCGTCCAGCGATCGCCGGCGAGCAGGCTGCGCGCGGGCTCGGGCGCCTCGGCCTGCGGCGCCGGCCCGCCATCGCCTCGCCTCGCGCGCAGGCAGCGCCGGGTCCACTCCCGCAGGGCTTCGCGCCGCGCGGCGGGCGACAGGGCCGCCAGTTTGCGCACCGCCCGGCGGACACGCCAGGCCCAGCCCAGGCCCCAGGGGGGCACGCGGTGGGCGTAGGTATCCAGCAGCGCCACCAGCGCCAGGGCCTGCCCCTCCTGCGCCAGCTGCCGCGCCACCTCCAGGGCCACCAGCCCGCCAAAGGAGAAGCCGCACACGGCATACGGCCCCCGGGGTTGCTGTGCGCGGATCGCGCGCACGTAGCGCGCCGCCATGGCCTCCACGCGGTCCTGCGGCGGCGCCTCGCCGTCCAGCCCGTCGGCCTGCAGGCCAAAGACGGGCCGCGCGGTGCGCAGCGCCCGCACCAGCGGCCAGCACTCCATCACCGTGCCGCTCAGGCCGTGCACCAGGAACAACCCGGGGCCCGTGCCGGGGCGCATGGCCACCAGGGTATCGGCCGTGGGCGTGCCCGGGCCGGCCTCGCCAGGCGCGTCAGAAGCCCGCAGGGCCTGTGTCACCCGCTGCGCCAGCGCGCGGAGGGTGGGCGCCTGCAGCAGCACGCACAGCGGGAGCTGGCAGCCGGTGAGCGCATGGACACGGGACACGACGGACGCGGCCAGCAAGGAGTTGCCGCCCAGCTCGAAGAAATGCTCGTCCGGCCCGATGTCCTCCAGGCCCAGGAGCTCCTGCCACAGGTCCTGCAGCTGCCGCTCCAGTGACGTCCCGACCGGTGCCGTGGCGGCTGGCCGGGCGGGCCGCCGGTGCAGGGCCGGATGCTCGCGGATCACGGCCAGCACGCCCGGGTTGCGCAGGGCGCCCACGTTGTCCACCGGCAGCCCGTTGACGGCGCAACGCGCTGCCGCCTCCGACGGCTTGCCGCTGTGCGTGGTGGGCAGCTCGGGCACGGCGATCACGATGTCGGGCACATGGGCGGAGGTGAGCCGCCGCGCCACCTCGCGGCGCACCTGGCCTACCAGCGCGCCATCCAGCCGGGTCCCTTCGCGCAGCACCAGCAGGGCCACCAGCCGCTGGGCCTCGGGGGGGCTGGCCGCGCCCGCCGAGGAAGGCCCGGCCCGGCCCTGGGTGCCTGCGGGCCATTGCGGCACGACCAGGCTGGCGCGAATGCCGGGGATGCCGGCCAGCACGCGGTCGATCTCGGCGGGCGCGAACTTGATGCCGCGCACGTTCAGCACGCCGTCGCAGCGCCCGTGCATGCGCGCGCCGCCTTCCTGCGAGAACTCGACCAGGTCGCCGTGCGTCCACACGCCGGGGTTCTCGCGGTAATAGGCCGCGTGGAAACGCGATCCGTCCGCATCACCGTAAAAGCCCAGCGGCCGCGAGGGGAAGGGGTTGGCGCACACCAGTTGGCCCACGCCCGGCGCGGGGCCGCCCCCCTGCCAGGCCTGCACGTCCATCCCCAGGCTGCGGCACTGCGCCTCGCCCGGGCGGACCGGCAGGTCGGGGTGCCCCAGCACGAAGCAACCCAGGATGTCGGTGCCGCCGCAGATCGACTGCAGGGACTGCGGGCCGACGGCACGGGCCACCCAGTCGTACTGGCGGTCATGCAGGATCGCGCCAGTGGACAGGATGGCGCGCAGCGGGCGCAGGTCGAAGGCTCGGCCGGGTTCGAGGCCCGCGTCCTCGCACAGGCGCAGGTAGGCCGGGCTGGTGCCGAACACTGTCACGCGCTCGTCGGCCACGAGGCGCCACAGGCGGTCCACCTCGGTGATGGGGCCGTCGTAGGTGACGATCTCCACTCCGCTGGCCAGGGCCGAGAGCTGCCAGTTCCACATCATCCAGCCGCAGCTGGTGTGGAAGTACAGCCTGTCCCCGGGGCGCAGGTCGGTGTGCAGGCGGTGTTCCTTCAGGTGCTCCAGCAGGCTGCCGCCGGCGCCGTGAACGATGCACTTGGGCCGGCCGGTGGTGCCCGAGGAAAAGAGGATGAACAGCGGGTGGTTGAAGGGGAACGGACGCCAGGCGAAGCGGCTGGCGCGGCCCGCACTGCCGGCGCGTGCCAGGTCGGACAGCGTGGGCTGGGACAGCGGCACGGACAGGGCCGTGCCATCGAGCCGCACCACGGCGCGCAGCGTGGGCAGGCCGCGCTGCAGGGCGGCCACCCGCTCGGGCAGCGGCTCGCCCACGTCGAACGCGCGGGCTTGCGCATGCGCCAGCAACCAGCGCGGTTGCAGCGGGGCGAACCGGTCGAGCACGGCCTCCACGCCCATGTCGGGCGCGGCGGTGGACAGCGTGGCGCCCAGGGCGGTGACGGCCAGGGCCGCGACCACGGCCTTCGCGTCGTTGCGCGCCAGGGCGACCACGCGATCGCCCGGCGCCACGCCCAGGCGGGCGAGGCCGGCCGCCACGCGCTCCACCTCGGCGCGCAGTTGCGCGCGGGTCCAGCGGCGCCGAATGCCCTGGCCCGGGCCCTGGTCGTGGCATTCGGTGAGCGCAGGTGCAGCAGGCGGCGCGACCTCGGGGCCCAGGAGCGCCTGGGCGTAGTTCAGGCGCAGGCCGGGGAAGAACACGGCGTGTTCGGCGTCGTCGCCCACGCGCACCGGCTCGGCGTGGCCGGACAGCCCCAGCGGCTGGCGCCAGCGCTCGACGAGGAAGGCCCAGAACGCGCGGTCATGGGCCACCGACCAGGCCTGGAGCGCGGCGGGGTCGGTCAGGTCCGTGCCGGTGCGCAGGGACAGGGCCTGTGCGAATTCAAGCATCTGCGAGGCCCGGGGGGGCGCGGCGGGCTGCCGGCGCATGGGTTCGGACGGGTGCTGCATGTCGGACTCCCAGGGGCGCGGAGGGCGCGCCATGTGTCCCTGCGGGGCAATCCGGCTGCCCGGCCAACCGTCAGTCAGCCCGGCCGCAGGAGCGGCAACCGAAGATCGCTATAATGCGAGCTTCGGTTGCCGGTGTAGCTCAGTCGGTAGAGCAGCTCATTCGTAATGAGAAGGTCGGGTGTTCGATTCATCTCTCCGGCACCAAAAAATCAGGGGCCTGTTGCCATGGGAGTGGCAACAGGCCTTTTTCTTTTGGCGGGGTTGCAGGCGCATCACTCGATGTGCACGACCCTCCGCCCTCCGACGGCATTTGCAAAACGCTGGACTCGCCAGCCAGCGTCAGGATTTCACGCCCTCCAAGAGTCAGGCTGAGGCGCATGCACTACGCTGCCGAGCGTTCGCGCGCCGGGATCGCGGATGACTCGCCCCCCATTCCCCGGTAGGAGGCGGCCAGTCTCAACCAGCGGTGAGACAGCAGATCGCGGATCTTGGAGAGCCGCCACGAACGCGCCTCACGCCACGGTCGTGACACTCAGGCGCAGACCCACCGCCTGCAGGACTTTCGTGATCGTTGCCAGGGTGGGATTGCCACTGCCACTCAAGGCCTTGAACAAGGTCTTGTCGCCAACCTCGGCACGACGGGCCACTTCGGCCATTCCATGCGCCTTGGCCACCTGCCGCAAGGCCACCAGCAAAGCGGCGGGATCATCAAGCGCCATCACCGCATCCAGGTAAGCCGCGGCCTCGACCGGGTCGGTCAACGCCTGGCCGATCGAATCGGCATAGCTCTTGTCTCTCGGCGCACTCATGGCTTGCCCCTTTCCTTCCAGTCGTTCAGATAGGCAATCGCCTTCCTGATTTCCCTGTCCTGGTCACTCTTGCTACTACCACACAGCAGCAGTACCAGTACCGCACCTTGCCGGCTCAGGTAGACCCTGTACCCGGGGCCGTGGTCGACTCGAAGCTCCTGCACACCATCGCGTAGCGGTTTGCAGTCGCCCAGGTTTCCGGCTTCGACCCGCGCCAGCCTCGCCCGAATCTTCGCCCTCGCGATCCTGTCGGGAAGAGCCTCCAGCCAGTACTCGAACGGTGCCAGCCCTTCCCTGTCTGTGTAGATCCGGAGTTCCATGATGGTATCTTAAAAAGTACCATTTCGCCAAGCCTGCAGGATTCCTGTCTGCATCGCCTTTCTGAGCTGAAGCGCACCCGCCCCGTAGCCCTTGCTTACACCTCTCCCGCCCCCGCACGGCTATAACGCCCGCTGAACTCAAGGGGAAGAAACGGCATGCTCCGCGCGCTCGGCATCACACTCACCAGCCTGCTACTGACAGCCTGTGCCACGTCCACCGGCCCGGGCTTCACGCCAAGGACGCAGGTGGCGACCCAGTGCACCGCGACCTGCGGCCAGGAAAAAGCCAGCTGCAAGGCCACGGCCACCACCTGCGAGCGCACGGCCGCCAGCTGCATGGCCAACTGCCGGGAGCTGGAGATGCTCAATCGCGGGCGGTGAGGCCCGGGTCGTGCAGCAGGCGGAACAGCCCCGCCCGGGGCACCATCCTGTCCCCTTCCTGCACCCAGTACCGCTGCGCCATGCCGCTGCCCAGGAACTCCCGGCGCCGCGCCATGCGCCCCTCCCCCAGCACGTTCTTCACGATCACGTAGCGCACCGCCCCCACCGGCGAGAGGATGACCGTGCAGCCCCCGTGGTGCGTGAAGCCCGGCCCCTCGGCGCTGGGCGCCACGTGCATGGCCTGCGTGACCTCGGCCACCAGGTCGAACACGATCTGCCCATTGGGCCCCGCCCGGCGCGCCGAGCGCACCGACTCCACCTGCGGCAGGTCCACCCGGTCGCCCGGCGCCAGCCGCGGGTCGCCCGGCCTCACCAGCCCGAACTCCGCCATCCGTGACGGGTGCGTCACATAGCGCCCCAGCTCGCCCGCCTGCCGCCGCAGCTCCTGCGTGTCTGCCGCATGCGCCGGGTCGCCGCGGAAACGCAGCGCCGCGAACTCCAGCCCCGGCAGGGGCGGCAGCGCCACGCGCGGGCATTTCCATAGCAAGGCATCCTGGCTCATGTGCTGGGCTGCGGGCGGGTAGATGCGCCGGCGCCAGAAGGCGTCGATCAGCGCGCCGCGGTAGTCCCAGGGATCGTCGGGTACGAGGTCGTAATCGCCGGTGATCATCGCCCGCAGGTACTCGCCGAAGGTCAGCCCCGTCGGCGGGCAGTAGTCGATGGCGCGGATGCACAGCGACAGGAACTGGCTGGCCAGCCGGCTGGCCTTGCCCGCCAGGAGCACCTGCAGGTCGTGCGGCAGCTCGCCGGGCGGCAGCACGCCCGTGCCGCCCGTCGCCAGGCGCACCAGGCGCTCGGTCTTGCGGCGGAACACGGTGGCAAAGGCCTCGAAGATCGCACTCACCAGCACGCTGCCCAGCGCGTGCGGCGCCAGATCCGCCCGGTACTGGCGCAGCTCCCCATGCTCCAGCGCCGTGCGCAGCGGGCCGTTGCAGCCCGTGGTGTGTCCGAACTGGCTGGCCACCTGGGCCAGCAGCTCCGACTGCTGCAGGGCGCCGCGCGAGCGACGGATGGCGGCGAGCACGACCTCGGGATAGCTGAAACGCTGGAAGATCGCCACCAGGTCGGCGAAGGCCTCGTGGAAGGCCAGGATGTCCGCGCCGGTGGGCACCGTCAGCTGCGCCCGCATGCCATCGAGCAGCGCGTGCGTCACCTCGTGCACGATGATGTCGTGCGACAGGCAGGTGAAGACGAAGCCGCCCGGCAACGAGCGGTCGGTCGGCCGGTCGCTGGCCGGAAAGTAGCCGAAGCGCAGCTCCCCGCGGTCCGCATCCTTCTCGTAGTACGCATTGCGCGCCAACCCGTGGTGCGGCCGCAGCACCAGCCGCGCCGGCGCCTGCGGGCCGCCGAAGCTCCACCCCGGCACCCGCCCCAGCGCCGTGCGGAAGGCGGAGTACACGTTGCTGCACACGGCGTACACCATCTGGTGGTGGAAGCGCGGGTCCGAGGGCGAAGGCTCGTAGCCGTCGGCAATGAGCACGCGGTAGTCGTCAAGGTCCGCGGGGTGCACGACCGCCCCCGCGTCCTCTCGGCCCGCCACCTCGAAGACCGCGCCCACCGGTCCCGGCTGCAGCGGCTCGTAGGCCACGTTCACCGTGGTGATGGCGCCCTCGAGGCGGTCCAGGTTGGGGTCCACGGTGAAGATGCGCAGCGGCCGGTACAGCGGCTCGCCCGCGCGGTGCTCGTGCGGCACCATCGCCGGCCGGCGGATGCCCGGGCCGATGGTGTAGTCACGTCCCTCGCCCGCCTCTGCCGGCGGGGCCGCAGCGCCCCCCGCGGGACCGGCCGCCTCCTCCCCCCGGCTGGCCGCATCCGCCGCGACGGCCTCGGCGGTGGCCACGGGCGGGCGGGCGCTCATGGCTGCAGCAACGGTGGGTGTAGTGGCTGGGGCAGCGGTTGCAGAAGGTAGTGCGCGCGCGCGGCGGGCGCGCAATCCAGCATCGGCTGCTGTCGCGCGCCGGTACCGAACTCGCCGAGCACGGCGCGCAGGAAACCCTCGTGCGTCACGCCGCCGATGCCGCGCCCCAGCACGCGTGTGGCGCGCCGGGTGAACTCGCCGTTGCCGCCGCTCTCCAGCGCCACCTGCTCGTCCAGGCAGGCCGAGAACTTGACGTGCCGCATGTGCTGCGGTCCACCCGAGCCGCCGGGGGGCGCGGCACTGCGCGCGCCCCCCACCTGCCGCAGCCGGAACTGGCGGTGCGCCTCCAGGATGTCCGCGCTGGCGTGCACGAAGCGGGCCTTGCTGTCCGGGGGCAAGGCGGTGGCCCCCGGGTCCAGGCCGACGGCGAAGCGGGTGTTGGTGCCGGAATGGCAGCAGTCCATGAAGACGGTGAGGTTCACCGCATCGGGCAACAGGGCGAGGACCTGGGCGAGGTCATCGTCGATGAACAGTGCGCCGCTGGCGAAGTCCACCGGGCACAGCGCCTCGTCGGAGCCGTCGGTCTCGTCGGCGTCCAGGTCGGTCACGCGCGTGCCATGGCCCGAGTACTGCAGCACCAGCACGTCGCCCGGGCGGCTGCCGGCCACCAGCGCGCGCAGCTGCGCCTCGATCGCCGCGCGCGTGGCCTGGCGGTCGGCCAGCACCTGCACCTCGAAACCCAGGCCGCCGAGCGCGCCCTGCCAGGCCCGGGCATCGTTGACGCAGCCGGACAGGCGATGCTGCGGGTCCGGGTAGGCGTCGATGCCGATGCACAGGGCCAACCGGCGGCCGGGCATGGAGGTGGTCGGCACGGCGGGCGGCACGGTCACGGGGGCCGGTGCAAGGGCGGGGGCAGGCGCCGGTACCGGAATGGGCACCTGCCCCGCCGCCGGCACCGGCGGGGCGAGCGGCGGCACGGCCGGTGGCCGCGGCGGCCAGCCGCCGAAGGCGAAGGGGAACGGCCAGTCGACCTCGTCGAGCCACCCTCGGGTGCTGCTACCCAGGGGGGCATAGGGGACGATGGGGTCCGCATCCTGCTTGTCCAGCACGCGCCGCGCCATGCTGTCCAGGGTCAGCGGGTCGTCGTCGAAGCCGCCGTGCTCGGTGGCCGCGCTGGCCGATCTGCCGCCGTCCGCCGCCGACACGGACCAGACCACCTCGCCGCGCGGCGCGGGCGAGCCGTCCAGACCGAAGAAGGCCTTGGCCTCCGCATCGCGGCGCAGGCTCTCCTCCAGGCCGAGGATGGGCGTGCGCGCCGCGTCCTCCAGCGCGTGGTGCACCAGGTACAGCAGCGACTTGCGGTAGACGTGGGCGCAGTGGTCGGCACGCTCGAAGTCCCGCTGCATGGTGTAGACCGTCAGGTGCGCGGCCAGGCTGCCATTGCGCAGGCCAGGCAGCAGCCGCTGCCTGAACGCGTCGACCCGCAGGGCGGGCGCCAGGAAATGCAGCGTGCGCAGGGCGGGCACGCCCAGCGACTGGGCCACGGGCAGGAAATGCGAGTGGAAGATGCTGCCCGCGCTGTGGCCCGCCGCGTGCAGCTCCACGCGCTCGCCGTGCTTGTCGCAGAAGGCCTTGAGGCGGCGCGCCACGTAATGCGCCCCGCCCTCCTCGGGCGGGCTGGCGCCCTTGTCGGCGGCGCGCTGCGCGCTCCACTTCATGCCGCCCCAGATGCGCGGCCCCTGCAGCGCCCGGGCGGTGATCTCGATCAGCGGGTCGGTGGTGAAGTCCGCCAGGTCGCGCGTGACGGCGCGGGTGCCTTGCCGGGCCCGATCGAGCAGCTGCCCCAGTGTCTCGAAGAAGCCGGTCTCCCACAGGAAGTACACGGGGTACACGCCGTTGCGCTTCCACCAGTCGACATGCTTGCGCGCGATCGCCAGCCCGCTGCGCTCGGACACCAGGCCGCCGTGGGCGAAGAACAGCAGGCGCAGCCGGCCGCCGGGCGGCAGGGCGGCGACCTCGGCCTCCAGGTGCTGCTCGAAGATCGCGTCCACGTCCTGCGGCGTGGAGCTGAACTCGCCCTCGTCCGAGAAGCGGCCCGCCCGCAGGTTGACGAGGTGGGGCCGCAGGGCGCCGAGCATCGCTGGGTCGGGCGCCGCGCCACGGGCCAGGCCATCGCCGGACCGGGTGACCGCCCCGGGGGCGCCTTCGCCGGGGAGATAGGCCTCCCGGTCCTCCGCAGGCTCCGCATCGCCGGGCTCGCCCGCGTTG
>JACCDR010868059.1_pt1 | contig 50676 bp, 50 predicted proteins | sample 7446431 | NCBI WGS metagenome assembly JACCDR01 (sample SAMN15323443, study PRJNA562643) | freshwater metagenome | isolation source: river surface water | place: USA:Blue River Watershed | collected 2017-08-17 | reverse complement strand
GGCTGACAAGCCGAGGTGGGTCGCGAGCAAAATCAGTAGATTTTGACTTGTGACATCGCCTGTTAGTAATTTGAAATTATAAATAAACAGTTCTTAAGCTCCGGTGTAGCTCAGTGGTAGAGCAATCGCCTGTTGAGATATTAGCAGCTTCCTAAAGTAATTTAGGTTGAAAAATGAGGTGAATTGCTGGAAGTCCACAATAGAATTATCTTGAAAATATTGTGGATAATCAGCAGCCAAGCTCCGAGAAATCGGTGAAGGTTCAGAGACTATCTCGAAAGAGAGTAGCTGTCAGAAATGACCGCGAAGCGCCTTACATCCCACTCGAAAGAAGGATGATGATATAGTCCATACCAAGGGCAACTTTGGACAAAATGTAAGCGATTGGTCGTAGGTTCGATCCCTACCGCCGGAGCTTAGTAATCATTACAAAAATACACCCATTGGGTGTATTTTTGTTTTGCTTTTGAAACGGGTGTATAATGTAAGTATATGAATATCAAAACACGCGCAGTAAATTTTGATTTAACAGATGCAATTAGTGAGTATGTAGATAAAAAAGTTTCAACACTTGGGAAATTTATTCCAAATAGTGAGAATCTTTTATGTGAAGTAGAGATAGGTAGAACGACAAAGCATCATAATTCTGGAGATATTTTTAAAGCTGAAATAAATATTTTAGTTCCAGGGGGAAGTCAGGTTTATGCAAAAGCAGAGGAGTCAGAATTATATACAGCTATAGATATTGTCCGAGATGAAGCGGAAAGAGTTATTGTAAGCCAAAAAAATAAAAAAGACACACTGTTTAGACGTGGTGCATCTCAAGTCAAAAATTTATTAAAGAGGGTTAGTTGGAGAAAATAATGAGAGTCGGTAATCTTAGAGAAAGGGCAAACTGGTTTTTGGTTGGTTTTGTATTTGGATGCATTTTTATTATTACTCTACTTTTATTTGCAAAGGTTAAGGCTGAACAAAAGGCACAAACATATAGTTATCTAACTGGAGACTACTCACACTATTTAGAAAATTAGTCATTTAATCTTTACTTTTTGCCTCGTAAGTAATCTTGGAAGTTCATTTCTTTTTTGCCTTCTGGAACTATTTTTTCTAATATCAGATTTCCATCAAGAACTTTTGCTTTTTTAACTACAATTCTTTTTTTGGCACTGTCTGTCATATCAAAAAAATATGCAGTAGGCCAATTACTGAAAGCTCTTATTTTTCTAAGATTTTTAATAGGTTCATCTGAAAGTGAAATCTCTCCATCTGTTTTTTCTATTTTCTTACAAAATGTAGCCTTACTATGGTCTTGTTCTACTGCTTTAAGACTGCCATCCATCCATTTTGGTATTACCTCGACTAGCATTTCACCACCAGCCTTCCCACATACTTTTTCAAGTTCCTCTATATACGGAGGCCATTCTATTTCAACTTTTCTTTGTGACAAAATAGGGCCATGATCTATCTCACTGTCTAACTTAATAATACTTACACCAGTTTCATTTTCTTCCAAGATGGATGATTGTAATGGAGAGGGGCCCCTAAGTTTTGGCAATAATGAAGGGTGCACATTTAAAGTTTTGTGTTTTGGTAAGTCTAAAATATTCTGTGGAATAATTTTTCCGTATGAAGCAACTATAAATAGGTCAAAACCATTTTGAGAATATGAATTTATCTTCTCTTCCAATTCAGGGTTTTTTAGGGTTTTGAGCTGTAAATATTCTATACTCTCTTTTTCAGCCCATACCTTTACTTCAGGTGGAGTTAGAACAAGTTTTCTACCTTTTGGCTTGTCTTCTGTTGTTATTATTAGCTTTGGCAGGAGCCCGTGATTTTTAAGTTCCTCCAAAACATACACAGAAAAAACTGATGTCCCAAAAAAAACAAAGTCAATGCTATTTTTTTGATTTACGTTCATGTTTTTTAACATCTTCAGGTAGTATTTCTTCTATATTTTCTGCTTTATCAATAAAAAGTATTCCATCCAAGTGGTCTATTTCATGTTGAAATATTTGTGCCACTAAACTAGTGCCTCCTCGCTCAAACTTGTTACCAAACTCGTCATAGGCTACAACAGTAGCTTTTTTAGCTCGACTAACCTTACCGTAAAGATATCTTACAGATAAACATCCTTCTTCAACTTTCTTTCTTTCTTTAGATATTTTTTTTATTGTTGGATTAATAAAAACAGTGTCTGGGTATTTTATTTTTTTTATATCTTTTATTTCTTCATCTTCTAAACCTCTATGTCTTTTAGCCTCTGCCAAAATTTCTTCTACTTTTCCTGACATTACAAAAATACGTAGGGAATATCCTATTTGTGGAGCAGCAATTGCAACGCCATCGTCTTGAGAGTCTAAAGCCTCTTTCATTTCAGATAGAATTTTCTGAATTCTTGGTGTGCTAATTTCTTCAAGTGGTACTTCTTTTGCAATCTCTCTGAGTACGGACTCTTCTTTTTGTAGTATTTTGTCAGGCATAACTGTACATAAAATATCACAAAAGACTCGAAGGGTCTATTCGGACATTAAAAATGGGTGGTAGACTTCTAATTTTTGAAAGTAAGTCAGGCTCGGGCCATTTTTCTTTGGGTAAAAACAAAAGTCCGTTTACAGTATGTTTATTTTTTGTGCCAGGAGTAAAAGCATCAAAAATCTGAAGTTGGTATGGTAAAAACTTTTCCTTTATAGATTCCATTTCTTTTCTAACTGCATTTTTTTCACCTAATAGTGTAAGTTTTATATAAGTATTAAAAGGTGGAAAGTCCATAGCTTTTCTCTCTTCTATTTCATCTCTATAAAAGTCCATTAAGTTTCCTCGTGTCGCATATTCTAATATTTTTGCTTTATGTCGTCTTGTTTGTATTAAAAATTTTCTTTGGGCGAGTGAACGCATCTCGAGTAGTATGTGAAATACTTTTTCATTGATCTGAAAATCTGGTATAGAAAAATACGAATCCAATGAGATCACAGCAGTGTTTGCAATTTTATGGTTCAAATAAGATAGTGCCATTTCTGTTCCAATACATATTGATCCGGGTTTGGTATAAAAGGCATCTCGAATCTTTTCTGCCTTTTTGTGTGTGGTCACGTGATCTTTATCAAAAATATAAATGTTGGCTTCGGGGAATAAAGTTTCGATTTCTTCTACAACTTTATCTATTCCTATTCCCATCGGGTTTAATCTCCAACCATCGCAGTGACTACACTTTATAAGTGCATCAAATCTTTCACCGCAGTGGTTACATACAAACAAGTTTTTTGTTTTGCCATAGGAGTCTTTCTTGCTGTAAAGCACTACGGGCTGACTACAGTTTCTACAACTAACTATTGTTCCACAGTCACTACAAACTGTTTGTGGGTAAAGACCTTTTCTAGAACAGAACAGGAATAAATTTTCATTATTATCTATATTATTTTTTATCAACTGTTTTACTTTTTCGCCAAGAATAGCAAACTCCATTTTTTTCATATCTTGGGGAGTTTTCATGTCTACGATCTCGCACTCTGCTGTAGTAAGTAGACGAAACTTGAGAGGGGAAAGACTGGCATATTTCCCTTTTTTTTCATTAAGTAAAGTTTCTACTCTTAGTAAAATGTCACCTAGTACTAAACGAACTTTCATTTCTTTTGAAATAATCTCTAAAGCTGTTCTAATGTCTAAGAAAGGTCTAGTTTGCATTTTGTAAGCTCTAGAGCTTTCTTTTTCTAAAATAATAGTTCCTAAATCTTGTCTGGGTAGGGAAATAAAAGAGCCAGTACCAATAATAAGTACTGGATGTGGTTCATTGTTAATATTTTTCCAACTCTGTATCAATTCTTTCTCTGGAATATCTGAATGTAAAGTGAAAGTATATTTTTCTATTCCTTTTTCTAGTAAGTTTTTTGCAGAAAGTAGATCTTCAATAGTTGGTACACAGAAAAAGACTGAATGGTTCTTTGCAAATTCTTCTCTTATTAAACTTTTATAAGTTGCAAATCGTTCTTCACTATCAGATTGAAGCAGATTGATTTCGTGGAATGTGTCTTTAGGTTTTGGCATTGGTTTGAATGAAAGTTCATTATTTCCTTCTAATATATTTTTTGGCAAAAGTGAAAAAAGCACTGCTCCGGTACTACTAGCATTGTATTCTGCTACTTTTCTAACGCCATTAATAAATTCTGGTGTTAAAAAAGACTTTGACCCAGCCCCTTCAATTTTTTTCATGCTGTAGGAGAGATTTTTGATTTCAGACTTCATTTCTTCAACATTTTTCTCCTCAACAACAAGCCCATGAACAATTTTTTTTCTTAAAGGAATTTTAACAATAGAGCCTATGCTCACATCATTGTTTGTGAAGTATGTGAGATTGTCTTTCGGAATGCCTCTACTTATAGGGACTACGGTTAAAAGCTTCATTGCCGTATTATATCAGAGTATGAAAATGCCTTCTTTTTGACTAAATTACTACCTGCATTAGGATATTTGCGTCCTGTACATATATATAGCCTGGGTTGTCACTTGCAAAATATGGATTTTGACCTTTGTATATAGGCATAAAGTTTTGGCCACCATCTTTACTTAGTTCAACAACATACACACCGATTGTGGTTGAGAAAATTATTGCATCAGTTCGGTTTTTGTAAAAACTTACATTTTTTACTTGTGTGACAACATTTATTACTTCTGTTTCCACATTCTCTATTTTTGTAAATATTGTTCCGTCATTTACCCATACTAAAACTTTCTCGTCAGAACTTTTTAGAGGTTTATCTTCTGTTGGCGCGATGTTATTTCGAATCTTATTTATTATTGACCAGTATTCAGGATCTAAAGTTCCAATAATATTTCCTGATGGATTTTGTGACACAAAGAGTGGTGTGAGTTCTACTTTGCTATTACTTTTTATTTCTAAATCCTTTTTCCATGGAAAGTAACTATCTCTTGAAACTATAATTGTATGTTTTTTTGGTGAAAGTTTTACTTCAATTGTTTCGTTATCCTTCGTTGTTATTATCTTCTTAGACTTGTCGATAAAAACTGAAGTACTGACAAGAGGTGTATTAATATATACAGTGCCAACTTTTCCAAATTTCAAACCAGAAGAGTGTCTGAACCCAAGTGAGTATAAGATAATGAAAACTAACACTACTATTCCTAAAATTCCCCAGTATATTCGTGATTTCTTTATTGTTTTTACATTATCATTCATATCGGCTATTATACCGAATATAACATAAAAGCAAATTATTTTAGAGTTATTTTTGTGTTACACTCAAAATATGGATTTTTTCTCAAAAAAAATAGGTATAGATCTCGGAACAGCCAACACTTTGGTGTTTGTTCCGGGTAGGGGCATCGTACTAAATGAGCCTTCTGTGGTAGCAGTTTCAGAGGAGGATAATAGAATAGTTGCCATAGGCATTGAGGCTAAAGAAATGATAGGTCGAACTCCAGATAATATTATTGCTTATCGACCAATGAAGGACGGTGTTATTGCAGACTATAGAGTGACAGAAGCGATGTTGCGATACTATATAGATAAAGCTCTTGGTAAATGGAGTTTTTGGAAACCAGAAGTTTTAGTTTCTGTGCCAGCTGGGGTTACATCCACAGAAAGACGGGCAGTGATAGAAGCAGCGATACGCGCTGGAGCAAAAAATGCATACGTTATCAAAGAGCCGATTTTGGCTGCGATTGGGGCAGGTATTCCTATTCATGAAGCACGAGGACATATGATAGTAGATATTGGTGGCGGGACTACTGATGTCGCAGTTATTTCTCTTGGAGGTATAGTGGCTTCCACATCTGTAAAATGTGCTGGAAATAAAATAGATTATGCTATTGCAGACTATATCAAGAAAACTTTTAACTTAGGTATTGGAGATAAAACTGCAGAAGATATAAAAATAAAAATTGGTTCTGCTATACCACTAGATGAAGAACTAGCAATAACTATAAAGGGTCGAGACTTCATAACTGGACTTCCTCGAAGTGTAGAAATAAAGACAAATGAAATAGTAAAAGCGATAAGTAAGGACTTACGTGAAATGATAAAAGCAATAAAGGATGTATTGCAAGAAACTCCGCCAGAACTTTCTTCGGACATTATTGATCAGGGGATTATTATGACTGGCGGTACTTCTCAACTACGTAACTTTCCAGAACTTGTTTTGCGAAGGACAGGTGTTAAGGCTGTTTTGGCAAAGGATGCACTGTACTGCGTAGTGAAAGGGACAGGTATTGCTCTGGAACACTTAGATAATTACAAGAAATCTGTAATATCGAAACGTTAGAAAAGCTCGGGTCTTTTACTCAATCTCATCGTCTAAAATTTCAAAATGTTCGTCACCTTACTATCTGTAAGGCTTCTCTCATTTTGAAATTTTATACGCGACCTTGAGCAAAAATTCTCCGAGAGTGGTAAAATTAAGGAAATAAATATATGCATTCATTTTTAGAAATGTACAAACACTCCGACTCACTTCATCACGCTTACTATTTTGTTGAGCATAAACTAGAAGAAGGTGTAGATAAATTAAAACATTTTATTGAAAATACCATAGGTATTAAAACAACTGGCAATCCAGATTTTTCTCACAGAAAATATGAAAATTTTACTATAGATGATGCTAGGCAGATTATTGATTCTTCTTCCAGAAAAAGTTTAACCCCTAACTTGGACATCGGATGTCCAAGTAGGAAGATATATATAATTGAAACGGATTTTATTACCGAAGAAGCTCAAAACGCACTGCTAAAGGTGTTTGAAGAACCAACCGAAGGTACGCATTTTTTTATTATTTCACCTCAAGATGTTATTTTGCCAACTCTTCGTTCTAGAATGCAGGTCTTTATAGGAGAGATGAATTCAATTAGCATTTCAAAGACCATTTTTGAAATGGATTTGAAAGAGAGGCTTGAAGTTGTAAAAGAAATAACAGAAGCCATAAAAGATGAAGAAAAAACAAAACAAGATGCTATAAGTTTTCTTAACGGTGTCGAGAGGGAACTCTATGAAGATGGAGTAGAAAAGAATTTCGAAAAACTAAAAGTCTGTGAAAGCACAAGGGAGGCCTTGTATGACCGTGGGGCTCCTGTAAAAATAATACTAGAAAACCTAGTGCTTTTAATTTAATTATATTTGACAAATTTGCATAATCTATGGTATAATCCTTAAGGATTTAGTAGGTCATCTCGGCCTACTCTGAGGGAGTGCTCACATGTCAGCAATCGTCACGATTCAGCAGCGGACCTCAACGGGCCAGCGGGAACTTCTGCAGCGCCTCGGGTTTGTCCATGTCACCGGTCTCGTGGAGACCGATCTTCGTGGTCGCGAGTCGGTCATCGGAGACAATCTGCCCGCAAGGTGGATCGGTCGTTGGGACCACAACAACGGCAGGCAGTGCGTCACCACCCTCGGCGGGGAGGTTTGGATCCGCACTGCGTCCAAGACGGGCATGACCAGTGAGGAGATCACTGATCTCTGTCCGAATGGTACGGGGTGCTACGTGCCGTGTTCCAACGGTGAGAACATCGCCTTCAACGACATCATGCGACGGCTCGTCGAGCCTGACTGGATGCCGGAGCGCACTCGCGAATAGCGGTGGTGGGTTCCGGTCGGTGCAAGGAACTGGAGCGGGTCAAGTACTCGCTCCTTTTATTTATACAAAAAATCATTTATAATCTTGTTCTATGGCATACAATTTCAATCCATTTAAGGAAGGAGTAAAAGGAGTAGAAGAGTGGCTTAAAAAAGAGCTTTCTACTGTTCGTACTGGCAGAGCAAACCTGTCTATTTTAGATGGGGTAAATGTTGAGGCATACGGAACATATATGCCGATAAACCAAGTTGCAAACCTATCTATGGAGGATGTTCGAGTAGTTCGCATTAGCCCATGGGATGCTTCCGTTACAAAAGATGTCGAGAAGGCGATAGTTGCCTCTGATCTGGGACTTTCAGTTACAGTAGATGACAAAGGTCTTAGAGTTATTTTTCCAGAACTAACCGGAGAAAGAAGAATTGCTTTGGTAAAACTTACAAAACAAAAATTAGAAGATGCCAAAATAACTTTAAGAGGGGAAAGAGAGAAAACTTTGAAAGATATAGAGGCAAAAGAAAAAGCTGGAGAAATGAGTGAGGATGAAAAGTTTAGAATGAAAAATGAATTACAAAAAATGATTGATGATTGTACTCGCAGTTTAGAATCTTTGTTTGATAAAAAAGAGAAGGAAATTAGTGAATAAACATAATGACCGTAGTAATTTTTTTAGTAATACTAGCAATACTAATATTTGTACATGAACTAGGGCATTTTTTGGTAGCAAAAAAGTCAGGTATACGGGTGGATGAGTTTGCAATTGGCTTCCCTCCAAAACTCTTTGCAAAAAAATGTGGAAGTACTTTGTATACTTTAAATGCAGTTCCTTTTGGTGGTTTTGTAAAAATTTTTGGTGAAGATGCTCATAATGGAGAAATAAGTGAAGAAAATAAGAGTGTAAGTTTTGTGCATAAGCCTAGGTACATCCAAGCGCTTGTTTTAGTAGCTGGGGTGACTTTTAATGTAATTTTTGCCTGGCTACTTATCGCTCTAACTCTTTACATGGGGAGTTTGAGTCCTTTGCCTCACAATACTATGGGTGAATATGGAGATGCCAAGCTTTTAGTCACAGAAGTTTTGGTAGATTCACCTGCAAGTAAGGTAGGAATAATGCCGGGAGATACTATAATTTCGATATCAAACGGCAAAGAAACAGTAACTGAAAAGATTTTCCCAGAAATTGCTCAGAAAATAATTACTGAAAGCAAAAAAGATATAACTTTAAAACTTGAGTCTGAGAAAAAAGTAGTTAGAGAAATAAGTGTTACACCATCAGAGAGTCTTATTGTTGGAAAAAAGGTTGTTGGTATTTCTATGGAATGGGTAGGTACAGTAAAATATTCTGCATTCACTTCTTTAACGCAGGGAGCTAAATCTACATGGTATTTGCTGAAAGAAACCACTGTAGGTCTATCAAAATTTTTATGGCAAACAATTACATTTAGATCTGACTTCTCTCAAGTCACTGGTCCAGTTGGAATTGCAAAGGTTGTAAAGGAAGCAAATGATCTTGGTTTTAAGTATTTACTAACAATAACAGCGATTATTTCTATAAATCTTGCGGTAATTAATCTTGTTCCATTTCCTGCCCTTGATGGAGGCAGACTTTTGTTTGTTTTTGTAGAAGCTATCATGCGAAGACCGCTAAATCCTAAGGTGGTAAAATGGTCAAACCTAATAGGCTTTGCTCTTCTGATGATTCTTATGATTGCAGTGACTTCACATGATATATTTAAACTTTTTTAGTAAGGGTAGACATTTGTTTTCTGTTGTGCTATAAATGGGTTGGATGCGGAAGTAGAACACTGATGGTATAACCACCTAACAGGCGTTCTTTGTCTGCAAAAGTGGTAGGGGCGCTCACCCCCGGACTCCTGCCATGTAGTGTTCCTTCCGCTCCACCTTGTCTTGACGTTGCCACGCCGCCACCCCGCCACCCCACACGCAAGACTTCGGGCTGTCCTGACCAGACAGCCCTTTCTTTTTTAAAAAATATGTTATATTTGCTTCTAAGGACGGGTAGAAGTATGCGGACTATGCCTGCAGGTTGCCCTTGAAGTACTGGTCGTAATCCCATCGACCAAAAGGACCACTTGTCCAGTGCGCGAACCACCTCTGCTTCTCCCGTCCCCACCAAGCCGGTGACTATGTCCCGGCTTTTTTGCCCAAAATATTTTTTTACTGTAGTATTGTCTGTATGAAACAATCACAACTTTTTACAAAAACACGCAAGGAGGCTCCTAGTGATGAGACTTCAAAAAATGCCCAATTGCTTATTAAGGCGGGTTTTATAAATAAAGAACTTGCCGGTGTGTACTCTTATCTGCCTCTTGGACTAAGGGTAATTCAAAAAATCAAAAATATTGTAAATGATGAAATGAATAAATTGGGTTCAAGTGAAATTTTAATGTCTACAATTCAAGGAAAAGAAATTTGGGAAATAACAAACAGATGGGATGATAAACAAGTTGATGTTTGGTTTAAGTCACAACTTAAAAGTGGTAATGAAATCGGTTTTGGCTGGTCACACGAAGAACCAATAACAAATATGATGAAGGGTCATATAAATAGCTATAATGATCTTCCTCGTTTTGTTCATCAGTTTCAAAATAAACTTAGAAATGAAGTTCGCGCAAAGTCGGGAATAATGCGATGTAGAGAGTTTATTATGAAAGACATGTATTCATACTGTGCGACCGAGAAGGAGCATATGGATTTTTACAATAAAACTACCGAGGCTTATCTGAATGTATATAGAAAAGTTGGTTTGGGAGATATTACTTTCGTTACATCTGCTTCTGGTGGAGTTTTTACGGATAAATTCAGTCATGAGTTTCAGACTATATGTGATGCAGGAGAAGATATAATATATGTAAGTAACGATAATAAAGTTGCTCTAAATGAGGAGATTTTTAATGATGAAACTGTAGCAAAGATGGGTTACAAGAAAGAAGACTTTGAAGCAAAAAAAGCCGCAGAAGTTGGAAACATATTCACTTTTGGTACAAAAAAATGTGAAGAGCTTGGTTTATTTTTCCATGACAAAGGGGGGGTTAAACAACCAGTTTACTTAGGCTCGTATGGTATCGGTGTTACAAGACTTGTTGGAGTACTTGCAGAAGTATTTTCTGATGATAGGGGTCTTGTTTGGCCGAAAGAAGTTAGTCCTTTTCACGTCCACTTAGTTAGACTTGGAGTTAATGAAAAAACAGTAGAGTTTGCTGATAAACTGTATTTAGATTTACAAAAGGCAGGTGTAGAAGTTCTTTATGATGATAGAGATCTGCGACCAGGGGAAAAGTTTGCTGACTCGGATCTTATTGGTATTCCAGTGCGTTTTGTAGTTAGTGATAAGACAGTTGAGCAAAACATGGTTGAAGTAAAGCACCGAACAAAAGCAGATGCTGAACTTCTTAGAGTAGAGGATGCAATAAGTGCATTGAAATAACTAATCTATTTTCACAATATTTTTTCTGTCGTCAGAATAATTTTCTGTTGAAAATTTTCTTCGCGCTCACTCTTTCACAGGTTCCGCGATGCGCCATAAAAAACATTGTTTCAATATATTTTAGTATGTTTGTAAATTTGTGGTAGACTAGCAAAAATGATTAAAAACCTAGAACAATTTAAACGATATGTGTCCAATGATATAGGGATAGATTTGGGCACAGCCAATACTCTTGTATACCTTTCTGGAAAAGGAATTGTATTAAATGAACCATCTGTGGTTGCGATAAATCAGAAGACGGGCCAGGTGGTTGCGGTTGGTAAGGATGCTAAACAAATGCTCGGTAGAACACCTCAGCATATTGTTGCAGTCAGACCTCTTGTAGACGGAGTTATCTCCGACTTTGAGGTTACTGAAGAAATGATTACATATTTATTAAATAAAGCTCAAAGAGGAAATACAAAGCTTTTAGGCCCTCGTGTTGTAGTTGGTGTGCCAAGTGGTATCACAAACGTAGAAATACGTGCAGTGCGTGATGCAACAAAAAATGCTGGTGCGAGTGAAGTGCATATTGTGGAGGAACCTATGGCAGCTGCTATTGGGATGCGTCTTCCAGTTATGGATCCGAGTGGAACAATGATAATAGATATTGGCGGAGGGACTACAGATATTGCAGTTATTTCTTTGGGTGGCGTGGTTCGGTCTAGAAATTTGAAAATAGCAGGAGATAAACTAAATAACGATATCATTTCTTATATGAGAAGTGAGTTCAAGATATTGATAGGTGAAAAGACTGCAGAAGATATAAAAATTTCTATAGGAGCGATTCTACAAGGTGATCTACCCCTCGAAGCAAGTGTAAAGGGAAGAGACCTTATTACAGGTCTTCCGCGTGAAGTAATAATAACTGACTCAGATATACGCGAAGCTATTTCGCAGTCAATAAATACCTTGGTAGATGCAGTGAAAGAGGTTCTTGAGACTACACCTCCTGAAGTGCTTTCTGATATCATGCAAAAAGGAATATTCTTGGCTGGAGGTGGGGCACTTATTGTTGGTCTTGCTGAAATAATCTCTGAATATACAAAAATTCCTGTGCATATAGCTCCAGATCCGTTGACGGCAGTATGTCGTGGTACTGGTATAATTTTAGAAAATCTAGAAACTTACAAGGATGTGCTAATTACAAACAAAGATGAACTTCCTCCTAAAAAGTAAACCAAAGAGAAACTTTGATTCTAAACTTGTCATCACCACTGTCTTTTTTGTTTTTCTATTGATACTTTCATACTTTTTCCCATCATTTTTTAGAAGCACTACACAACTTTTTATGAAGCCACTTTGGATGTTTGGAGAAAAAACAAGTGGAACTTTTTCATTTGTTACAAACTTTTTAACTTTCAAAACCTCACTAATTAAGGAAAACGAACTATTGAAAGATGAGTTAGGTCGACTTAGACTTACAAAAATTGATTATGATAATTTGTTTAAGGAAAACGAAGAACTTAAGGCAATGGTTTCAATGAAAAAAAGTTCTATGCGAGCGATAGCTAATGTATTGTCAAAACCACCACAGTCCCCATTTGATACTTTAGTTTTGGGTAGTGGTAAAGATTTAGGAATAGAAGTTGGAAACAAGGTCTACATTTCTGATAGTATCATGATTGGTGAGATCAGTGATGTTTCAGACGAGACTTCGATTGTAAAACTTTTTTCAGCAGGTGGTGAAAAAAGAGAAGTTATTTTATCTAGAACTGGTCAGTCTTTTGTTATAACTGGTAGTGGTGGTCAAAATTTTAATTTAGAAGTACCAAAAGATACTGACATTTTGTGGGGGGATTCTGTGCTATTTCCGGGTAGTAGTGACTTTGTCGTTGCAGTTGTTTATTTTGTTGATAGTAACTCACAAAGCTCGTTTAAGACTGTTCACATGCGTGTTCCAGCAAGTGTAAACCAGACCAAAAGGGTTTTTATAGGCAACTAGTTTTGTTTTTGTTAGAATACCAGTATGAATACAACAACAGTTAGATTGCTTTTATTTATAGCAGTTTTTCTATCTATAGTATTTTTGCCGTGGTGGCTTAGTCTTCTAGCTATGATAGTTATGGCATACTATTTTCCTATGTATATCGAGATTATTTTTTTCGGGTTCTTGTTTGATAATCTTTTTTTGGCTTCATACAGATTTCCCTACGCGTCACTTATTGCAACTACCATAATACTTGTTTTAATTTTGACAATTCGAAAACACATTAGAAAATAATACTTCACAAAATGTATGTTTTCTAAATTAAAAAAACTTTTAAGAAAGAATACGCGTGCCGTACAAGAATCTATTGATCCAGATGAAATTTTTATTGATTCTCAAAATCTACCAGACTTTGATAAACACCAATTTGAGGGAAGAATAGAAAAACCTATCTCGTATAAGGTGTTTAGTCTCCTTGGCATATTTTTACTTATTGTTGGGGGAATATTTATGTATAGACTATGGAATTTACAGATAAATCAAGGCGAGAAGTTTAGACTGCGTAGTGACAACAATAATTTGCACAATATTGTAATTTTTGCGGATAGGGGTGTGATATTTGATAGAAACAAAACTCCAATAGTGTGGAACACTGTAAACGAAAATAACAAAGATTTTTCACTTCGTGAGTATGCTACATCTACAGGTCTTTCTACAACACTTGGTTACGTAAAGTATCCCACAAAAGACTCTTCAGGTTTTTACTATCAAGATAAGTTTGATCCAAAAGATGGTATGGAAAAAATTTATAATGAACAGATTTCTGGAGTAGATGGAATAAGAATTATTGAAACTGATGTGAAGGGGAAGATAGTTTCAGAAAGCGTTGTTCAGACTCCTAAGGATGGTAATAATCTTGATTTGTCGATAGATGTTAGACTTCAAAAAAGACTATACAGTTCAATGCTTGATATTGCAGATAGAGCTGGTTACAAGGGAGGTGCGGGTGTAATTATGAATATAGGGACAGGTGAAATACTTGTAAGTAGTAACTTTCCCGAATATGACTCACAAACCCTATCTCTTGGAAAGGATTCTGATAAAATAAAAAATTGGTTAAACAGTAGTAACCATCCGTTTTTAAACAGAGTTATTGATGGTTTGTATACTCCTGGATCTATAATGAAAGTTTTTGTAGCTATGGGTGTTTTGGATAAAAAAGTTATTGACCCTCGTACGCAAATATTAAGCACGGGTTCCATACAAGTTCCTAATCCTTTTTTTCCTGATAAGCCATCTACTTTTATGGACTGGAAAGCACACGGGTTGGTGGATTTGCGAAAAGCACTTGCTGTGTCTTCAAACGTTTATTTCTACGAAGTTGGTGGTGGGTATAAGGGGCAAAAAGGTATTGGTATTGAAAATATAGAAAGGTATTCACGGCTTTTTGGTTTTGGTAGTACAACAGGAGTATTTTTTCCAGGTGAAAATGCTGGAACTATTCCAAATCCAGAATGGAAATTAAAAACATTTAATGGGGAAGCCTGGAGAGTGGGAGATACATACAACACCTCTATCGGTCAGTATGGCTATCAAGTTTCACCTATACAAGTTGTGCGCGCATATGGAGGTATTGCAAGCGAAGGTACATTAGTAACACCGACATTTATGAAAGTAGATAATCCTTCAAATGTAAAAGTAGAAAAAGTGGCACAAGAGTTTGATCCAAGCTATTACAAAATAATAAAAGAGGGGATGAGAATGTGTGTCACTGAGGGAACTTGCCAGGCTATTAATTTTCCATTTGTTGAAGTTGCAAGTAAAACAGGTACAGCACAGATTGGAGTAAATAAAGATGAGGTAAACTCGTGGGTGGTGGGTTTTTGGCCATATAAAAATCCAAAATATGCTTTTGCGGTAGTAATGGAACGTGGTCCGAAGAAAAACCAGTTTGGTGCTGTGTTGGTGATGCAAGAATTCTTTAATTGGTTAGGGGTGTATGCTCCAGAATACTTAAAGTAGGCGGATTGACCAAAGGGGTATTTTTTGCTATATTTTTTCTTACTTATTTTTAATTTTATATTCAATGAAGGACAAAGAATACCTAACAAAAGAGAAATTCGATGAATTTACTGCTGAACTTGCTGAACTAAAAGGTAAGAAACGAAAGGAAGTCGCGGAGTCTTTGGAGTATGCAAAATCTCTAGGTGACTTGTCAGAAAATGCTGAATATCACGAGGCTAGAGATAATCAAGCAAATATTGAGGATAGAATAGCTCGACTAGAAGAGCTCCTAAAACATGCTCAGATAGTATCTGGTAACAGTACAGACGCGGTATCTGTTGGTTCAAAAGTTACAGTTGAAAAGGATGGTAAGAAGTTCGAATACAGTATAGTTGGTTCAGAAGAGGCAGATGTTATTTCAAACAAAATCTCTATGAAATCTCCATTTGGTCAGGCAATATTGGGAAAGAAGAAAGGTGATAGTTTTACTTTCACTGCGCCATTTGGAGAAATAACATACAAAATCGTATCCATAAGTTAACTTCCAAATCTGGCGAACTCCTCGTTCTCAAGTTTTAAAATGTTAGTCACCTTACTACCTGTAAGGCTTCTCACATTTTAAAACTCTCAACATCGGATTTCATCCAGATTGTGAAAGTAACTTTGTTTCCTTTTGCTTGTCTAGGTGGTAAAATAAAAAAATGGCATCACTTGAAGAAATTCGTGAAGGCAGACTTCACAAACTAAACATATTAAAAGAAAGGGGTATTAATCCGTTTCCAGCACAGGTACCGAGAGACTTTACCATTAAGTTTTTAAAGGATAATTTTGACGCACAAGTTTCTAGTGGAGCAGATATTTCTGTGGCAGGAAGAGTGATGGCACTACGTGGACAGGGCGCGATACTTTTTGCAGTGCTTTTTGATGGCACTGAGAAAGTCCAGGCGATTGTAAAAAGAAATACTCTTGGGGAAGAAGTTTTTAAACTATTTACAGACACAGTAGATATAGGAGATTTTATCTCTGTAACTGGTGTTGCAATTCTTTCTAAAACAGGTGAACAGAGTATAGATACAAAAGTTTGGACAATGGCTACTAAAACTCTTTTGCCTATGCCTGAAAAGTGGCATGGTTTGCAAGACATAGATGAAAGATATCGGAAGCGATACTTAGATTTCTTAATGGATCCAGAACTTCGTGAATTGATGGTAAGGAAGTCAAAGTTTTGGGATGCAACAAGAACTTTCATGAAACAAAACGATTTTCTTGAAATGGAAACTCCTACCATAGAAACTACTACTGGTGGTGCGGAAGCTAATCCATTTAAAACACACCATGACGACTACGATATGGATGTGTATTTGCGTATATCAGTTGGTGAACTGTGGCAAAAAAGGCTTATGGCAGGAGGATTCCCAAGAACTTTTGAGATAGGAAGAGTATATAGAAATGAAGGTTCTTCACCAGATCACACTCAAGAATTTACAAATATGGAGTTCTACGCTTCATTTATGACTTATGATGAAGGAATTAACTTCACAGAAGAACTTATTAAATACATTGCAAAAGAATCTTTTGGTAAAACAGAATTCACTACTCGAGGACACACATTCAACCTAGATGGAGTATGGGAAAGAAAATCATACGTGGATATTGTGAAAGAGAAAACTGGAGTTGATGTGATAACGGCTAGTGCTGAAGAGATGAAAGATAAACTAGATGAACTTAAAGTAAAATACGAAGGAGATAATAAAGAAAGACTAACTGATACACTTTGGAAATACTGCAGAAAACAAATTTCTGGTCCAGTTTGGATTACAAACGTCCCAAAAATAGTTTCTCCGCTTGCAAAAGCAAACACAGAGAATTCAGAACTAACACTGCGAGTACAACTTGTTTTAGCTGGAGCAGAAGTTACAAACGGTTTCGCAGAACTTAACGATCCAATAGATCAACAAGAAAGATTTGACGTTCAGAAAAAGCTTATAGAAGGTGGAGATAAAGAAGCAATGATGTCTGACTATGAGTTCGTAGAAATGCTAGAACACGGAATGCCACCTACTTTTGGTTTCGGCATGGGAGGAGATAGGATATTCTCATTTTTTGCAGATAAACCACTTCGAGAGTTACAGACATTCCCACTTATGCGCCAAAAGTCTGAATAAAATTTTTATTTACTTGCGATGGGATATTTGCTAGTTTTTCTTTGTCGAGGCATGGGGGCTGTCTCTTGGGTTATCGGGCCGCAACCGCCGACCCATTGGCCTCCATGTCTCGAAACATATCGCATCTCAAGATGCGATTCTCTATTTACATGAACCTCTTAATGGGTTCTATTTTTTTATCCACAGAAAATGTGGGGTCGGGTGGTAGCCCAGTGGGAAGGAGTGGTATATAATGTTAAATAAGTGGGAAGTTGTGGGAAACTACAAAAAAGAAATTTATGCTTATTGGCGAATACACACATTCAATCGACGATAAAAATAGACTTTCTCTTCCTGCGAAATTTAGAAGTGAGCTTGGCAAAAAAATAATCATTACTGCAGGTTTGGATAACTGTCTCTGGGTTTTCAAATCTAGTGAATGGTCAAAGATTGAAGAAAAACTAAATCAATTTTCAATCGGCCAAGCAGACTCACGAAGTTTTAGTCGTTTTATGTTTTCATCGGCTGTTGAAGCGGAAATAGATTCAATAGGTCGAGTTCTAATCCCAGATTTTTTGAGGGATAGAGCAAATTTGAAAAACAAAGTAGTTGTCACAGGGGTTTCCAGTCGAGTTGAAATCTGGAACGAAAAAACTTGGACAGACTACAAGAAAGTTGTAGAAAAGCAAGCTGATACTCTGGCCGAAAAACTTGGTCAAGTAGGAGTCCTGTAAAACTATGACACACGTTTCTGTTCTTTTACATGAAAGTATAGACAGCCTAAATATCCAAAAGGGAGACATCTATGTTGATGGAACACTTGGAGGTGGTGGACACTTTGAAGAAGTTGCAAAAAGGTTTGGCAATGACGTTGTCATGATCGGCATTGACCTTGATCCTGAAGCAATTGTGCGTACAAAGAAAAGACTTACTAGTTATTCCTTAAAGCAAGTCCACTATGTTCAAGATAGTTTTAAAAATATAGGGAGAATTTTGGAAAGTCTAAATATTTCTAAAGTAGATAAGATTTTGCTAGATATTGGGCTTTCTTCAAATCAATTTGAAGAGTCTGGTAGGGGTTTCTCATTTCAGAAAAATGAGCCACTACTTATGACTTTTAAAAAGGATATAACTGAAGAAGATCTAACAGCTAGAGAAATTGTTAATACTTGGGATTTAGAAAATATAGTCGCAATTTTGCGAGGATATGGGGAAGAAGAGTTTGCTTGGAAAATAGCCAAGGCGATAGTAGCTAGGCGAGAAGAGAGACCAATAGAAACTACTTTCGACCTTGTAGAGATTATCAAAATCGCTACACCAAAGTGGTATCACTCAAGAAGGATTCACCCAGCGACTAAAACATTTCAGGCTTTACGAATCACAGTAAACAATGAGATAGAAAATCTGAAACAAGCCTTGCGAGATGGTTTTGAGAAACTAAATCCAAAAGGGAGAATTGCTGTCATTTCATTTCATAGTTTGGAAGATAGAGAAGTTAAAAATTTTTTTAGAGATAAAGATGACGAGGGGTTAGGAAAGAGGATAAACAAAAAACCCATCCTCCCTAGTGAACAAGAGATAAATGAAAACCCACGAAGTCGTAGTAGTAAACTCAGAATTTTAGAAAAAATATGATAAAGGAAAAAATATTACAATTAAATAGAGAGAAAACCATCTTTTGGTCGCTTTTGACTATTTTTATATTTGCTATAGGTGTGTATATGTACCTTATAAATACTACAGTTAGAAATGTAGTAGCTTCACAAAACCTAGAGTCAAAAATAACCCAACTAAACCTTTCAATAAGTAGTAAAGAATTTCAGTATATAAAGAGTAGAAATGCAGTAAATCTTAACCTTGCATATGCAATGGGCTTTAAAGATGCTTCTGCAAAAACTTATATAACAGAGAAATCCACAAAAAGCGTCTCTTTTTTGTCTAACTAGTTGGGGAGTTCTGCTATAATGCAAAAGTAGTTTGCTTCAACATTTCAATATGACTAGAATTCGTTTTTTATCTATATGCGTTTTTCTTTTTGCCCTACTTCTTATTGGTAGGCTTTATTTTTTACAAGTAATAGAAAGTGACAAGTATGTAAGTAAGGCAGATAGACAGTACCAATCTGCGTCTAAGAATGTTTTTGATAGAGGTTCTATATTTTTTTCAAATAAAGATGGAAGTTTAGTTTCTGCGGCAACACTAAATTCTGGTTTTATAGTCGCAGTAAATCCCGAAGTCCTAAAGGATCCAGAGAGCGCTTATGTAGCCCTTAACGCTATTTTGCCAACGGACCGCGACGAGTTTATGGCTAAGGCAACAAAGGCTAAGGATAGTTATGAAGAGATAGCAGTGCACGTAGACACTGATGTAGGTAAAAAAATAGGAGACTTAAAAATACCCGGTTTGAGTATATATAAAGATAGATGGAGATTTTATCCAGGTGGTAACACTGCGTCTCGTGTGGTAGGTATTTTGGGCTTTAAGGGTGACGAATATGCTGGACGCTATGGACTAGAAAGACAATACAATTCTGCTTTAGAAAGAAAAGATGGAGCATATGTAAACTTTTTTGCACAGATATTTTCTGACATTAAATCTGTTACAAATAGTGATGAAAGTATTGAAGCTGATATTGTTACCACAATAGAACCAACCGTTCAAGCAAATCTTCAGAACATTATTGCAAGTACTTCAGAAAAATGGAGTGCAGACAGCATCGGTGCCATAATAATGAACCCTATGACAGGTGAGATATATGCTATGGACGTGTATCCAACATTTGACGCGAATAAATCCAATGAAGAAAAGAACGTTGCTATTTTCAGTAATCCATTAGTAGAAAATGTTTATGAAATGGGTTCAGTTATTAAAACACTTACACTTTCTGCCGGAATAGATGCCGGAGTGGTGAACGCCAACACTTCTTACTATGACAAAGGTTATACAATGATAAGTGGAAAAAAAGTAAGTAATTTTGATAGCAAGGAAAGAGGAATAGTTACAATGCAGGATATGCTTTCGCAATCATTGAACGTCGGAGCCGCTTTGGTTGGACAAAAACTAGGTGCCGAGCAGTTTAGTAAATATATGTATGCTTTTGGTTTGGGTAATAAAACAGGTATTGAGTTGCCAAATGAGGCCAAAAACCTTTCAAATAGTTTGAACAGTAAAGTTGATATCGACTTGGCATCGGTTTCTTTTGGACAAAGTTTGGCGCTGACTCCTATTTCGACTATATCTGCAATATCTGTCATAGCCAATGGGGGAACGATAGTAAAACCTCATGTGGTAAAAAGTATAAAATACAAAGTTGGTGTTTCTAAAAATACAGAAATAACTTTGGGTCAGAGAGTCTTGAAAAGAGAGACAAGTGAAGAAGTGGCGCGAATGATGACATATAGTTTTGATAATGTTTTAGCCAATGGAACACTAAAATTACCTCGATACAGTGTCGCGGTAAAAACAGGTACAGCTCAGATAGCGAGACCTGGTGGGGGAGGTTACTACGAAGATAGGATACTTCACTCGTTTGTAGGATTTTTCCCATCGTATAGTCCAAAGTTTATAGTGTTTATGTATATGGTTAACCCAAAGGGTGCAAGGTTTGGTTCGGAGACGTTGAGCGCTCCGTTTGGGGAGGTGGTTAAGTTTCTTATTAACTATTATGAGGTTCCTCCTGATAGGTAATTAAGTGGTATTTTTTCTAAACAATTTATTAAGCTGTTTTTCCTGCTAGAAAAACATGCTTCCGTCTTCACACACATTGAAAAAGACTGGAGCAGTCCAGTCTTTTTCAATTCATGTGACCTTACCGGGAATCGAACCCGGGTTTAAGCCTTGAGAAGGCTTCGTCCTAGCCGCTAGACGATAAGGCCGTGTATTTACCCCCCCCATGACGATGGGTCAAAAGGGAACAGTGTGATAATAACATTTATTTTTTATATTTCAAATACTGTATTGACATAATGTAAAAAAATGTGATATAGTTTTTTGTGGAAAACCTCCCGTCGCATGCATCCGCATTGCGTATTGTGGTTGGTTAGGTGAGGGTTATATGATCAAAAGTCTGATTGGTATCTTCGAATGGTACAGCAGTTAGAGCTGGTACGTGCTCATCCTACCCATAACCCCTTACCTCTACATGATGGTTAGTGGTGAGGTGAGGATTCGACTCAAGGCTCGCCGGCTCAAGAAGTTCCAGGAAATCCTCAAGCAGAGCAGTCTGGTGCTCTACAAGAATACTACGGACAAGCCCAGCCTCATGGCAGTTGCTACCAGCAGAGATTTCGGCGACACCCTCATCGAAATGAGATACGCCGATGAGCCAGGACAGCTCAAACCCTGGGAACCGATCCGAGTGAAGCCGAAGCGGACGTTTACGTTCGCGCCTACTATACAGGAAGCGAGAATGGCCCACACCGGAACTCGACAGGACCTCCGGGTGTTTCTGAGGGATTTTGTCGAGAGAAATATTCTCGTTGCAAGTCTTCAAGAGTTCACTGAAGCTGAACTCGATCAGATACTGGGAGTGCTGTTCATCGAGGAAAAGCGCCTTGTCGTACCGTTTGCTCTGAGCAATAGCAAGGAGGGCGAAGAGCAGTGGAAGTACTACGGTCACCAAGGTCCCATGAGCTTCGAAGTCGCCTTGAAAGAGGCCTTGAAGAGCTAGAATGACAACACTGGACCCCGGGTGCACACGATGTGTGCGCCTGGGGTCTTATAATTTATAATATTGGTAAGTTTAAAAACAACAAATAAAATGATATAGTAGGAAAATTATGATTACAGCAATAAAATCCTTTAAATATGCGGTGAGGGGGCTAAAGTCAACCTGGAAAGAAGAACAAAATTTTAAAATAGAAGTTTTTGTTGGGTTTATTGTATTGTTTTATGCTTTCTATTTTAGTTTTACATTTGCGGAAACTGTTTTCTGTCTCATTGCGGTGGTCATGGTGCTAGTTGCAGAAATAATTAACACGATAGTGGAGGACTTGTGTAATAAAATTCAACCAAACCAAGATTCTGTAATAGAGAAAATTAAAGATATGTCAGCAGCTTTTGTGCTAGTGACCGTTTTTGGATCAATTGGGGTTGGATTACTTGTTATAATAAACCATTTTACATATATGACATATAGTAACGTAGTAAAAGAAATTAAAAATAACTCAAGCAAGGAAAAAGCTGAAAAATCAAAAAGATTTTTTAAGACCGAGAAGGGGCAGTATGGGTTCGGAGATGTTTTTGCTGGTCTAACAGTGCCGGAGATTAACAAAGTAGCAAAAAAGTATAAGGAAATCAGTTTAGTAGATGTAAAAGAGTTGTTAAACTCAAAGATTCATGAAGTTCGATATGTAGCTCTAAATATCCTAGTATTAAAATACGAAAAAGCAGATGAAACTGAAAGAAAAAATATAGTTAATTTATATTTGAAAAACACTAAAAAAATAAATAACTGGGATTTGGTAGATACTTCGGCTTCTTACATATTAGGAGACTATCTACTAAATAAAAATAAAGATATTTTATATAAGTTTTCTAAATCTAAATTATTATGGGAAAGAAGAATCTCAATAATATCAACTCATGCATTCATTAAACATAAACAATTTCAGGATACGTTAAAAATTTCAAGGGAACTTTTTTCTGATAAGGAAGATTTGATACACAAGGCAGTTGGCTGGATGTTACGAGAAGTAGGAAAGAAAGATGCGAAAATCTTAAAAAACTTTCTAAAAGAAAATATAAAAAGACTACCAAGAACAACACTAAGATATGCTATAGAAAAATTTAGTCCTGCAGAAAGAAAAAGTTTTTTGAGGATGTAGATATTTTTCTATCCAATTTAAAATAAATTTTGTACAATATAGGGATGGAAAATCCTACAATGCCTCGTTTTGCTTCACCCGAAGCAGAAATCGCATACTTGCGTGAACAAATTTCTAATAAAGAAAAGATTTTGCGTGAAAGCAACCCAAACTTAAATCCCGAGCAAGTAGTAAAAGACGAAATAGAGAAATATAAAAACGCTCTATCACATGAAGTATTAGATGAAACACTCCAACTGTCTAAGGTAGATATGGAGTCTATTGTACTTAACCTAGAACCAGAGACTCATGATAATAAAATAGAAGAACTTTTAAATATTTTGAATACAAAAGGGATCAAAAATGCCATGACAGTTCTGGCTGAAATGAAAGATCCTCACTTGGAAGATGACTTTCATCGTTTTTTAGTACAGTACATAAAACATGGATACGAGGCAAAAGGTGTAAATATTTCTATAGATGAGTTTAGAGGACTTGATATGGCGTTATACGAAGTGGTTCTTCCAGAGGAAGTAGGTAATGAAAATAAAAAGCCTTTGAAAGAGTTAGTTTCAAGTATGGAGCAGTTTTTATCTGGAATGCTATCTGTTGTAAGTAATAATGGCACTAGAGACTATTCTAAAAACTACATAGTGTTAGAAATTGCAAATCCTAACGGCAGTGATCAGTTTGTTTTTTATGTAGCAGTGCCTAATGCTTACAGAGAACTTTTTGAAAAGCAGATTATTTCTGTATTTCACAACGCTGTGTTAAACGAGGCAGTCTGTGACTACAATATTTTCAATACAGATGGAGTGTCTGTGGGTTCAGTGTTGGAGTCTACGGTTAATCCGATCTACCAATTCAAGACATACGAGAGTTTTGACCATGACCCAATGAATGTTATTTTGAATTCCTTTTCTAAAATTCAAAAAGAAGGAGAAGGCGCAGGTATACAAATAGTTTTTGCACCGAAAGATGATTATTTTTTAAAAAATTATAAATACGCCATAGAGCAAATAGAAAATGGGGAGAAGGTAAAAGACGCTATATATCTTCCAGAAACTATTGCTGGTAGTCTCGGAAAAGGTTTGAAGTCTCTTTTCAAGGCACCTCCAAAAGAGGAAGATAAAAAACCAGTAGATACAGAAGCAATAGAGAAAATAAAAAAGAAAATAAGTAGCACTATAGTAGCCACAAATATCCGCCTGATAGCTTCCGCTAAAACTCGTTTGGATGCAGAACGTATTTTGCAAACATTAGAGTCTAGTTTTAACCAGTTTACAGACCCATCTGCCAATGGTTTGAAAGCAAAAAGACTAGAAAAGGCAAGTTTGGAAAAAATGTTTAGAAGTTACTCTTTTCGAAGTTACAACCACAATGAGCTTTTGCCACTAAACCTGCACGAAGTTACTTCACTGTATCACTTTCAGAACACTGGTTTGGCACCTACACCTCAACTTAAACAAACTCAGGCAGTATCTGCTCCTGCACCTGCGGAAATGACTGCGGGTGGGATTCTACTAGGAACTAATACATATAGAAATACTGACACATCAATATATATAAAGGATAATGATAGATTGCGACACACATATACTATTGGTCAGACAGGTACAGGTAAAACTACATTGCTTGTTAATATGATTTTACAAGATATAAACGAAGGAAAAGGGGTTTGTTTTATCGACCCGCATGGAAGTGATGTGCAAAATATTCTCGCAAATATTCCAAAAGATAGAATCAAGGATGTTATTTATTTTGATCCAAGCTACACTGAAAGGCCGATGGCACTAAATATGTTGGAGTACGATAGAAGCCACCCAGAACAGAAAACTTTTGTGGTCAATGAGTTGTTTAGTATTTTTCAAAAAATTTATGGGGGGGTCCCAGAGTCTTTGGGGCCGATGTTTGAACAGTATTTCCGAAACGCAACAATGCTTGTTATAGAAGACCCAGATACAGGATGTACTTTGCTTGATGTGTCTCGTGTTATGACAAACAAAGCTTTCCGAGATATGAAGGTTGCAAACTGTAAAAACCCTGTAGTGGTGCAGTTTTGGAAAGAGATTGCCGAAAAAGCGGGAGGCGAGGCGAGTCTTGCAAATATTGTGCCATACATAACATCAAAGTTTGATGTGTTTTTGGCAAACGATATTATGCGACCTATTGTGGCACAAGAAAAATCTTCATTTGATTTTAGAAAAATAATGGATGAAAAGAAGATACTTCTAGTGAATCTTTCAAAAGGAAGGCTTGGAGATATTAATGCAAACCTGATTGGACTTATTTTGGTTGGTAAGATACTTATGTCGGCTCTTTCTAGAGTAGATAAACTTGGTGTAGAGGACTTGCCACCATTTTATCTATACATAGACGAGTTCCAAAATATAACTACCAACTCTATCTCTACAATTCTTTCTGAGGCGAGAAAGTATAAGCTTTCACTAAATATAGCGCACCAGTTTATTGCACAATTGCAACCAGAAATAAAAGATGCTGTGTTTGGAAACGTTGGATCAATGTTTGTTTATAGAGTAGGAGCCGAAGATGCGGAGTTTCTAGAGAAACAACTTTCTCCAGTGTTCACTTCAAAAGATATTATGAATATAGACAACTACAATTTCTATGCAAAAATGCTAGTAGATGGTAAAACAGTAAAAGCATTTAATGTAAAAGCAAATCCAGCTCCAAAAGGAAATATGTCTGTGGTAGAAAACCTTAAACAGCTTTCATATCTAACATATGGTGGGGATAGAGCACGTATAGAAGAAGAAATATTAAATAAATATAAGAAATAAATTATGGGCCAGTCGTGTTTCTTTGACCAGCCCATAGAGTCGGCGCGTTTCATATTGGCCTCCTAAGCCAATCTTTTCCGAAGTGCCTCAACGCGGAGTTTTCTCGCCAATGAGTCTACTTCGAGTCTCACTGCCAGAATTTCGTTCTCCGGGACGTTGTGCGCTCGTACTTCCTGCTCCAGAATTTCGGGTACTCTGTGAGCCAGGATTTTTTCGCGAACGATTCGGCGGTTGAGCGAATGTGCAATGCGGACTATAAGTCTAGCATGTTCGTCCACTGTAACCTCCTTTCTGGCCTAATTATCTCACAAAATTTTTTGCATAGAAATAGGGGCGCGTCTTGCGACTGCGCCCCCAGATCAGCACGAGATGGAACTAGTTGTCGTGCCGTGGGAGTTGGACGGCTTTGTCGACCATCCGACTCCCTGCGTACCTCCGGGCGAAATGCCCCGGCTTGGGCCTCCGAAGCCCCACTACTTGCTTCACGGGTTTCTTCTTCTCATTGGCCATGTAAGTGGCCTCCTTTCATTTGTAATTATACTATAAATACTACCTTACTGTCAAGTATTAAGAAAGTAGGGTGTCCACTACCTTTTTCACGACATCTCCATCCGCTTTTCCTTTTAGATCCTTCATAAGTGTTCCCATAAACATTCCTGCTTTAGATTTATCCACTGTACCAGCTTCTGCCAGTTTTATTTTTGCAAATGCCATCACATCTTCCTCTGACATCATTTGAGGCAAGTAAGCTTCTAAGATTTTTAACTCAGCTTGTTCACTTTCAGCAAGCTCTGGGCGACCACCTTTTGTAAACTGATCAATAGAATCTTTTCTTTGTTTTACTGCACGTCTTATCACGTTTAGAACTTCATCATCACTCAAGGCATCTTGGGGCATTCTTTTTAGTGCAACTAGTTCGTTTGTAAAACCAGCAACAAGACCTTTAACAACTCCTAGTCGAACAGAGTCTTTTGCTAGCATTGCTTCTTTAATTTGTCCTTTTATTGTTTCTTGTAGTGTCATATACACGTAGATTACCATATCTAGTTTTATTTTGGTAGAATTGCTGTATGGAACCTATGACTATTGTTTTAATAATTTTGGCACTTGTAATTGGATTTGGTATGTCAGTGTTTTTGCGACCAAAGCAGTCTACTGACGAGACTGGGTTAAAACTAATTCTTCAACAAATGAATGAACTTTCTCGGGTGGTGGACTCTAAAATAGGTGAAAGTACAAGACAGATGAACGACTCGGTTCGTCATCAGCTCGGCGAGTCAGCTAACCTTATTCGCGAAGTAACTATTGGTCTTACAAAATTAGATGAAACCAATAGGCAAGTGGTTTCTTTTGCAGATCAGCTTCAGAACTTACAAGATATTTTGAAGAATCCAAAACAAAGAGGAATACTTGGCGAGTATTATCTTGAAACACTTCTAAAAAATGTTTTAGCTCCAAACCAATACCAAATGCAGTATGGTTTTAAAAATGGCGAGATAGTCGACTGTGCTGTGTTTGTGAAAGACAAAATTATCCCTGTAGATTCTAAGTTTTCACTTGAGAACTACAATAGAATGATAGAAGTAACAGATAAAACCGAAAAAGAAAGACTTGAGAAACTTTTTGTAAATGATTTGAAACTACGCATAACTGAAACTGCAAAATATATAAGGCCAGACGAGGGCACTATGGATTTCGCTTTTATGTTTATCCCTCATGAAGCCATTTACTATGATTTGCTTATAAATAAAATAGGTAGCCTACAAGAAGATACTGAGAACCTTATACAGCGAGCGGCAGGAAAGTATAAGGTTATTATAGTTTCTCCTACATCATTTTTGGCCTACCTCCAGACTGTGCTTCAGGGTCTAAAAGCGCTACAAATAGAAGAAACAACTAAAGACATTATAAAAAGAGTGGGGGAAATCGGTGTTCATATGAAAAAGTACGAGGAATACCACAACAAGCTTGGGGCATCTTTGGGGACCGTGGTTAACCACTACAATAGTGGCAGTAAAGAGTTTAAAAAAATAGATAAAGACGTTATGCGCATCACAGGTGAGTCCAATGGCTTCGAGCCTGTCCTCATAGATAAGCCAGAAGAAGAAGAGTAATTGACATATTTTTATATAAACATAATACTAGATGGTGGGGAGGGGTCGGGGTAACCCGGTGAGACCAGACCGCAACGCTTGGGGATCTCGGGGCGGTACCACCCTGAGTGAAAGAGCGAAAAACTATGGTCTTTCTGTCTAGTTAACATCGCGACAGTGTTGATTTTTGCGGGAGTTAATCGCCTCGCAGATCCTTGGGCTCGATACCCATGGCGCAGAATGTTAGAGACCCCCTCCACGTCGTACATGCCGGCCCAAAAAGCCGGCATTCCTTGTACTTGCATTTTAGGGCTATTTTAGGTAGTATATTGGGGTTATGGAATTTGCAGTAATAAACACTGGTGGAAAGCAATACAAGGTCTCTAAGGGGGACACTCTAAAAGTTGAGAAAATCAAGGGTGATTTCAAGGTGGGAGACAAGATTGTTTTTGATAAAGTAATGCTAGTTGAAAGTGGCAAAGACACTACTATTGGTACTCCTTATATAGCAAAAGCTTCAGTTGAGGCAACGCTAAAAGAAATAGGAAAAAACAAAACAGTTGAAGTTGTAAAGTACAAACAAAAGAGTAGATACTACAAGAAGAATGGACACAGACAGCCATGGTTTAAGGTGGAAATCTCATCTATAAAATAACAAAAATCCTCCTCTGGAGGTTTTTTGTTATTTCATTTACAGATATAGAAAACGACCGGCAAATTGCACGGTCGTGAAGGTGCTCGAGAGTGTTGCCGTGTACAAGTCGCATAAAAGTCAGCGTCTTGTATCTCTTTCCTCCCAGAAAAGAAGATGTATTCTCGACGCGCATCTGGCTGTCACAGACCTCCGAGCGAAGGTGTGGGACGAACCGAGGGTGTCTAGAGAATCTACACACAACAGACCCGAGCAGGGATAATACTACACCATCAACTTCTATTTTTCAAGGCATTTTTAATAGTGTCAGAGTCGGAGTATTCTAGTTCTGTACCAGTAGAAAGTCCACGACCAAGAGTAGATATTTTAATGCTACTATCAAAGGCTGTCTTTGATAGTAGGTCACTTAGGTAGGTAACTGTATTTTCACCTTCGGGGTTGTAGTTTAGAGCTAGAATAATTTCGCTCAAACCATTTTGGGCTCGATTTTTAATTACCTGAAGCAGATCTTTCTGGCGAATTCGGTTTTCTGGATTTTTTTCAAGTATCGGCACTGTGCCTCCAAGTATAAAATAGTAGCCGTTGTAGAATTTTGTTTTCTCAATGTTTTCAAAATCGACATCGTTAGAAACGATCATTAACTGTTTACCGTCACGTGCACTGTCACGACAGACAGGACAAATGGTATTTGAGCCGGCAGGAAAGAAACGGAAACAACTAGAACAAGTATGTACAGTAGAACGAACTTCTTTTATTAGTCCTGCAAGGTCGTTTGCGTAACCAGCGTTTCTATTTAGTAAAAAATAAACAAATCTTTTTGCCTGTCTCGGTCCGATTCCTGGAAATTCTTTGAATAGTTCTATGAGTTTCTGTGTATTGTCCATATGTATATATTATCAGAATTTTAAAACTCTTTCTCCTTATAATTTTTCAACGCAACCTTAAAGATTCCAGCGAATTTTTAAGGCCAGTCCTCGGCCAAAGTCGTCAAGAAGGCATGCCTTGACGACACCATGCTTTTGGTCTGCGGGGGCGCTGAAAACAATGAGTCAACAAGTTTTAAAATTCTGAAAACTCTTTTTCAGCACCTCCGTATTGACTTTTATCCAAATTCTGAAAAGTAGCTTTCTTTTCGTTGAAGAACAGGTCAACTTTTCCAGTTTCTCCATTTCTGTGTTTTTCGATAAGTATTTCTGCGATGTTTGTTTTCTCTGACTCATCTTTGTATTTGTCTTCACGGTGAATAAACATAACCACATCAGCATCCTGTTCGATAGATCCTGAGTCACGAAGATCTGAAAGTCTAGGTCGTCCTCCACGTTGTTCCACTGCACGTGAAAGCTGTGAAAGGGCAAGTACAGGGACATCCATTTCACGAGCAAGGTTTTTAAGTCCTCTTGATATTTCTGTTATTTGTTGAACTACGTTATCTCCCTTAGTAGTCGTTGGAACAATAAGTTGCAAATAATCTACGACGATAAGTCCCAAGTTGTGTTCGTTTTTAAGTCGTCTCGCCATACTACGCATTTTGAGTAAGTTGTTTCCTGGTTGATCGTCTATATGAATTGGTGCTTTATTTAGTTTATCGAGTGATTCACGAATAGCTTCAAAGTCGTTTTGCCTTGAAAGTTTTCCTGTACGAAGTTTCCAAGCATCTACATTTGCTTGCGCAGCGAGCATTCTATCAACTAGTTGTTGGCTACTCATTTCTAGTGAAAAAATACCCACAGTAATGTTGTTGTTTACGGCAGCTTGTCTAGCGATATCTAGAGCTAAGGAAGTTTTACCCATCGAAGGTCTCGCCGCAAGTATAATTAGGTCAGATTTTTGAAAGCCGGCAAGTTTGTGATCTATATCTGCAAAACCAGTAGAAATACCACGCATCGCATGTTCACCAGAGTGAAGTCGGTCCAGTCTTTCCCACGCTTCTTCAAGTTCTTCTTTAATATGAACAAATTTGTGTGATGTATTGAAATTTGTTACTTCAAAAAGTTTTTTCTCGGCGTTGTCTAGCATTTCTTCTAGTTCTTTTGTTTCATCATATCCGATTTGAGAAATATGATCTGAAGCTTCGATGAGTCGTCGCATCATATATTTTTTTTGAACAATTTCTGCATAGTAAATTGCATTAGAAGAAGACGGTACCATATTTACAATTTCAGTAAGGTAGGTGTTGCCACCAACTTGTTCCAACCAGCCCTTCTCTTTCAACTTACTTGAAACTGAGAGTAGATCGATAGGAGATTTTTTTTGAAAAAGTTCCATCATTGTTTCAAAAATGACTCTATGTTTTTCAGAGTAAAAACATTCAGACTTTATTGTGTCCATAATATCAAAAAGGACTTCAGGTCGAAGCAAAATAGAACCAAGCAAGGCCATTTCTGATTCTAGGTTCTGTGGGGGGACTCGCATTCCTCTAGTGTTAGTTGTCATGGGTACATTCTAACTTATACAAATTCAATATCAAAAAATAATAGGGGAATAGCTGTTGGTAATCTGGGGATATAGAGTTTTTGTTAAGTTTTTGCAACGGCAATTAACTTAGGTCAAGTTGAGCACCACTCTCTGTATCCTTTACTTTAAATCCTAGTTTTTCTATTTTGTTTCTTAGTTCATCACTTTTAGCAAAGTCTTTTTCTGCACGAGCAACATCTCTTTCTTGCATAAGTTTCAGAACTTCATCTGGGACTACAATATTTTCTACTTTATCTAGATCAAGTCCTAAAACCTCATCCATTTTTAGTATGGTTGCTTTTTTATCGGCGGGACTTACATTTTCGTCTTTTAATATATCGTGAACTAAGGCTAGCGCTTTTGGAGTATTTAAATCATCATTTATAAAACTAATAAATTCGGTGTCTACGATTTTTCCACCATCTGGCAGATTGTTTACTTTATCGCGTAATCTTTTTAAGGCAGTTTCGGCTCCTTCCAGAGCTTCCCATGTAAAATTTAGAAGAGTAGAGTAATGGGCACTTAAAACAAAATATCTATATGCAATAGGGTCTATATTTTTTGCTTTTAAATCTTGTAGAGTAAAAATGTTACCTAGAGACTTTGACATTTTTTTACCATCTACCGTTATAAAACCACTATGCATCCAGTAATTAACAAAAGTTTTTCCAGTCACGGCTTCAGATTGAGCGATTTCGTTTGTGTGGTGAGGGAATATTAAGTCCGATCCACCCGTATGTATGTCTATGGTTTCTGCATGCAAGTTTGTCATAGACATCGCTGAGCATTCTATGTGCCAACCAGGTCGTCCCTTTCCGAAAGGTGCTTCATACAGCACATCGCCATCCTCCTCGGTATAGAATTTCCAAAGTGAAAAGTCTCTAGCGTTCTCTTTGTCGTATTCGTCGTTTGCTATTCTTTCTCTTGTGGTGTTTTCTAAGTTTAGATTTGCAAGTCTTCCGTAATTCTTGGATTTTGTTATATCAAAGTAGATTCCGTCTGAACTTTTGTATGCAGTTCCGTTTTCTAGCATTTTTTCTATAAGAGATATCATTTCAGGAATACTTTCTGTTGCTCGGGGAGTCTTTTTAAATCTTTCAATGTTCAATGATTTTAGGTCGTCAAAGAAAATTTCTTCATACTTTCTTGTAAGCGCTTCTAAACTAATATTCTCTTTTTGACTTCTCTTTATTGTTTTATCATCAACATCGGTAATGTTCATTACTGCATCTACCTTATAACCATTAAATTCAAACATTCTTCTTAATACATCAGAAAAGATGAAAGTTCTAAAGTTTCCTATATGAGCATAGTCGTATACAGTTGGACCACAATTATACATCGATACAGATCCTTCCTTTAGGGGTTTGAAGTCATCTTTTTCTCCAGTCAGAGTGTTGTGCAGTTGTATTTTCATATTTCGTCATTATATCTGATGTAAATATATTTGACCACAATATATTTTTTTGAGAGAATTACTTCATAACTTTATTTTTTTCTAATGATTGATTTTTCAAAATATAAAATACACATAGTAGCTGCACTCATTACTATTGCTTTGGTTTTTTATGGGGGTTTTGCATATGGTAGAGGATATAAAACAGATGAGGAAAAACTTGCCGGAATAATAAACAAAACAGATACTTTGAATAATGTAGATTTTGCTGCTTTTTGGAAGGCCTGGAATGTGGTTAATGAAAAATTTATTTCATCAGTAAGTACATCTACTGAGAAAGTTTCTGATCAGGCTCGAGTATATGGTGCAATAGGAGGTATGGTTTCTGCATTAAATGACCCATACACAGTTTTTTTTCCGCCAGTTGAAGCAAAAAGTTTTGGAGAGCAAATAAGTGGACAAATAGAAGGAGTTGGTATGGAAGTTGGTATGAAAGATGGAGTACTAACGGTGGTTGCACCTATTAAAGATACTCCTGCTTATAAGGCAGGTATAAAACCAGGAGATAAGATACTAAAAATTGATGACACTGTTACTAATACTTTAAATGGCGATTCTGCAGTAAAGCTAATTCGTGGAAAAAAAGGTACACCTGTAAGGCTTACTCTGTATAGAGAAGGAGTAAAAGAACCTTTTGAAATAAGTGTGATAAGAGATGTGATAAATATGCCCACTGTAGACACAGAAAAAAGAGGTGACGTGTTTATCATTAGACTTTACAGTTTCTCGGCTATTTCTCCTGACCTATTTCGTTCTGCTCTGAGGGAGTTTATGCTTTCTGGAAGTAATAAACTTATTTTGGACTTACGTGGAAATCCTGGTGGATATTTGGAAGCAGCACAAGACATGGCGTCATGGTTTTTACCAACAGGCAAGGTAATAGTATCAGAAGACTTTAAAGATAAAGAAAAAAATCAGGTTTTTCGAAGTAAGGGTTATAATATTTTTAATGATAAACTTAAATTTATTATTCTAATTGATGGTGGTTCAGCTAGTGCATCGGAAATTCTTGCGGGAGCATTGCACGAGCATGGTGTGGCAAAACTTGTAGGAACAAAGTCATTTGGTAAGGGTTCAGTTCAAGAGCTTGTCGACATTACTGAGGATACTTCTCTTAAAGTAACAATTGCTAGATGGCTTACACCAAATGGTAATTCTATTTCACATATGGGAATAATGCCAGATGTTGAAGTAAAACTAGATGAAGAGGCTTATAAGAAAGACAAGACTGATACACAACTAAACAAAGCTCTAGAAATTCTTTCAAACTAGTTTCCAAATTTTGCGATCTGCTTGTTTCGAAATTAAAAATGCTCGGCACCTTACTACTTGTAAGGCTTCTCACATTATTAATTTCTTAACTTCGCATCTCATTAAAATTATGAAAAATAATAATATTTACTTTGACGGAATTGGGATCGTGTGCTAAAAAAAGAAAGGAACAGATGGAGGCGCTATGGACGGCTACAGAATCGTTAAGCTCGTGGGAAACGTGGAGGAGGACTTTGGCCATGTGCCGGGTGATCGCGCTCAGGTGCTCGCCAAACTCAAGGCCGCAGTCGGTTGGGTCGAGCCCCAGCAAGATGGGGGTGTTATCATCGCAGGTGAAGTTTACTTCCTGCGGCCTTCATACCTTCTCATCACGAGAGACGAGATCCAGCAGAGGTTCGGGGTTGCCGAGCCATCACACGTTGCGTAACCGCACTATGCGACGTTCACACCAGGTCCGGGGGGTTCGCCCCTCCGGTCCGTTTTTTTTAATAAAAATTTGTGCTAGGATATTTTCATGAAAATAATATTACTTAAGGATGTGCAAAAAGTTGGTAAGAAATATGACATTAAAGAGGTTGCAGAAGGTTTTGCCTTAAACTCCCTTATACCAAGAGGTTTGGCAAAAGTTGCTACAAAAGATGCTATTACAAAAGTTGAACAACTTAAAGCTAATGATCTTACAAATAAAAAAATACAAGAAGAGTTACTTTTGAAAAATCTAGAAGTAATTAGGAATCTCACTATTGAATTGAATGAAAAAGCCAATGAAAAGGGTCACTTGTTTGCAGGTGTTACTAAAGAAACTGTCTTTGAAGAGTTAAAAAAGGCGTCAAAACTAAATCTAGATTTAGATTCCATAAAAATGGATAGGCCAATAAAAGAAGTAGGGGAACATAAGATAACCGTAGAGGCTATGGGTAAGAAAGCAGAGTTTACAGTAAATATAATTGCTAATAAATAAGAAACAAAAAGACCTCCGAGCGGAGGTCTTTTTGTTATGCTACTACATTTACAATCTTTTTAACTTTGACTGTATTATCAAAGTGAGTTTTTCTCTTTGTTCCAAACTTTACTGTTCCTGGAACAAGAGCAAACAATGTGTGGTCTTTACCCATACCTACATTACTACCAGCCAATACATCTGTGCCCCTTTGTCTTATGATTATAGATCCTGCCTGTACTTTGTCTCCAGCAGTAACCTTAACCCCAAGGTATTTAGGATTTGAATCTCGGCCGTTTTTTGTTGTTCCCGCGGACTTTTTATGTGCCATACTATGTGTTAAATTAAGTCCTATGAGTATAAAGGAAACCCTAGAAAAAATCAAGCCTTTCTACACACTCTTACTTTTAGTCGTATTTTCTGTAATTTTCTTTGCTTTAGGTCGACTTTCTGTACAAAATAGCCAAAAAACAGGCATAAACATAGCAAATCCTAAAGTTTATGAAGCATCACAAACAGCAACAGCCATTTCTTCAGTTACAGCAACTACTAGTATCACAAGGTCTACTCTAGAAATGGTAATTGGTTCAAAAAGTGGGAAAAAGTACTATTTCCCGTGGTGTGGGACAGTAAAACGTATAAAACCTGAAAACCAGGTAAAATTTAACTCTATAGAAGAGGCAAAAAGTGCAGGGTTTGCGCCAGGAGGTAACTGTAAAGGCTTAAATTAAGGCTTTTTCTTGATGAGTCGTTGATTTTGTGATAATATAATATACATGTTAATTACTCGTGCTCAAAGGTTTAAAAACTTTCTAACATCAATAAAACTTGGATTTTTCTTGGCTTATAGACAAGTAAGGGGAAGTAGTATAGGCACAACAGCTCTAATTGTTTTTATTATGACTTTGACATTTTTAAACCTTGTTGTGGTTAGAGGTGTTTTGGTTGGTCTTATTCAGAGTTCAACTGACCTTTTCCGAGAAAAGTATGCCGGAGATATTTTTATCTCTACACTCCCAAAGAAAACATATATAGCAAACAGTCCTAGTGTGGTTGAAATCGTAAAAAATATGCCATGGACTAGGGTATATTCAGTAAGATATGTTGAGGGTGGAACTGTAGAGGGTACATATAAAGAAAGAATAGACTTTACAGAAGATGCAAACATTGCAAATGGAGTGTTTACCGGCATTGATCCAATAAAAGAAGAAGAAACTACAAATATTTCTTCCATGCTCATTGCTGGTTCTATGCTTACTCCTGAAGATACAGATAGCATTTTAGTGGGTGCAAATATTTTGAAAAAATATCTACCTATTGAAGCACCAGGTCTTTTACTTCTAGAAAATGTTGATGTTGGTTCTAGAGTTAGAATAAAAATCAATGGAAATATTAAAGAAGTAACAATAAAGGGAATTATAAAAGGTAAGGGAGCTTTTGATGATCGAGTGGTCATACTCGACTCGGTTTTGCGACCACTTATTGGTAGAACAGATTATAATGTCGATGAAATTGCAATTAAAGTAAAAGACGGTACGGACCCGCTTATTGTAAAACAAGCACTTATTAGTTCTGGTGTGGATAAAAATGCTCGAGTTCAAACTGTAGATGAGGCTCTCCCAAAGTTTTTGAAAGATATTCAGGCTACATTTGGTTTACTCGGAAATGCTATCGGTTCAATAGGTTTGGTGGTGGCTTCAATCACAATTTTTATTGTGATTTACATCAATGCTATTACTAGAAGAAAATTTATTGGAATTTTGAAAGGAATTGGCATTGATTCTACTGCAATAGAATTTTCGTACATTCTTCAGTCAATATTGTATGCAACCATGGGGGTTTTAGTTGGTCTTGCAATACTATATGGTTTTCTAGTTCCGTACATAGATGCGCATCCTATAAACTTTCCGTTTTCTGATGGAATATTGGTTGCTGAATATTCAAACACACTCATACGTGCAGGCCTGCTTTTGTTAGCAACTGTTTTTGCTGGATACATTCCAGCAAGAATTGTGGTAAAGCAAAATACATTGGATGCAATTCTTGGAAGATAAAATAATATTTATGGATTCAATCATTACAGTAAAAAATTTGGTAAAATCATTTAAATCAGGCGAGTCTGAACTTGTTGTTCTAAAAGGTTTAGAAATTTCTGTGCCGAAAGGTCAGTTTCTGTCTATTACAGGAAGATCTGGTTCAGGTAAATCTACATTGCTTTATCAGCTAGGGCTTTTGGATCATCCAAATTCTGGAGATATAAATATAGACGGTATTGATATATCAAAACTAAACAATGAACAACGTACAAAGTTTAGACTAAATAAATTAGGTTATGTTTTTCAAGATTATGCTCTTATACCTGAACTTACTGCAATGGAAAATGTAGCTTTACCACTATTAATGCAAGGGGAAACATTAGACGAGGCAAGAAAAAAAGCAATTGCTTCATTGGATAGAATTGGTTTGGGAGATAAAATAAACAATATTCCAAACCAACTATCAGGCGGTCAACAGCAAAGAGTTTCTATTGCTAGAGCCATTGCTCACAACCCAACAATTATTTTTGCAGACGAGCCTACGGCAAACCTAGATACTGAGACATCCGATCAAGTACTCGATGCCTTCATAGAACTTCACAAGCAAGGGCAGACGATTATTATGGTAACTCACGAGAAAGAGTATTCGGAAAGGACAGATAGAGTGGTGTTACTGTCAGACGGTAAAATTATTTCAGATGTAATGAATAAAAAAAGATAAAATAAAAATATGAATACAATACAAAACATAAAAAATTATATTGCAAATCACAAAAAAACTTCCACAGTTATTTTATTGATTCTGGCTTTTGTAGTTTACAAAGTTTTAGCTCCAACTAGTTCTAAAACAGACCAGTATGTTGTAGAGAAAATGGATGTGGTTCAGAAAGTTATTGTAAATGGAAATACAAAAGCAGTTCGTGATTCAAGTTTAGCTTTTGAAGTAAATGGAACCGTTAGATCTACTTCAGTTTCTGTTGGTTCACGAGTAGTTGTTGGTCAAGCACTTGTAAGTCTGGATCAGTCTACACTTTATGCAGACTTACTAAAGGCTCAAGCAAATGTTGCTAGTGAACAAGCGCGTTTAGATGAACTTAAGAATGGTAGCCGACCAGAAGATATTGCAATTTCAGAAACTGAAGTAGCAAATGCAAAAGTAACATTGGAGGATGCGGAGAGAAACTTACAAAATAAAGTTGTAGATGTTGTAAATAATAACGTTGATCAGTTTTTTAGTAATCCAAAAACATCAAACCCTCAACTTAATCTGGTAGTAAATGACACACAACTTAAAAATAATATCAATACTGGAAGATTCTTAGTTGAGGCTGTTATTCTGAACTGGACTGATGAAAATATAGACAAAAATCTACCGCAAGTTATTTCGTTATTAGATAATGTTGCGCTAGCAGTAAATTCTCAAACACAATCAAGTGGTGTATCACAGACTACAGTAGATGCATACCGTTCATCTATCTCAAGTGCAAGAAGTGCGCTTACTACTGCAAGAGAAACTCTAAACAGTTCAAGGTCAAAACTTGCACTTGCTGAAAAGAATCTTTCACTTAAAAAAAGTGGTAGTACTCCCGAAGCAGTGAAGGCACAAGAGGCTAAAGTTCTTCAAAACCAGGCTCAAGTTGAAAGTGTGCAAGCGCAGTTGAGTAAAATGACACTTAGATCTCCACAGAATGGTGTGGTTACAAAACAAGACGCGAAAGTAGGTGAAATAGTAACTCCTGGAAAAGTGGTGGTATCTGTTATATCAGATAGTGAATTGGAAATAGAATCAAATGTTTCTGAAGTAAGTATTGGTAAAGTTTCGGTTGGAAATCCGGTTGTTATTACTTTCGATGCATTCCCTGGAGAAACTTTTTCAGGAAGTGTGTCATATATTGAACCCGGAGAAACTATTGTTGATGGCGTTGTAAACTACAAAGTTACTGTTGCTTTTAGTGAAAAGTATCAGCAAGTAAAATCTGGTTTGACATCAAGACTAGAGATTATTACAGCGGAAAAGAAAGAAGTTATTGCTGTTCCTGAATATGCTGTTACAAAGAATGAAACAGGAGTATTTGTTACAAAAGTAAGCGGAAAACAAACATCACAAGTTCCCGTGACTCTAGGTATAAGAGGTCAGGATGGTTTTGTTGAGGTTGTAAGTGGTTTGAATAGCGGTGATCTTATTGAAACAGTAGCCCAAACAAAATAATTAAGTTAATATAGAGTCACAGATATGGTGCAAGATAGTACAAATTCAGAATACACAATCTTACTTTTCTACAAATACGTAAACATTGATAACCCTGAAAAACTTCGTGACGAGCAAAGAGCTTTATGTGAGAAGTTAAATCTAAAAGGTAGAATCATCACAGCAAAAGAAGGGATAAATGTAACTTTGGAGGGTAAAACTGAAGATACTGAAAAGTATTTAGAAGAGTATTTCAAGGATCCTCGTTTTGTAGGAACTCACATAAAAAGAAGTCCGGGTATTGGAGATGCATTTCCTAAACTTTCTGTTAAGGCAAGAAAAGAAATAGTCACACTTGGCAAAAGTCTAACTGAGGTTAGGTCAAAAGGTAAGGTGATTAAACCTGAGGAACTTAAGGAGTGGTATCAAACAAAAAAAGTTGGTGAAGATTTTTTTGTGGTAGATTTGCGAAATGACTATGAGTTCAAGGTAGGTAGATTCAAAGGTTCAATGATTCCTGAAAACCTACAAAACTTTAGAGATGTTCCTCATGTTTTAAATCAGCTTGAATCGATGAAAGATAAACCAATGATAACAGTGTGTACGGGTGATGTTCGGTGTGAAAAAGCATCTGCTTTTTTGCAAGATATGGGCTTTAAAGATGCGTACCATCTAGATGGTGGCATTGTGACATATATGGAAAAATATCCAGCACAAGAGTTTCTGGGTACGCTGTACGTTTTTGATAAACGTATCACGATGGACTTCGATTCTGCCAAAGGCGTATCGGATAAGCATGTTGTGGTTGGAAAGTGTGACTTGTGTGGAGTAAATTCGGAGAGATATGTGAACTGTAAGAATCCCCGATGCAATAAACACTTCCTTTGTTGTTTGGAATGTAGTGAGGAGGATGGTCGTTCATTTTGTTCCGAAGAGTGCCGTGAGAAAGTTTTGATACTGAAATAACATGGCCAGACGATTCAAGTATTACACTCCTATAGTTATGCAGAAGTTTGGTTATGTTGTGTTTTACCCTTTACATCGTCTGTTTGTGGATATGGAAATACGAGGTAGAGAAAATCTAGTAGGACTAGAAGGTCCAATAATATTGGCGTCTAACCATACCGGGGAAATGGATACTATGACAGTACATATGACATTTCCTTTTTTCTCAAAGTTTTTTCCAATATACTACATAACTTCGCCAACATTAAAGTATAATACTTTCGGTTGGAGAAGTTACTTATATGGACAAACATTTTTTCAATTATTTGGGGGCTACGCCGTTCATTCTGGGTTTAAGGATTATTCAATTTCACTTGAAGATCATATTGATTTATTAGAAAAAGGCCATACCATTCAAATATATCCAGAGGGACACATAACTTTAGATGGAAAAGTCGCTCCAGCTAGAGGAGGTTTGGGATATATGGTTTACAAAACCGGTGCAAAAGTTTTACCAGTTGCAATAGATACTTTTTATAATCTTAGTTGGTACGACTACTTTAGGAGAAAAAGAAAAGTAACAGTTACAATACTTCCTCCAATGACTGAAAATGAGATTGCAACAGCTCTGGAGCCAACTGTTGAAGATTATAGACACACAGGTCAACTTGTTTTAGATAAACTAAGTGAGGTGTTAAGTCGTTAATATAGCACAGAGGAGGCAAATTCTTTGCCTCCTCAAGCGAACATGTTATTTATTGAGCTTACATTCTCTTGAAGTAACGTAAGAATGCAAACATTTTGGTGCGCGCGAGGAAAATCGTTAAGCTTATCATTGCTGGTTCTCCATGAGCGAGCTAATCAGTCTAAATAATATACTATCTTAAAAAAATTATTTAGCAACACCTAAAACTTTAAGCAGTGTATTTTGATAGTTCGTATCTATTTTGTGACCGGCTCCTTTTACAATCACGATACTTTTTTTGCACTTTAAATTTTTATAAATTCTTCTTACGTTAGTAAGAACAAATTTTTCATTTTCTCCTACAATAAATACCACCTCATCTACTTTTATACTCCCTAAGTTTTCTTCCGGAGTAAGTGAGCATAATACCAATCTTCTTACGTGGCTTTTTTCAGCATGCATGCATGCGACGATGCATCCTAGTGAAAAACCTACAAGAGTATCAAGCTTTCCAAGTTTTGTTTTGCCGTTATTCCAATCAATGTCTACAATATTTAAATACTTTGAAAGAGCCTTGTATTCATTAGGCTTTTCTCCTAGTCCCGGTATAAAATTTATTCTAATATTTTTCATATTTAAATAATGAAAGGGAGGATATTGAGTCCTCCCTTTCGTCGTGTTCGGTCTCGAAGTTCGAGGCGCTAGGCGTTGAACTCACCGCCCTTCACGCCCGCGACGAAGGCGTTCCATTCGTCGCGATCGAAGAAGAGGGTTCCACCCCCGGGGTCGTTGCTGTCGCGAACGGCGACACCTTCTTCCACGATTGCGACTTCCACGCACTTCGGACGGTTTCCGCACCATCCGCTGCGCTTGAAGTCGCTGTCCTTGACCGGAAAGCGACGTGCCATGATGTATTCCTTTCGGAACGGGTTCAGCGAAATGCCAAACCCACTGACTTAATCATGCATTAACAAGGGCATTTTTGTCAATACCATAAAATGTTGATATAATATTTATAAATGAAAAAAGAATATACTGAGCAAAAGATTGAAAGCTATGTTGATTATGACAAGGATTTAAATCTAGAAAGCAATTCTATCTTAAAATCTATTTTTAATTTTTTCTTTATTCCGATATTGAATTCTCTTCCTAAAAATTTTAAAAAAATCATCAGAAAAACAAATAATTCTGCGGCTGTTGTGATTGACAATGCTACAAGCCATAAGGCTTTAGAAGTTTTATATAGTAAAGGAGAACTATTTTCACTAAAGAGACTTGGTGGAAGATTTTTTAAGTATGTTTGGTTCAATGTCAATAATTCAAAGGCTGTTAGAAACAGACTGAAGTTTGTTAAACGAGAGCTAAAAAAACATTTATCTTCAATTTCACAATTCGATAGAGATATAGAGATAATTAGTATTGCTTCTGGATCATCAAGAGCAATTGTTGAGGTTGTTAAAGATGGTCACTACCTTGAGGGAACTAAATTGTCCATAACTTTTTTAGATAAAAGTGAACATGCAATCCAATATAGTAAGGATATGTCAGTTCACATAAGTCATTTACCGATTAAACTTAATTGGATACAAGAATCAGTGGGTGCTTTTTTAAGAAATTCATCTCAATCGAAATATGATATGGTTGAAATAGTTGGTCTTTTGGACTACTTTACTGATGATAAGGTTTTAGAAACTTTTAAAGGTATTTATAATATTTTACAACCCGGCGGAGTTTTAATAACATCAAATATTAGTCACAACTCTGAAGAAAAGTTTATTACAAAGGTTATCGATTGGCCTATGGTGTATAGATCAGCAGAAGAATTGGGAGAGCTAGTTAGAAAATCAGGATTTGAGTATAATAATATCAAAGCCTTTTATGAACCCTTAGGGGTCCATGCTATGGTTGTAGCAAAAAAATAAATTATGAACTTGCAAACTATATTGCTATTTATAACTGCAACAGTAAACTCCATTTTAAGTCTTCTTGTTCTATTTGGAAAAAGAGATAAAACAAACATCATATATTCTATTTTTGTTGTTTTTGCTTCTATGTGGGCAATCGGTCTGGGATATTTTTTACTTGATGATAATTTGTCATCTGCCTTATATTTAGCTAACTTTTATTATATAGCAGCTGCAGGTATACCAGCTTTTTTTCTATATTTCTCATATATTTTTTTAAACAAGGATACGAATAAATTTGTAGAGTATATAATTGTTGCACCATTTTTATTAATATCCCTAATGTTTTTAGACAAGAATTTTTTGATCACTAGTGTTTTTAATGCTGGATGGGGAAAAGATGTTGTTATAAATGTTTGTAATTATTTAATTTATTCAGGTTATTTTTTTATAATGGTTGTACTTTCTTATTATTCACTATTTATGAGTTATCAACGTAATCAAAACGTTGATGAAAAAAATCAACTAAAATTTATTATTCTTGGAACATCTATCGGTTTTATATTTGGAATGGTATTTAATTTAATATTGCCTTATCTTGGAAACTATAAATACATATATTTAGGTCCACTTTTTTCATTTAGCATGGTGGCATCTATCGGGTATTCAATTTCTAGACATCATTTGTTTAACATGAAGGTTGTAATAACAGAGGCTCTAATGTTCTTGTTGTGGGTATTTATACTTATAAGAACTTATTTATCAAATACATTTCAAGATCAGTTGGCAAATTCTATTTTGTTCATTGTTACAGTAATTGTGGGCGTATTCCTTATTAGAAGTGTTTTGAGAGAAGTATCATTGAGAGAGCATATTGAAAAACTTGCGGATGATTTGCAAACTGCAAACCAGGGTCAGGTTAACCTAATTCATGTTATGAACCATCAGGTTAAGGGTCACTTGGGTAACGCAAAAAATATTTTTGCTGAGCTTTTGACAGATGACTATGGTGTGATGCCAGAAGAGGCAAAACCACTTTTGGAAAAAGGTTTACAAGAATCTAACTTGGGTGTTGAGTACGTGCAAAATATTTTAAGAGGGGCATCAGCTGTTACTGGTACTCTTCCTTTTGATATGAAACCAATTAACTTTAGAGAAATAGTTGAAGCAGTTTTTGAAAAGCAAAAAGGCTATGCGGAAAACAAGGGTCTAGAAATTTTATTAGACATAAAAGATGCTGATTACAATATAATGGGTGATGGTTTACAGCTTTCAGAGGCGGTGAAGAATATGATAGACAACTCTGTAAACTACACAGAAAAAGGTAGTATAAAAGTTTCTCTTTCTACTTCAGACAAAATTAAGTTTGTGGTCAAAGACACTGGTGTCGGTATATCTCCTGAAGACAAGCCAAAATTATTTAAGTCTGGTGGTCGAGGCGTTGATTCTCTAAAAATAAATGTAAACTCTACTGGTTATGGATTGGCTTTTGTAAAAGGTGTGGTAGAGGCGCATAAAGGTAGTGTAAGGGGGGAGTCAGAAGGCCCTGGCAAGGGCTCTACATTTATATTAGAATTGCCTAAAAAATAATGGCACAGGAACAAGTTTGGGATAGGGAATACAAAAATTCAAAACTTCTAACAAAAGATAATAAACCACAGTCAGATGTGGTGCGTTTTGTTAAATGGCTTAAAAAAGAACCTATTTGGTCAACTTGGACATCCGATGTCCAAGTTGGTGGATTCAAGGTGCTAGATCTGGGTTCTGGAGCGGGAAGAAATAGTTTTTATTTTGCCGAAATGGGTGCTAGTGCAACTGGTTTAGAAATATCAAAAACTGCCATAGATATATCAGAACAAAATGCCAAAGAGGCTGGGTTAGATATTAAATATATTAAACAAAGTATTGGAGAAAAGTTTCCAGTTGAAGACAGTTCTATAGATATTTTACTTGATGTCACCTCATCCAACTCACTAACAGAAGCAGAAAGGGAAGTGTATTTAAGCGAAGCAAATAGAGTTTTAAAAAGTGGCGGATATTTCTTTGTAAAAGCACTTTGTTTGGAAGGGGATGAGAATGCGAAGTTTCTTTTAAAAAACAATTTTGGTGGGGAAAAGGATACTTATATAATGCCGAATTTAGGAGTGGCAGAGAGGGTGTGGACTCGAGAAGATTTTGTAAAAACATATGGAAAGTATTTTAGAATTGTAAGTTTGGAAAAAAAGACTAGTTATTCCAGAATGAATGGGCGAGTCTATAAAAGAAATTTTTGGATAGCATATTTAGCAAAAATCTAATATTGACAAAATCTATTTATCATGTAATATTTGGTATTGAAACAGTTTTAACCAGGGAGGTTGAATGCAAGCCAAAAAGGCTAGAAAGAGTGTTGTTAAGTGTCCCTCGAAAGAAATGTCACGTAGGGACAAACGCATCAGCCAGTTGCAGGCTGACCTCGAGAGAGTCAAACTGATTCTGACTCACAGCGAGCGGGAAAAAGAAGTTCAGTTTTTCCAGCTCGTACAGGCAATGCAAGTCGCCTGTGTGATGTCGGTGCCGTTCCTGGAGAATCGCTCGATGGAACAGACTCTGGAGTTCTTCGAGCACATCGCCAAGACCATGGGCTATGACCCAGCTGAACTTCGACCAGCACTCAGGATGGTCCTACTACGCGGCCGCCAGCAGGTCATCGAGATGCAGACAGAGCCCATCGATGGTTGGGTTCTGGGTACGACAGTCAACCGAAGAGAGACCGAGCGAGCTTTCAAGTCGCCGAGGCTCAGATCGTTCATCTGAAGTAGCGGAGTGAAGTGAGGCGGGGTGGCAATTAGCCGCCCTCGCTTCTTTTTTTATAAATTGACAAAAAACATATAAGTGCTACTGTAAAAATACTATGAATTGTCATAGATATGCACAAATGAATATCGGACTAAATACCTCTGTAAAAGGGGCTATTTCTGCTGGTGCAATCTATGTATCTCTATTTTAAGTTTAATTAAATTGGGTTTCATAAACTGCCTCAGCACAAAGCTGAGGCAGTTTTCGTTTTTTTTCATCTGGAGTGAGTTATGTCCACAGAAAGCACCGTGTTCCTCTCAGGTAACAAAACCAATCTTCGTCCAGTCTCAAGAGTTGATATTCCTAGGATGCTTCGCTGGGTCAATGACCCAGATGTTCGTCAGTTTGTATCCAGCTCATTTCCGATTACACAAAAGTCGGAGGAAGAATGGGTTGATAGTTTAGGAAAGAACAAAAATGATGTAGTACTCATCATTGAAACTAAAAGTGGTGAGGCAATAGGTACTATGGGGCTACACAATATCAATTGGATTGATCGTGTTGCTACTACTGGTGCCATGATAGGGGAAAAGCAGTACTGGGGTCAGGGCTATGGTGTAGATGCGAAGATGGCACTTCTCGACTATGCCTTTAACACTCTGAACTTGCATCGGGTGAACTCTGACGTGTACGAATTCAATGAGCGTAGTACGAAGTATAGTTTACGTTGTGGTTACAAGATTGAAGGTCGTCGCAGAAAGGCACTTTTCCGAAAAGGCCAGTACTGGGACAAGATTGAACTTGGTCTTCTCCGCGAAGAATGGCTCCCGCTCTGGGAACATTACCAGAAGACCGGTTTGTTAAAGTAGTAAGTTTTTGATGTTCTTTTTTAAACCCCGCGTCGTAAGACGCGGGGTTTTTCATTTTGTTTAAATAAATATGATACAATTTAGCACTATGGAGAAAACTAATTCTAAATTGAAAAAAGTTTCTATACTAAAAGTGCTTGAGCAATTTTGGATTGGGGCAGAAAACAGAAGGTTGTTTTTGATAATAGCAATTTTTTTGTTTTTCATTGCTCAGTCCGTAAAAGTGGTTACTCCTATTTTTTATAAAGATTTCTTTGATGTAATAAGTAAAACCATTGACCCAAAAGTAGATGCATCGATTTTATTAAGTATAATCTATAAGATTTTGGTGCTAAATATAATCAACTGGGTAACCTGGCGTATTGGTATGAATATCTACAACACAATGGAGGCGAATATTATGGCTAAGTTGAAACAAAATGCTTTCAATTATCTCACAAAACATTCATATACTTTCTTTGCCAATACATTTGGGGGCAGTCTAGTTCAGAAAATAGGAAGGTTCAGTAGATCGTTTGAGGCGATATTGGATACTTTGGTTTTTAATTTAATGCCACTACTTATAGCAGTAGTCGGAGCTATTTTTGTCACATGGACAATTGTGCCTGTAGTTTCAATAATGATTATGGCTTGGGTGATTGTGTTTGCGATATTTAGTTTTATTTTTTCAAATTGGAAACTTAAATATGATGAATTAACTGCCAAGGCAGATACTGCAACAACTGCTTATCTTTCAGATACTATTACAAACAGTACAGCAGTATCTTTTTTTACTGGGCATGAATTTGAATCATCTGGTTTCAGAGAAGTTTCAAATGATCAAGCTAAAAAATCTTTGTTTTCATGGAGACTAGGGGACGTGGTAGATGCTGTTCAAACATTACTTATTTTGCTGATTGAGTTTTTTGTATTTTATTATGCAATTAGATATTGGAAACTTGGTTTGGTATCAGTTGGTACATTTGTTTTGATTCAGTCATATATATTGGTCCTGGCAAATCAGCTATGGGGTCTTAATAGAATAATACGTAATGTGTACCAGAGTATTGCAGATTCAAAAGAAATGGTGGAAATTTTAATAACTCCACATGAAGTTCAAGATAGACCAGATGCAAAAAGACTAAAAGTTAGCTGGGGCGAAATACGTTTTGAAGATGTTTCTTTTAATTTTGGAAAAGGAGATGATGCATTAAAGAATATAAACCTTACAATAAATCCTGGAGAGAAAGTAGCAATTGTTGGTCATAGTGGTGCTGGCAAGACCACCTTGGTAAGGTTAATAATGAGACTTTATAATATAACTTCTGGGCACTTGTATGTTGATAATCAAGATATTGAAAGTGTGACTCAAGATAGTTTGCGTGAAAATATAAGTTTTGTACCACAAGACCCAGTTTTATTTCACAGAACTTTGTTAGAAAATATAAGGTATGGAAAAAGAGATGCTACTGATGAAGAAGTTATAGAAGCCGCTAAGCTAGCTCATTGTGATGAATTTATAGATAAATTACCACTCAAATATGCTACATATGTTGGTGAAAGAGGAATTAAATTATCTGGAGGTGAAAGACAGAGAGTTGCAATAGCAAGAGCGTTACTTAAAAAAGCTCCTATACTTATTTTTGATGAAGCCACCTCTTCACTTGATTCTTATTCGGAGTCTCTGATCCAAGATGCCTTAGAAAACTTAATGAAAAACAGTACTACTATAGTTATAGCTCATAGACTTTCAACTATTAAAAGGATGGATAAAATTATTTCTATGGATGAAGGTAGGATTGTCGAAGTTGGTAGTCATGAACAGTTATCAAAGAAAGAAGGTGGTTTGTATAAGAAACTATGGGACTTACAAGTAGGGGGTTTTGTTTAGTTTTTCACAAGTAAAATATGTGTTAATATAACGTTATGTCTAAAAAAATCTTACTGTCTGGAGTAAAACCTACTGGACGACCACATATTGGAAACTATTTTGGAGCAATGAAGCAGTTCGTGGATATGCAGGACGACTATACTTGTTATTTTATGCTGGCTGACTATCACGCACTAAACTTTATACAAAATGGGGAAGAGATGAAACAAAGTATTTTAGATCTAGCTTTGGACTATTTAGCCCTAGGGCTTGATCCACAAAAATCAGTAATTTTTAAACAGTCAGATGTTTCTGAACATACAGAACTTACTTGGATTTTTGACACGATAACAACTATTCCATTTCTTGAAAGAGCACATGCATACAAAGATGCTGAAGCAAAAGATAAAGAAATAAGTGTTGGAACTTTTAACTACCCAATGTTAATGGCATCGGATATTTTGATGTATGATGCTGATGTTGTTCCGGTAGGTCAGGATCAGAAACAACATATAGAGTACACTAGGGACACTGCACAAAAGTTTAATCACGTATTTAAAAAGGAAGTTTTCAAACTTCCTGAACCAAAAATTTTAGATGATGTCGCTATTGTTCCAGGAACTGATGGTCAAAAAATGTCTAAAAGTTATGGAAATACTATCCCACTTTTTGCTACAGATGAAGAAATAGAAAAAGCTGTCATGTCTATTGTTACTGACTCGGGAGCAGATATCCCGCAAAATGTATATGCTATTCACAGATTACTAAAAACAGAAGAAGAGCTAAAAGATTTATATGAAGCAAACAAGGGAAAATATAAAGCATTAAAAGATGAACTAATTGTTGACCTAAAAGCATTTATAAAACCAATGCGAGAAAGAAGAGAACAACTGGAAGCTGATATTGAACATGTAATTGAGGTTTTGAAAGAAGGAGGAAGAAAAGCAAAGTCTAAGTCAGAGCAAAAAATGCAGGAGGTGCGTGAAGCTATTGGTGTTAAGCTTTATTAATCATAATTTTATGGTAGATTGGGATCATATGAAAAGAACTTATATAAAGGATTTGGCACAAAACGTGGGGCAGGAGGTGGTTATTAAGGGTTGGGTGGATGTTCGTCGAGACCAAGGGAGAATGGTTTTTATGGATATGCGAGACATGACTGGCAAGGTACAGGGCGTTGTGCTTCCAAACCACACAGAGGCTATTCCCGCAGTTAAAGATGTCAGAACTGAGTGGGTTTTGTCTGTTACGGGAATAGTAAACAAAAGACCTGAGCGAAATGTAAAAGCTGGAGTGCTAAACGGAGATATTGAACTAGAAATAACCGGTATTGAAGTTTTGAACAAGTCAGACACTATTCCTTTTGATATTTCTGGAGACACAAAAGAAATCAATGAAGAGGTTAGACTTAAATACAGATACGTTGATCTTCGTTCTGACAGAATGCAGAAAAATATCAGAATGCGTCACAAAGTTATAAAGCATATTCGGGATTTTCTAGATGACGAAAACTTTATTGAAGTAGAAACTCCAATGCTGACAAAATCTACTCCAGAAGGTTCTCGTGATTACGTTGTGCCAGCTAGACTTTACCCTGGAAAGTTTTATGCGCTTCCACAATCTCCACAGCAGTACAAACAGCTACTTATGACATCTGGAGTTGAGAAGTATTTCCAGATCGCGCGATGTATGCGCGACGAAGACACTCGAGGAGACAGACAGCCAGAGTTCACACAGCTAGATATGGAGCTGAGTTTTGTCGCAAGAGAAGATGTAATGGAGTTGAACGAAAAACTTTTGATAGATCTCATAACAAAACTTTATCCTGAAAAGAAAATTCAACAAGTGCCTTTTCCACGACTTACATATGCGGAGGCAATGGAGAAGTACAAATCTGATAAGCCAGATTTGCGAGAAGATAAAAATGATCCAAATCTTTTGGCATTTTGTTGGGTTATAGATTTTCCATTTTTTGAAAAAACTGATACAGGAGCTTGGACATTTACACACAACCCATTTTCTAGACCAAAACCAGAGCATGTTGAGTGGCTAATGAACAAAGAAAATATTGGCGAGATACTGACTACACAATACGATGTGGCACTAAATGGATTTGAAATCGGAGGAGGAAGTATAAGAAACCACGATCCAAAAGCCCTAGAAAAAGTTTTTGAAATAATGGGTCACAGTATGGAAGGTATCAAAGCAAACTTTGGTCATATGCTTTCTGCTTTTTCACTAGGAACACCGCCACACGGAGGTATTGCTTGGGGGTTAGATAGACTAGTTATGCTACTTCAAAACGAGCCAAACATTCGAGAAGTTATTCCTTTTGCAAAAACAGGTGAGGGTAAAGACCCAATGATGGATTCTCCTTCAGAAATCTCAGACGACCAACTACTTGAACTAAATATAAAAACTTTGAAGAAATAATTTGCTATAATTATTTCATGAATTTTGAATATTTAATCATACTTATATTTTTCTTTTTAACTGGTTTGTTTATTGAATGGAAATATAAAATCCATTTATATCATTCCAGAAAGGAAAGAATAGTTGCTACTCTGGTAATGTTTGTAATTGGTGCTGCATGGGATAACTTTTCTACATGGAGAGGTCATTGGATGTTTCCAGTCGAGGGAACTATAGGAATTAAAATTGGTTTTATACCAATTGAAGAATATTTTTTCATATTAATAGTTCCATTTTGGGTTTTAACTGTGTGTAAGTTGGTTCTTAAGAAAGTTAAATAAAATGCCGGATGAGTATTTAGTTAAAACACATATTTTTGAGGGGCCACTTGAG